>Ga0180298_1000295_pt1 | contig 11823 bp, 12 predicted proteins | sample GuaBasSediGuay13_FD_121800 | JGI IMG/M metagenome (GOLD analysis project Ga0180298, IMG submission 121800) | Subseafloor sediment microbial communities from Guaymas Basin, Gulf of California, Mexico - Guay13, Core 4488-10 , 4-6 cm | ecosystem: Environmental > Aquatic > Marine > Hydrothermal...
CACTTAGCAAGCATCAAAAGGGGCAACCACAAGGGATTGCCCCTACGGGCAGATTGTAGGGGCAATCCCTTGTGGTTGCCCTGGTTTTCCAATGGTATTGAAACTTTCGCTCTCCTGCACTAGGTGTTCGCCCTTTTTAAAATTAACTGATTTCCACATTTCACGCAAAAGTTGCGCGCAACTTTTGCGTGAAATACAGTTTTTGCGCGCAAAAACTTTTGCGTGGAACTGATAACTGATAACTGATAACATGCCCCATATTCTTATCTCTGCTGCTCATAAATCCTCTGGAAAAACGACGATTTCTCTTGGATTGTGCGCCGCCCTTGCGGCGCGTATGGTTGTTCAACCTTTTAAAAAAGGCCCTGATTATATTGATCCTTTATGGTTATCTCAAGCCGCGCATCGTGCATGCCATAATCTTGATTTTTATACGATGAATCCTAGCGAAATCAGAGAAACTTTTGTGTGGTACAGTCAACATGCTGATATCAGTCTTATCGAAGGCAATAAAGGTTTGTATGATGGGATGGCGATTGATGGGCGTAATAGTAACGCGGCATTAGCGCATTTACTCGGTGCGCCTGTTGTGCTGGTGATTGATACGCAAGGGATGACGCGAGGTATTGCGCCGCTGATATTGGGCTATCAACAATTTGATAAACAGATTCAGATTGCAGGGGTTATTCTGAATAGGGTGGGAGGGGATCGACATGAATCTAAATTGCGTGAGTCGATGGCTTATTATACGGATGTGCCCGTTATTGGTGCGGTGCGACGTGATGCGTCTTTAGTGATTGAAGAACGACATTTAGGCTTGATGCCAAGTAATGAAGATAATTTGGCACTTGATAAAATCAAGATGATTGCGAAACGCATTGCGGAGCAAGTTAATCTTGATCAATTAATCAATATCGCCGCTAAGCCTACTTGGGGCGACGATTTAGTTAACAATAGCAAATTGACTTGGCACGAATCGCGGAAAGTGACTGATATCAAGATAGGTGTCATGCGCGATGCAGCCTTTGGTTTTTATTATGCGGGCGATTTGGAAGCCTTAGAGGCGGCTGGGGCAACATTGGTATTGATTGATGCACTGCATGAGATGCATTTGCCTGATGTAGATGCTTTGTTTATCGGTGGCGGGTTTCCTGAAACGCAGATGGCAGCACTGTCTGATAATAAGCGTTTAAAAACAGAGATTCGTAATGCGATTGAGCGAGGGATGCCGGTTTATGCTGAATGTGGTGGTTTGATGTATTTATCTCGTCAATTAACTTGGCGCGACAAAACGTGTGAAATGGTGGGCGCTTTGCCATTTGAGACGGTGATGACAAGTCGCCCACAAGGGCGGGGTTATGTTCATTTACGCGAAACGGGCAATGGATTATGGCCTTTACTTGATGCGTCAAACCAACCAGCCGATTTTTATGCCCATGAATTTCATTATTCTAAAGCGATATCTGTGCCTTCTGATCTGAGATTTGCTTATTACGTTTTGCGTGGGCAAGGATTAGATGGTAGCCATGATGGGGTGATTTATAAAAATACGTTAGCCAGTTATGTTCATTTGCGCGATGTTGAAAACAATCATTGGACACGGCGTTTTGTTGAATTTGTCCGCAATATAAAAAATAAATGAATTAATTCAATAGGTTGTTCATCATTCACTTTAAAAGTTGACTATTATCCTCAACTATTGAAGTCAGTCAAAAATATTTTTTTCAAATTGTCTTTTGTTAACAATAAACGAATCGGAAAATTCAAATGCCTATATTTAAAGTCACAGAAAACGCGGCGGCTCAAATTTTAAAAGCGGCTACACAAGGAGAAATGGAAGGATTAGCTTTACGGCTTGCGCCGCACCGTTTAGCCGATGGGAGTATCGAGTATAATAAAATGGGGTTTGACAAGATCATGGATGACGATGTGCTTATTCACACCGAGGGGGTTGATATTGTTTTTAAACCGGTTTATAAAGAATTACTAGAGGGTGCGATAATGGATTTTTTTGAAATTGAAGAGGGCAATCCGAGCTTTGTTTTCCTCAATCCCAATGATCCCCATTATGTGCCGCCGAAATCCAATCAATCCTGATAGATTAGATAGAACGCTGATTTGACTGATTGTCATGATTAACACTGATTAAATATATTAAAATCATTAAAAAAAATCAGCGCCAATCATGACAGCAGTGGAGTGCAAAATTTATTTTGCTTGCTCTTGGAGTGCAAAATTTATTTTGCTTTTATTTGTTATTCGATCTACTGAATCTGGCTTATCGACTTTCAATCCTTTCATTAAGCCGATAAAAAATCCGTTTATTCCGTTAATCCGTTGTACTAGGTTGTACTATGAGCGAATGTGGAAATGAACCATTTGCCCTGCGCGTGTTGGAAGATAGTATGACACCTGAATTTGTTGAAGGGCATATTATAATTATTGAGCCTGACGGCGTAGTGCAAAATGGCAGTTATGTTTTTGCCGTTTATGAAGACGAGTACATTTTTAGGCAACTGCTGATTGAAAATCAGCAATATTTTCTCAAGCCTTTAAATGATCACTATCCGACATTAGAGATTTCGAGTTTGGATGCTGTAAAGGGTGTCATTACTCAACGATCGGGTACTCGTCGAAAAGAACATAAATATTATGTCTAACTAAAAATGGGGCAACCCTTGTGGTTGCCCTGAAATTTTTAATCTATAATTGGAATACAGAAAATCCTTCCTATTCCATTTCTCCTCTTCCCCTTTCTCATTCTAATTTAAGGGCTAAAGTTGGCAATAAGCGTTGCAAGTTCTTCAATAACCTAACTTGCCAAGGAATCGATCCATATCCCACTGCCTCAAGTTGCAAGGTTTGTTTTTTCCGCACCTTAACCACAAATTTCGTGAAAGTATTAATACCAGAACTGTTTAAAAACTCCAATTCCTTCACATCCACAGTTAATTTTGTAGACTGTTCATCTGCCGCGGTAGTGAGTAAGTCCAAAATAGGTGCATATTCTTCCGCGCTACTCAATAATAATGAACCTTTGCAAACCACAATCGCCGTTTCAGGATCGTAAGTTACGGCATAATCATCAGTTTTAATTTCCATACCTTATTAAATCTCCAAATATCAGACGTCTAAAGACACCATTGTTGTTACAGTTATAATACTGGGTTCTGTTTGAAGCGTATCAAACTTCCAACTTATTTTAGCCGAATAATCGCATATCATGCTCAAAATGCCCAGCCCAGAATTAGTATTTTCATCATTAGCATTGCTTTCCATACGGCGAAAATAGAGTTCAGAAGGATATTTATGCATTAATTCCTTGATAAAAGCCTGAAACGTTTCAATCTTCTCAGGCTTAATACTATTCGTCACGTAAAATGTCAATTTATTGCTGTACAAATGGAATGCAAATCGAGTCATGTCATGCGAGAATTCATCACTAAACTTCATTGCATTTTCCAACAATTCATTAGCAATGTACTTCACAGCATTTTTACTCGGTACAGGGATAGGTGCATTTAATCTATGGTTATTTTGTTGTTGACCGATGAAAAAAATCTGTAGATAATCAGCTATAAAATCAGCCGACAAACCGTTAGTTCGCCAGCGTTCCTTAAGTGGAAGAGAGCCAGGTGAAAATCCAAGTACCAAGTATTCCGTATCATCTTGTTTTTCTTCAATAAAGTCACCGAATATCTGTTGCATATTTTCAAACGACTCCTTCGCTAATGTAATACTCATCATTATACATATACTCGGCGCGGGAATAAACTTAACTTTTGGCAACCCCAGGTTGCCACCTGGGGCTATTCACATTCAACCCCTACGGGGTTGTGCTTTTTAAGATTTTTATCGATTTGCCTTTGTACTTTATGCCATTGGGAAACTTAAAGCTAAAAGTTTAAATTGTGCCCGCGTGCAGTATAAATCAAAATGTATTTCACGCTAAAGTTTCGCTCCGCGAAACTTTAGCGTGAAATGGTGGGTAACGGGTTTTTGTTGCCCACCATCTAAACTTAACTTAGGTTATAATAATCATTTTTCAACGTCATTCGTTCAGTTATCAGTTTTCAATTGACAATTGACAATTGACAATTGACCATTATCAAAGTCACCAGATGGAATTAACACCATGTTAATAAGATATCTGTTTTTTTTATTAGTCTGCTTGAGTCTCACTGGCTGTAATAGCAGTAGTTCATCAAGTAGTAGCAGTGGAACGACTCAGATCAGTTATTCTCTCAGTGGGCATATTCTTGTAGCTGGGAATACGGCTAAAGACAACGATGTAAACGATGTTAGGGTAGCTGACTCACTTGAGAATGATAGCATTTACACAGCACAATTGGTTCATAACCCGTTGATTTTAGGGGGTTATGTCAATCAACCCTGGTCAGGGCCCTCAGGGCGTTCTCAAAGTGCTGGCGATGTCAATGATTTCTTTGAAGTTGACTTACGTGCGAACCAAAGAATTACGCTGTTTGTGGCTAACGAGAATTTAGTCGGCAATGATTTAGACTTAGCCTTGCTAGATAGGAATGGCGTGATTTTAAATGCTTCAGTAGGCGAGGGCAAAACAGAAAATATCATTGTGCCAACAGATGGGCGCTATTTTGTGCTAGTGCAAGCCCATTCAGGGGCCTCTAACTATGCGCTGACGATTGGGCAAGATGTGACAACCACATCTCGCAGTATACAGTTAACGGATGACTTCGTGCCCGGTGAAATCATTATCAAATTCTCACAAGACAAAGTCTATCAAGGTAGCCTTGCCACGCTGGGTATGCAAACCGACAGTACGGATCGAAAACGGCGCATGTTGTATTCGATTAAAAAGCCGCTCAAATCTTTAGGGAGTTCACTCGCCAATCAAATGGCCTTTGCCACGCCCAAACTCAAAGCCAAATATGAAACCTTGTTAGCGATCAAGGCATTACGGCAACGTCCAGATATTACCGAAGCGAGTCCTAATTACATATGGAAAGCGTTTCGCGAACCCAACGATACTTTCTATCATTACCAGTGGAACCATTCCTTGATGAGTTTACCTCAAGCTTGGGATACCACAATCGGTGATAATCAAGTCATTGTTGCCATTGTTGATACAGGGGTATTGCTTCAACACCCCGATTTGAGAAATCAATTGGTTCAAGGTTATGACTTTATAGCCAGTCGCTATACAGAATTAGACAGTGATCCCGGCATTGATGCCAACCCCAATGATCCAGGCGATCAATTTCCAGGCGGCAGCACATTTCACGGCACCCATGTTGCGGGAACAGTGGCAGCACAGAGCAATAATAACGAAGGGGTAGCAGGCGTTGCGTGGTTAACCAAAATCATGCCCTTACGAGTACTAGGCAAAGGCGGCATGGGTGTAGACTACGATACTGAACAAGCGATTCGTTTTGCGGCCGGATTACCTAATGATTCAGGTACCATACCGACACGACGCGCCGACATTATCAACCTGAGTTTAGGGGGCCCCGATTATTCAGCAGGATTTCAAGACTTGATGAACGAAGTACGCGATGTTGGCCTGATTGTTGTCGCCGCCTCAGGCAATGAAAACACGGATTTGCCAAGCTATCCAGCGGCTTTAGCTAACGTTGTCTCCGTTGGCGCTGTCGATATCAACAAACAACGGGCCTCTTACTCCAATTTTGGAATTGATCTCGATGTGATGGCACCCGGAGGAGATAATACCCCAGATATTGACGGTGACGGCATGCCCGATAGCATTCTCAGCACCATGGGCACCGAGCAACCGGGTAGTCGCTCAAGTCTCGAATTTTCTTATGACTATGCGATGGGCACCTCAATGGCAACACCCCAAGTGGCTGGCGTGATATCCTTAATGAAGGCTGTCAATCCGAGCTTAACGCCCCAAGATTTTGATGAACTGTTAAAAAGCGGCGACATAACCGACGATTTAGGCCCGCCAGGGCGCGATGACACATTTGGCTACGGCCTGCTCAACGCCCAAAAAGCCGTACTCGCAGCGGCAGAATTAACAGGTGGCGAAGCACCCGAACCCCTGCCCCCCTTTTTGCTAGTCAATCCTAAATCATTGAATTTCGGATTAAATAGCACGACAGCGGTACTCACGCTGAGTAATGGCGGCAATGGTGAATTGTTGATAGAAAGCATCACAGAAGATTCGGGTGGCTTTTTATCAATAGATATATCCAGTGAAAATGAATACATCATCAAAATAGATCGTAGTCGTTTGACACAGGGTACCTTCAGCGCCACGATCAGCATTATCAGTAATGCGAATACCGTGACAATCCCCGTGATTTTGCAAGTGAGTGAATTTGGGATCAGCGGCGATGCCGGATTTCATTATATATTATTAGTCGATCCCGGCACATTAGAAACGGTGCAAGAAATACGTACCGCTGCGATAAACGGCGTTTATGCGTTTAGATTTGACAATGTAGCGGCTGGCACTTACATCATAGCGGCCGGGAGTGATTTCAATAATGACGGTTTCATTTGTGATGTAGGCGAAGCCTGTGGGGCTTTTTCGACAGTGGAACGGCCCACCTCTATTGTTCTAAAAGAACATCGTAGCGAGATTGAATTCAACACAGGCTTCAATGTGAATTTTCTCTCTCAATCGATTCAACAGGCAGATGAAATACAGCGCCCAGCGCGAGGGTTTGCACGCCTCACACAAGACACGCATCGCTTGGTTCAGTAATTCTAAAGGAGTTCATGGGTTTATGTAGAGACGCGATGCCTCGCGTCTCTAGAGCATCGCGTTCATCGCGTTTCTAGATCGCACAGACGCAAGACATATAGAGACGCGAGGCATCGCGTCTCTACATCGAATTTTTTACGCCAAACCCTTTCAAGTCTCTGCCAAGCACAATAGCCAAATAAACACGGTTATTAAGCAAGTATTCTTCTGTTTACAAGATGTACATTTTAATGTACATTACCAACTTATTTTGTTTACGGAGTCTTATCATTATGCTTGAAACCACTTTTACCGAATTACGAAAAAACGCTAAGTTTTTATTTGACGCTGTTGAACTCGGAGATACTGTTCGAGTGTATCGTAAAGGAAAGCCCATTGCCCACATTGTACCCACGCCCAAAGAAATCCCTTCATGGAAAAAGGAAGTACCGCGTTTGACGCTTAAAGGATTATCTTTAAGCCAAGAAATTCAAAAGGATAGACTAGATCGATGAAAATCTTTTTTGATAGCTCAGCTTTTGTCAAACGGTATGTCAACGAAACAGGCAGTGAGCAAGTCGTTGAGATTTGTCAAAAAGCGGATGCCTTGGCATTGAGTATTATCTGCTTGCCTGAAATCATCTCAACACTTTGCCGATTGGTACGCGAAGGCAAGTTATCAGAGGAAGAATATGAGCAACTGAAAACAGCGATTTTAACTGACTTAGAAGATATCGAGATATGCGACATCACACCATATGTGATGTTGCGTGTCATCAGTTGCCTTGAAAATAATACGTTACGTGCGATGGATGCCATTCATTTAGGCAGCGCTATAGTGTATGGCGCGGATCAATTTGTCTCATCAGATCAAAAACAAATTCAAGCCGCTCAGGCAACGGGATTAACAGTAGTGAAAGTTTAGTAGGGGCAATCCCTTGTGGTTGCCCGTTTTCGGGCCAATTCCTTGTGGTTGCCCATTTCGGGATAGCATACCAAACGGGTGATTAAAAAAATACTGAACTGCTGAAATAGTGAAGTGTTGAAACTCAGCACCTGTGCTGCGTTTCAGCACCTGTCATTTATCTCATAAAAATCAATAACATATTGTCTTATGAGGCCTAAAAAGTGCTGAAAATCATCCCAGCACTTCATCAATCTACAGGCTATAAAAAGCAACTTTCTGAGTAAAATCAATAAGATAGCAAAACTGGCATACCTTGTGCTTACATCTATCCGTAACCCTCGCCCGGATGGACGGGTCAAGTTTTTTGAATTAACGACTAACAATGGAGAAATACCATGACTAAGCAAAAGGGTTTTACCCTAATCGAATTGATGATCGTTGTCGCGATCATCGGGATTTTGGCCGCTGTCGCTATTCCGGCTTACAGCGATTACATGAAGAAGGCGAAGGTGGGTGAAGCGCCCTCACTGTGGGGTGGGGTACAGACCTATCTTGATGTCTTCCACACTGAAGTCGGTCATTGGCCAACCCTAGAAGCCACCCTAGTGGCTGATGAGGTGAAATTTGTTGGCAACAACGTATCTCTTGGGAAATACACGCCTGATAAGGACAACCCCGCGTTTTGCTTCACCATGAAACCGGATTTTGGGGCCGGCGAGAACACCAGCAAAGTTGGCTGGATATTCCTATCTGCGACTACAAAAGAATGGTCTTGCAAAAATTCCGACGGTGCGTGTACTGATCTAGCACCTAAATACCTGCCTAAGGATTGCAAGTAAGTAATTAAGCTAGTGAGCTAACCTGACGGTTGATCAATAATCACATTATAAATTCCAGTGTTAGCTTGATTTGATTTAAAACCCGCTTACCATAGCGGGTTTTTTTTTGTACTCATTTGATGCACATTTCAACATGTTTAAAATCAACTCTTCTCTTATGCCTCAACTGGTTTATGGCAGCCTGTTTTTTCTAGTCTTGGTAGCCACTATCGGAATCTACTGGCAAGGATTGCAAGGTATTTTTCTGCTTGACGACGAAGTCAATCTCCAAAAACTCGCCAATGTTGCGAATGGAACCAATAGCATCCTTTTTTTTACCCTTGAAGGTCTATCCAGTCAACTGGGGCGACCTTTATCATTACTGACTTTTGCATTACAAGCGAGTGATTGGCCAATTAATCCGTTTGGGTTTAAATATGTCAACCTAATGATACACCTGCTAAACGGCTGTTTCGTTTTTTGGTTAATTCTTATCTTAACCCGCATTATGGCACTACCAGAAAAACGCAGTCTCCTCCTCGCTTTACTAACTAGCATTGTATGGTTATTACATCCCCTCCAAGTTTCGACAGTGTTATACGTGGTACAGCGTATGACGCAACTCTCCGCACTGTTTACCTTAGCCGGGCTCTTGGTTTATTTACATGGCCGTCAATTGATAGCACAAGATAAATTAAAATCAGGTTTCTTGTGGATTTCTATCGGTGTTGTAGTAGGTGGTATCTTAGCAACATTGAGCAAAGAAAATGGTATATTACTGGTTCTCTATATCATCGTATTGGAAGTCACAATATTACGCGCCTTGCCTAAACCTCGTTATTGGCCAATTTGGTCAGGCATTTTTCTTTATTTGCCTCTCATTTTGCTCGCATTTTATCTCACATTTCATTTTGAAGGCTTATTGCAAAATTACGCAACTCGTCCATTTACAATGGGAGAACGTTTGCTGACTCAAGCAAGCATACTAATAGATTATCTTGCCAAAATAGTGTTATTGCGTCCCTATGGATTTAGTTTGTTCCATGACGATTACCCAATATCTCATAGTTTATTGACAGCACCCACCCTGATAGCGGTCAGTTTTATCATCGTGATGTTTGCTATAGGCGTCTGGGTACGCCGCTTATGGCCCGTTTTAGCATTTGGCATATTATGGTTTTTCGCAGGCCATATTCTCGAATCCAGTTTTATTGGATTGATGTTGTATTTTGAACATCGCAATTACCTGCCTATGTTAGGAATCATTTTTGGAGCCATTTATGGTATTTTGTGGTTACTTGATTATATATTGAGTCCTTATTTACGCAAAATAGCTATTTTTTTCAGTGTGTTATGGCTGACCTTATTTCCATTGATAACTTGGTCACAAACTGATTTATGGGGCAAACCCTCAGTGCAAATTGCTTTTTGGGCAGAACAAAGTCCTAAATCTCTTGCGGCACAAAGCCACGCCGTGGTATTTTTTCTACGCATCGATGCTCATGAGCAAGCAGAAGCGTACACTCAAGATATGATCGAAGTTTTTCCAGAACAGACTGCGCCTTATTTATACTTGATATCGTTGTCGTGTCTCTCGGAAAAAACCCGTTTGCCTGATATGCAGGAAATGATTAAGCATTTTAAAACGAGCCAATATGATCGAGTCACATCAGAACTATTAACTTTTATATTGGAAGAACGACAAATGGGACATTGTCAGCTAGATTCTGATACGGTAGATAATATGCTCAACACCTTGCTGCACAATCCTAATAACGCTGCCGTTCAAGCTGATTTGTATCATCGTTATGCTATGTTTCATATTTTTGAACAACGTTTGGAATTAGCGATATTAGCTTTGCAGCAATCATTAGCGGTAAAGGGTAAATCGTTACAGCGACGTTTAGATTTAATTGATTTGTTGATTCAAAACAAACAGTTTGATGAAGCAGAAGCTTATTTGCAAGAAACTCGTGCCCAATTGAACCCTATCAAGGCGTATCTTTATGAGAAGGATTTAAGTTTTTTTGATTTGCATATTCCTAGTATGCGGGAACTGCATGAAATGGGACTTCAAATTAAGGAAAAGTGATTTTATTCGAGGTAATAAGCCAAGTTTCTTCAAGAAACTGGGTTTCTTTTCAGAATTGGAAGGCACCTACCTCACTAATGGAATATATACTTCTGGCCCAAACCTGACAGGTTTTCAAAACCTGTCAGGTTTTTATCGCTCGATATTTTTTCGAGGTGACTTAAAAATCTGAATTTATGTTTAATAACATGCCGTTAAGCATTATCCTTCCTTGTCTCAACGAAGCACAGAGTTTAAAAACGCTCATACCTCGCCTAAAACAAACTCATGCCGACGCAGAAATCATTGTCGTTGATGATGGCTCTAGCGATGGCTCTGCAAATGTCGCCGCGCAAGCCGGAGCCAAAGTTATCAGTCATCTGTATAGTATGGGCAATGGTGCAGCGATTAAAAGTGGAGCCCGTGCTGCCAACGGTGATGTTTTAGTCTTTATGGATGCTGATGGACAACATGATCCTCAAGATATTGAAAGCTTGTTGACAGAATTGGAACGAGGACATGATATGGTGGTTGGGGCCCGCCGTGCCGAATCACAAGCGAGTTGGGGGCGGTGGTGTGCTAATAGCTTTTATAATTGGTTATCAAGTTGGATGGTTGGACATACGATTGCAGACTTAACTTCTGGCTTTCGCGCCGTTAAGGCAAATAAATTTAAAGAATTTCTCTATTTATTGCCCAATGGATTTTCATATCCCAGTACAATCACTATGGCTTTTTTTCGTGCCGGCTATAGCGTTGGTTATATTCCTATTGTCGCACACACACGGATTGGTAAAAGTCATATTAAAATTCTCCGTGATGGTGTGCGGTTTTTGCTGATTATTTTCAAGATTGGTACTTTGTACGCGCCCTTAAAGTTATTTGGCTCACTTAGCTTAGGATTTTTTATGCTGGGATTGAGTTATTACATGTACACTTTTATAACAGCTGGACGTTTTACCAATATGGGAATGCTATTATTTACAACATCACTCTTAATTTTTTTGATTGGCTTAGTCTCAGAGCAAATTACCCAGCTTTTATATAGTCAAAAAAAAGATTAACCTGATTTTGAATTCTTATAAACCGAGGCTCAGAAAGAAACTTCGGTTCGATTCAGTGATATTTTATGATTTGATGTTCAAGTTTTTTACCAAAGTTCAATAACGACAAGGATTATATATGAAGGGATTAGATCGGGGTTGTACTCGGTTAAAGTTAAACTAAGCTGGACTACGTCGCCGTATAACTCGTCTTCAAAACCGTACCTGAAACTTTCACTTCATACGGCTCCTTTATTAATAACACCATATCCACTGAACTTTTGGATTCTATCAAC
>Ga0180298_1000297_pt1 | contig 11790 bp, 10 predicted proteins | sample GuaBasSediGuay13_FD_121800 | JGI IMG/M metagenome (GOLD analysis project Ga0180298, IMG submission 121800) | Subseafloor sediment microbial communities from Guaymas Basin, Gulf of California, Mexico - Guay13, Core 4488-10 , 4-6 cm | ecosystem: Environmental > Aquatic > Marine > Hydrothermal...
GTGATCGCGGCAAGTCCTAACATTTTTGCTAAAGCAGAAAATATGAGAAGGAAAGATAGAGATGAAGTTAGAACAAAATTTGGAATATTTATTTTTATATTTTTTATCCTACTCGCTAAAAACAGAATAGCTAAGAAGATTAAGAAAAAGAGAAAGACTTTTAGCAGCAAAAGCTCAGGGCTTCCATGCCCCAATGTGATTGATAATATTATGATGCCAAAAACATCATCCAGGACAGCAACTGTTAGAATCATCTCGCCTACTTTTGAATGAAGAGCATTCATTTCCATAAGAGTTCTAACTGTTATACCTACACTAGTGGCAACCAGGATGTTTCCTATAGCAATGCTTACAATAGTGCTATATCCTAAAATGTGGCCTACTATAAAACCAAATAAAAATGCAAAGGAGGCATCAAAGCAGGTCGTTATTAATCCCTTTTTACTAGCACTTTTTATTTCATCTACACCTATCTCTATACCAGATAGAAACAATAGTAAAATGATGCCAAGTTTACCTAACGCTTCTGTTTCAGGTGAAAGATATTCTAAATCAAAAATTTTTCCTATTACAAATGGACCAACGAGTATACCTGCTAATATCTCGCCTATTACCGCGGGTTGTTTTATTTTTTCCAATGCGTAACCTATAAGTCTAGCTAGCATTAATGCTAAACCTACAAGTAACAACAATGTTTCTATTGACATTATATCTTACCCAGTAATTTTTGTAGAATATAATGAGCAGTAATTTCTCCAATTATCTCATCATTTTCAACAATAGGCAATCTTCTTAAACCAGAGTTTACCATCTTTGTCAAAGTATCCCCAACTTTGTCCTCTAAAGAGCATCTAGCAACTCTTTTGCACATAATGTCCCTTGCTTTTTTTGCAGTTTTATAGAGAAGAGACACAGAATATCTCCTGCCAAAGGTGTATCTTGGCACTCTAGGTGGGGCAAGAAGTTGTAGAATATCACTTTCTGTTATAACCCCGCACAATTTTTTACTCCCTTTTTTCTCAATCACCCAGACATGATCACGAGCTGTGAGAATGGCTAAGACTTTTTTTATACTAGCATTTTTCTCAACAATGGGAAGGCTCCATTTTTGTTTTTCATCTAAAATATCTCTTATCCTCTGCTCTTGAAGTTTTTTTAGATTCATAGATTGGAGGAAGTAACTAGTAACTAAAATTAAAATTTTTCGCAATAAAATAATAAAAAAAATTGGCAAGAGTTTAATTTGGAAATGTTTATAAACAATACGATACATATTTTTATAAGATGAAAAAAATTTTAAATAGGGGGATGATAGCTGCCCTTCTTATTAGCATGTTCATAATTTCTAATCTTTTTCCAGTTCTTGGATTTAAAATCCTCAAACATCATCAAAATAAATTTTTTAATATAGAAAAAGATATTATAATTGGATATAGAGATAATATCCCTATATTTAGCATAAAAGCAAGATCCCCTTATGAATATGGTTTAAAGAGCGGTCAGTTTTTAATGAAATATTATAAAAAACCAATATTTATTATATATAAGTTATACAAAAAATTTTTGAATAGAATGCATGATGAGGCAGAAAAACATGTGAAGATATTAAAAGAATGGTATCCCTCTTTTTTAGAAAGGCTCATAGGTTTATCCAAATCTACGGGTATACCACTTTTAGATCTAGTATCTCTTGATATTATATTTCCCAGTTTTTTAATGGGAAAAGAAGCATGTACAGCAACAGCTGTATCACCTAGAGTAGCCAAGAACAAGCAACCTTTAATATCTTGGAATGTTGATTTGCTTTATATTTACAAAATTGTTGTGTCACGTTATTTCAGAACACCACCTGTCATTATTTGTAACATGAGTGGAGTATACAAGTATGCAGAGTTTGGATTTTTACCGTTTCTATTTGGTTTTGCATTGATTAATGAGAGAGGCCTAGCCTATGCAGGAACACAGGTAGCTGTTAACGACACTGGTGAGGGTCTTACCTCCATAGAGTTAAATCATTTGGCAATGGAAACCTGCGCTACTGTTGATGAAGTAGGATATCTTTATAGAGTTGTTGAACGTCAATCAGGTGTTAAAAAATTAAACAATGTTTTTGGTGTAACCTCTAATATGAATACTTTATGGGCTGATTCAAAAGGAGATATCCTTCTTATAGAGTATACTCATAACTATTTTGCATCAAAAAAAGCTGTTATGATAGCAGAGACCAATCATCATCAGATATTGGATCCAAATCTTACTGGTGCGCCAAAAAATGATAGCTATCTGGGAAGTACCTATTTACGTTTAGAGAGGGCATATGAGCTTTTAGATCAATATAATGAGTCAATAGATATAGGCTTTTATAAAAATGTTTTTACAGTAGATCATAAAAAGGGTTTTATCAAAGATAAGCCAGATCTTGGAGACATATGTAGACATACGTTAAACACACCAAATTTTCCCTGGGATATGTATGGAACAGCCTGTGTTGTGATTATTCAACCAGCAAATTTCTCAGTCTACTATTGCCCAGGACATCCATGTTGGATGCCTTTCATATTATTGGATTTGAGAGAAGAGTTTAGATAAAAATATAGAGGAAAATAGTTTTTTTCGAAGGTTTGTTCTAAACTATAAAAAACAAAAAGTATTTCAATAGTTTTTGTTTTTTTGAAAAAAAGGGGTATAATGTGAGTCTTCTGGTTGTTGGGAATATAGCATATGATACTGTTTGCAAGGTAAGATTTTTACCAGGTAGAAACGAGGCAACATCTATAGAGGATTTTAATCAAACCTTTGGAGGATGTGCTGGAAATGTTGCAGTGATTGCTAGTAAGCTAGGTGTTGAGACAAGTATTTTCTCCAGTGTGGGTGAGGATTTCAAAAAATCTGATTACCTTCGACAATTGGTAAAATATAGAATTGATGTATCAAATCTAAAGTATTCACCAATGTTCTCAACAGCAAGATCATTTTTATTCTCAGATGAAAAAGGCAATCAGCAAATATTTTATTATCCAGGTGCCTCAGCGGAGTTGGTCAGATATAAATTGGATCCAACAAGGTTTAATTATATACATTTCACAGCAGGGGAAATCAGCGCCTATTTAGATATAATGAAAAAAGCCAAGCAGTCTATTATATCCTTTGATCCAGGTCAGGAAATGTTTCATAGACCCATTGAAAAACAGATACTTCCATGTTTGCCATATGTTTCCTACCTGTTTCTAAACAACCATGAAACAAATCTACTTCTAAAAGTTACAGGGGAGAAGAACCTGGAAAAGCTGAGGTTGAACAATGGGATAGAAGCAATAATAGTCAGCTATGGTGAGAAAGGATCAAAGATATACCATGATGGTAGTGAAATATATATACCCGCGGTAGAGCCTAAAAAAATGTTAGACCCAACAGGGGCTGGAGATGCTCATCGCGCTGGTTTTTTAACAGCTCTGATAAAAGGATATGATCTGGTGATGTGTGGAAGAATAGCATCTGTAGTAGCATCTTTTATAATAGAAAAATATGGGACACAAACCAACATACCATCTTGGGAAATGATTAAAAAAAGATATAAAGATTTTTTTAAAGAAAACCTGAGTAACTTATTTATATAAAGATTATTATTTATTATTATATTTGTTAGTTATAAATACTAAAATTTAGATATCAATTTTGGCTAGTTGAGGAAAGAAAATGAAAACATTGGTTTTATGCGTGGATAGAGATGATGACATAGGAAGAAAAACCGGGATAGAAGGACCTATAATTGGTAAGAAAAAGAATATAAATACAGCTACAAAACTTGCTATTGTTGATCCAGAGGAATCAGATGTTAATGCAATATTTTCTGCTATATCAGTGTATGAAAAACTAAAAAAAGATGGAAAAAAGGTGGAAGTTGCTACAATATGTGGCAACATAGATGTGGGTATTAAATCAGATCAGATACTGGCAAACCAGATTGAAGAGGTTATTGAAAAAACAAAAGCAAAAAGTGTAATATTAGTGACAGATGGCGCAGAGGACGAGTATATACTGCCCATAATTCAATCTAGAATAAAGATAGATTCTATCAAACGAGTGACTGTTAGGCAAAGTAAATTGATAGAAAATGAGTATTACAAATTTGTAAAATTTTTAGAAGATGAAAAAATTCAAAAAAAATTTCTTTTGCCTATAGCACTGGTTATGATAGTATGGGCGGTTTTTACTCTAATAGGCAATTTTGCAGGCTATGCAATAAATAGCTTTACAGTAGCATTGCTAACCTTAGGCGCATATATTTTAGTAAGGGCGATGAAATGGGAAAAGAATGTTAGGATGATATGGAATGAGATAAAAGCTGGTTTAATCGGCGGCAAGTTAACCTTTTTTATCTATCTTATAGCAATTGCTCTGTTAATAGCAGTTATCGTATATGCATACAATCAGACAACAAATGCTAAGATCGACTCTATATGGCATTTTATAACTTTATTCTTAGCTAATTTTATATGGGGAGCTGTAGCTATAACACTATTAGTAATATTTGGTAGATTAGTTGATGTATACATCAGGGAAAAAAAGATACAGTGGTCATATTGGATTTTACCCTTTTCTTCTATATCATTTGGTTTTATAGGAACCTCGGTATTTGATGTCTTATCTAAGATTTTATCAGGATACTCTATAAATGTCTTTTTAACTCCAAAATTTGTTGGAGATGTTATCATTGGAATTTTCATAGTTTTCATAGGATCTGTCACATATAGCTACATTAAGGATATATTCAGAATAGAAATAGAAGAGGTTGAGAAATTAACATAAAAAAATCAAATTTTTTTGCAAAAAATAGAAGGGGGGAGGAAAAGTAAAAAACTTGGGATATAATAGCAGATGGAGTCTAGTTTATCAAAAAATAAGAAAAGATTTTGGTTTTCACATAGATGGGGATAAACTAGCTGCAAAAGTTTTAGATAAAATAATAGAAACCAAAAAATCACCTCCTATTACATTACTAAAAAGAAAAATTAACAACAAAAACGTGACCATATTTGGCGCAGGTCCAGATCTTGAAAACATATTAAAAGAAAAAAAATTTCTTAACAAAACACTACTTGCTGCAGATGGGGCAACAACTGCTTTAATACAGCATAATATTCTACCAGATATCATTGTCACAGACCTGGATGGTAAGATAGAGGATCAGGTAGAGGCAAATAGCAGAGGAAGTATAGTGGTAGTACATGCACATGGTGACAACATAGATGAAATAAAAAAATATGTTCCAAGATTTAAAGGATATCTAATAGGAACTACACAGTTAGATCCCTCTAATTATAAAAACCTGTATAATTTCGGTGGTTTTACAGATGGAGACAGAGCTGCTTATATGGCTGCATTTTTTAAACCTAAAAAGATTTATCTCGCAGCTTTTGATTTTGAAAAAATTGGTAGATACTCTTTTACAAAAAATGTTGAAAACAAGCTTAAGAAGCTAAAATGGTGTAAATATCTACTTAAAAAACTAGAAGAAGAGGTTGAACTAATCTACATCTAAAAAATTTTTCAATTAATTTTAATAAATAGTTTTTACATTCCATTAGAAGCTGAAAAACTATATCAATTTAGTGTATGTAACATGAGCATGCTAGCGTACTTAATAATACTCATTGCGTTGGTTTTAGGTTACACTACATTAGCTCTGATTTTACATAAAAAAGGCTGGTTAAAAAGGAAAAACATTTCTTTTTTTGGACCTGCACTAATGTGGAGGACAAAAAATGGTAAGAAATTTATAGAGGATTTATCTAAAAAAACAAAACCATGGATGATCTACTCAGATATAGGTGTTGTCATCTGTTTTATATCTATGTTTCTAATGGTTTATCTATTTGTTAGGATGATACCATCTCTTTTTAAGATACCAGCTGAGCAGGCACCAACTCCACAGATGATGTTACTTCTACCAGGGGTTAACCCATTGCTACCGATAAACAGTATATTGTATCTTATAATTGGTGTAATAGTAGCAGTTGTTGTACATGAGTTTTCACATGGTATATTGTTTAGGGTTTCGAATATAAAAATAAAATCACTTGGGCTGCTTTATATGATAATACCACTTGGCGCCTTTGTTGAGGCAGATGAGAAACAGTTCAACAAAGTTTCACGTCTCAAAAAAATAAGAGTCCTAGCTGCAGGTCCTATGGCTAATTTTGTTGTTGTTGGAATTTGTATACTCATAGTTAGCTCTGTATTTGTACCATTTATAGCACCAAAGGCAGATGGTGCAATACTGGTATATGATGCGTATGGTATAGATAAATGGAATTTGATAACAGGGATAGATGGGGAGAAATTAGATAAGGTTCAGCTTAACAATATCTCATTATGTGTTTTCCATAATATTAGCTATTTTGATGGCACACTGTATCATACTAGAAGAGTTTTTTATGGTTTTATGGTTGCTAGTGTTGTTAAAAAATCACCAGCCTGGGGAACACTACATTTAGGTGATATTATATGTAGCATAAACAATGTCACCATAGCTAGTAAAGAAAAATTTTTTGAGATAATGAACTCAACAAGGGAAAACGACAGAGTCAGTATTAGATTCTATTCTAATGGTTCCTTTCATAATGTTTCTCTCAGACTTGCAGACAAGTATGATTTCATAAAAAACGAGGGAGATAAGGGCAAGGGTTTTCTTGGCATAGGAATAGTAAACCTGGATGATATAGTGGTAGATGCAAACTATTTTGTAAGGTATCTCAACCCTTTTAAAACAAACTTTTTAACCTTTGCTGTTTTGCCATTGCTGGGTTTATCCCCCTTTCCATCTCATCTCATTAATCTTTATACACCTCCATATATATTCTGGGTTTTTTATACCATTGTTTACTGGGTTTTCTTTATCAACTTCGCAGTTGCAACATTTAATGTCTTGCCTATAGTCCCCCTAGATGGGGGATATATGATGGGCAATGTTGTAGAGGGTGTATTGTTTAAATTAAGAGGAAAAATGAGATTACGGGTTGATGATAAAAAAATAGAGCTGATTAGTAAAAACATAACAATGTTGATATCTCTTCTAACCCTGCTTTTGATTTTATTACCTTTTATTATACCACGTCTAGGTTGATTATGGGTTGCTTGTTATAGCTTATTGATGTTTATTTTGAAAGGTGTTGGTATTTTCATACCAGCTCTCCTGAGGGCATCTTTGGCAATATTAATATGTTCATCTTTTACCCATACACTCATTATTGCCTGTCCCTCTTTGACCCTTGCAGCTGTGCCAACAGCTTTTCCAAAAGATGCGCGCATACCCTGTGAAACTCTATCTGCACCTGCACCAGTTGCTTGTTTGTTTTCACGAAGAACATGATGTGGAAAAACCTTTATCTTCAATCTATAACCTGTTTTTCCAATGTTTTTCTCTAAATATCTATTAGCTGCGATACGAGCTGCTTCTAATGCTGTGTGTCTAATTTGGCATTTCTCTTCACACACTAGAGAAATCTCCATTGGAAAACTTCCTCTTTTATCTCCTAGGTCAAACTGTGTAATCCTGGGCATAGGAACACCGCCCATGTACTCCTTTCTCGTATATGCATGCTGCTTAATCTCCCTGTACATCCTACCAGGTTTTTTAACCATAAAATTTTTTCACCATTTATTATTCTACGTTGATGGGAAACCAAAATATGATAAAGGTTTATAAAATCTTTTCCCCCTCAAAAAATATTTTTCCCCCATTGCAAACAATTTAAATACAATTATTCACATTTCAGAAAACCATATCTATACAAAATATAAGCTGAGGTAAGAATCGTGAAAAAGAAGAAACTTGTGCTGCCAGGTAAGGAGATAGCATCCACACAGGAGATGAAAGCCGGGGAAGGCACATTTGAAGACAGAGGTAAAATCAAAGCATCAAGAATAGGGGAGGTACAGGTAGACAGAGACAGCAGGGTTATAACTGTTCAACCAGTGACTAGTGTACCTGTAAAAGTAAAAAAAAGAGATGTTGTAATAGGAGAGGTTAGAGAGGTAAGAAACTCTATAGTGATTGTTGACATCATACAAGTCGAGGGTAGCAAAAGAAGCCTCTATGGTGATAAAACAGCTGTGATAAGAGTATCAGAGATATCAAAACAATATGTGAGAGATCCTCTAACAGAATATAGAATAGGAGACATAGTTCGAGCTAAAGTAGCCCAGGACTATCCAAATCTGCAGCTTTCTACAATAGGACCAGAGTTTGGAGTAATAAAAGCTTTATGTGTAAAATGCAGACACCCTTTAAAATTAAAAGGAAAGATATTAGAATGTGAAAGATGTGGAAATAGAGAGAGTAGAAAAATTTCAAAATATTATGGTCAGGGAAATATATAAGAGGAGGTCATGTTAATGGAGATCAATACAATAAAAAAGACAAAAAAAGAATTGGAGTTAGAAATCATAGGCGAAGATGAGACTCTTTTGAACCCAATAAAACAGCGTCTACTAGAGGAAAATGAAGTGGAATATGCAGAATACTTCATAGATCATCCACTAACCGGCAAACCAAGACTATACATAAAAACTAGGAAAGAAGACCCGTTAGATGTGTTAAAGAAGACGCTGAAAAGCTTAGAAAAAGATGTTAGTAAATTAACCAAAGAGTTAAACGAGAAACTCAAAAAGAAATAAAAAATATAGATACTATGACCCATTTAACTCCTCCATCGGAAGAGAGAGAGGTAGGGATAGAATGTTTTTACACTGCAGATACACCTGGTATAGATGGAAAACTAAGGGCAATACCTGAGGATTTCATTGTTATAGAAAAACCATTGCTTCCAGATAGATATGACAATGGGTTATATTCAATTATTGAAATTACATCTAGAAACTGGGAGACAAACCTTTTATTAAAAGATTTATCTAAAAAACTACATATATCTAGGAAAAAAATAACATTTGCAGGAACCAAGGACAAGAGGGCGTTTAAAACACAATACATGTCAATAAAAGCACCACCTGAGGAAATCCTTAAGCTTGATATAAATAATGTGAAAATAAAGTTTCTATATAAATCAAATAAACCCATTAAGATAGGAGATTTAATAGGCAACATATTTGATGTAAAAGTCAGGAACATTAGCCTTGAAAAAAAAGAATTAAACAAGAGATTGAAGAAAATAGAGTCTATTATAAAAAAAACTAGGGGTTTCCCTAACTTTTTTGGGATACAACGATTTGGAATAATCCGACCTATCACACATCTAGTGGGGAAATCTATTATAAGAGGAGATTTCAAACAAGCTGTTAAACACTATATTGCCAGTCCAACAGAGCATGAGAAAGAACCTGAGAGAGAGGCCAGAGCATTTTTCCAAGAGACAGAGGATTTCAAAGAGGCCATAAAACTATACCCTGATCATCTCCACTTTGAAAAAGCGATTCTCAATAAACTAATAGAGACCAATGGAGACTATATAGAGGCGTTAAAAACCCTGCCATTTAATCTTTTAACAATGTTTGTTTACGCCTATCAATCCTATATTTTCAATAAAATACTAAGTGAAAGAATAAAAAGAGATATACCTTTAAACAGAGCTATCGATGGTGATGTAATTATTCCACTAGGTAAAAATGGTTTTAAAGAAGGCGAGTTTATACCGGTAACTGATAAAAACATCAACAAGGTTAATCAGGAGATCGCTAAGGGGCGAGCATGTGTAACAGGTTTACTAGTTGGATATGACCCAGTTTTTGCAAATGGTGAAATGGGTGAGATAGAGCATAAGATCATAGAGAAAGAGAAGATATATCCACGTGATTTTATTATACCTGATATGCCTTTCTTATCCTCATCTGGCTCAAGAAGATCACTGCTTGCTCCTCTTGCCGATCTGGAGTGGAGAGTGGAAAATGACAGTATCAATGAGGGAAAACTATGTGTGAATTTCAAATTTGAGCTTTTCAAAGGATGCTATGCAACATCATTGCTGAGAGAGTTTATGAAATCCAATAACATCACCAATTATTAGTAGAAATAGTTTTAACAGATATTTGCTATTATCTGCTATCCTCTAAAGAAGTTGGTGAAGAAACAAAAATGATCAAACCTGTGCCCTCGGAGTACAAACCAAATGAGATGGAGAAAAAAATCATAAAATTCTGGAGAGAAAACAAAATATTTGAGAAATCAGTGGAGCAGAGAAAAGATAAGAAACCCTATGTGTTTTTAGAAGGCCCTCCCACTGCAAATGGGTTACCTCATCCTGGCCATGTTCTAACAAGAATCATGAAAGATGTCGTACTAAGATATAAGACAATGGATGGCTATCATGTGCCACGTAGAGCAGGATGGGATACACATGGTCTACCAGTTGAGATAGAGGTGGAGAAAAAACTTGGTCTGGAGAGCAAACAAGACATTGAAAAATATGGTGTAGAGAAATTTAATGAGGAATGCCGCAGAAGCACATTCAAGTATGAGCAAGCATGGATAGACATGACAGAAAGAGTAGGCTTTTGGATAGACATGAAAAACCCATATATTACATTAAAAAATGAATATATAGAATCTGTATGGTGGTCACTAAAACAAGCATGGGAAAAGAAACTTCTTTACAAGGGATATAAAGTTGTTCCTTATTGCCCGCGATGTGGAACAGTTTTATCAGCTCATGAGGTTGCACAAGGTTATAAAAAAGTAAAAGAACCATCGATTTTTGTTAAGTTTAAGATTAAAAATGAAAACGCTTATTTCCTGGCATGGACAACGACTCCATGGACTCTTATCTCAAATGTAGCATTAGCAGTTCACCCAGATGAGTATTATGTTAAGATAAAATATGAGGGGGAGACCCTCATACTAGCGGAGGAGAGGGCATATCATCTACTAAAAGACAGTGACTATGAACTGCTCGACAGGTTCAAAGGCAAAGAATTAGAATATAAAGAATATGAGCCAATATTTAGTTTTGTGAAACCAGATAAAAAAGCATGGTATGTGATATGTGCTGATTTTGTAACAATGGATGAAGGTACAGGTATCGTCCACATCGCACCAGCCTTTGGTGAGGAAGACTATGAGGCAGGGAGAGAATATGATCTACCAGTGGTTCAACTGGCTAGAAAAAATGGTACATTCAAAGATGAGGTTGAACCCTGGGCTAACATGTTTGTCAAAGATGCAGATCCAAAAATCATAAAATACCTACAGGAAAAAGGTTTTTTAGCAGGTGAGAGAGAATACACACATGAGTACCCATTTTGCTGGAGATGCGATTCACCTTTGCTATATTATGCTATGGAATCCTGGTTCATAGCTATGTCAAAATTGAAGGAGAAACTAGTTGAAAATAATAACAATATAAACTGGTACCCGGAATACATAAAACATGGTCGTTTTGGAGATTTCATCAGAGATGTGAAAGACTGGGCTCTATCCAGGGATAGATACTGGGGAACACCACTGCCAATATGGAAATGCAACAACTGCGGAGAAACCATATGCATAGGAAGCATAGAGGAACTCAAAAAACTATCAGAAAACTTCCCAGAAAACTATGACCTACACAAACCCTTCATAGACAACCTAAAACTCAAATGCCCAAAATGCAACTCCAACATGAAAAGAGAAAAAGATGTAATAGACTGCTGGTATGACTCAGGATCCGCATTCTTTGCACAATGGCACTACCCATTTGAAAACCAACAAAAATTCAAAAAAAACTACCCTGTAGATTTCATATGCGAAGCATTAGACCAAACCAGGGGATGGTTTTACTCACTACTAGCCATATCAAC
>Ga0180298_1000298_pt1 | contig 11779 bp, 10 predicted proteins | sample GuaBasSediGuay13_FD_121800 | JGI IMG/M metagenome (GOLD analysis project Ga0180298, IMG submission 121800) | Subseafloor sediment microbial communities from Guaymas Basin, Gulf of California, Mexico - Guay13, Core 4488-10 , 4-6 cm | ecosystem: Environmental > Aquatic > Marine > Hydrothermal...
CTAAAAGTAGCTCTCGTATATCCAAACTCGTATAGTTTAGGAATGTCCAATTTAGGTTATCATGCCGTGTATGATTTGCTCAATTCTTCAGGCATCATAAGATGTGAAAGATTTTTTTACAATGGTAGCGGTAGCCTGCGTTCTGTTGAAAGCAACACCCTGCTAAACGAATTCAACATTGTGGCCTTCTCGGTATCTTTTGAGTTAGATTACTTCAATTTGGTTTCATCTTTATATCAAAGTGGAATAAATCCCCTCGCGAGTATGAGGAATATCTACGATCCAATAGTGATATGCGGTGGTGCTATAACGTATATCAATCCTCGTCCGCTCTCCGCTTTTGTCGATGTTTTCTTCCTTGGAGATATAGAGGAAGGGGGGCTCAGGTTATTCGAATTGATACATGAAGGGATGAAAAAACGGATGACAAAGGAGGAGATATTGAACACCCTTTCTTTACTGAAGAGTGCATATATCCCTGCTACAGGATATATGGGAAAAGCAGTCAGATTGAGTGACCTTCACCGTTCAAGAGCAGAGACTGTTATATTGAGTTCACACTCTTCATTCGGAAAACGTTATCTTCTGGAAATAGCAAAGGGATGTACGAGAAGATGTAAATTCTGTGTTGTACCTTATTCATATTTTCCTTATAGATTCATGGAATCCGATGAAGTAATAGCACGTCTGGAAAAAGTCAAAGTAAGAATAAAAAATATAGGGTTGGTCAGTGCGACTCCTTCAGATTATCCTTACTTAAATGATGTCCTGGACTATCTCGAAGATAACGATTTTTCCTTTTCACTTTCCTCTATAAGGATAGATACATTGTCTAAGAGACTTGCAAAAGTGCTTGTAAAAGGAGGGCAGAAAACCATTACGATGGGTTTAGAAACTGGCAGTGAAAGGTTGAGAAAATTCATACGCAAGGGCCTATCGAACGATAAGATCTTCGAAGGATTATCCATAGCAAAGGAAGCAGGCATACAACGCTTGAGAATATATCTCATGTTGGGTTTACCTACGGAAATCGATGATGATATTATTGAGACAGTCACTCTCATCGAGAAGATTCAGAGTAAATTTGGTTTTTCTGCAATCAAGCTGAACGTGAATCTCTTCGTACCGAAACCTAATACCCCCTTTGAGAGATATGACATTTGTGATAAAGGTACATTTACGAAAAGAGTTAAGATATTGAGAAAAATGTTAAAAAGGGTTATAATTAAAATCAAGGGGTATCGTTCTGCCAGATTAGAATGGTATTTGTCCAATGGCAAAGAAGAACTGAAGGACTTTATAGTTCGTGTTGCGGGTATTGGGAAGGAAGATGATCTATGAAGGAAAGAATCCTCGTAGTTGATGATGAACCTTCAATAGTAGAACTTGTGAGTTACAATCTAAAAGGAGAAGGGTATGACGTCTTGAAGGCATATAATGCCAAAGAAGCCCTCAAGTTGATGGAAAAAGCAACAATAGATCTTTTCATAATAGATATTATGCTTCCCGATATGGATGGCAAGGAATTGTGTCGTATCATACGTGAAAGGAAGAAAACCCAGGACAAACCAATAATATTTTTGACTGCAAAATCAAGCGAGTTTGATAGAGTCGTTGGATTTGAAATAGGTGGAGATGATTACGTAACAAAACCATTCAGCATCCGGGAGTTGCTCGCACGAATCAAAGCGATTTTCAGAAGAATGAGTTACAGAACTACTCATGTAGAGGAAAGCAAGAATAACAAAATAATGGCTCAAAACCTTGAAATAGATCCGGATAAATACGAGCTCAGAGTAAGGGGGAAAAATATCAATTTGACTTCGCTGGAATTCGATCTCTTGCATTTTCTTGCAAAAAACGAGGGGAAGGTATTCAGTAGAGCTGAGTTGTTAAGCCAGATCTGGAATGATGATTATGGTTTAGATCCCCGTAAAATAGATGTTCACATCAGGAGATTAAGGATGAAGATAGAGGAAGATCCATCTTCTCCTCAATACATAATAACGGTTCGGGGTAGAGGATATAAATTCCGAGATCCTGAAAAAGATCTATCTCACCCCACATAAAAGAAAAGTGCATTGACATGAAAAAAGTGTTGGATCACGTTCGTGACGCGATTTTTATAATTGAGGGTGAAAGGATCACCTTTTTGAACAAATCTGCTTCTGCCCTCTTGAATATTCCCAAAGAACATCTGATCGGTAAAGAAATATCTGGGGTAGCAGGTAATGCTACACTAATAAAGTTATTACGAAATATATTGAAGGAATGGAAAAATTCTGATAACTCTCTTTCTGAATATTTCTCTATTAAGATGGATAAGTATGCCTGCACACTCATTCCCCTGAGAGATTTGAATAAGGAAACAGCAGCAATAATCGTAAGTAATCTCATCGATAAGAGTCAACGTGATATTATGTCTAATGCATCTCATGAATTGAAAACTCCTCTCACTTCCATCAAAGGCTTTGCGGAAACACTCCTCTTAGATGGTTTGAAGAATAAAGATATGGCTATGAGATACCTCAATATAATTGAAAAAGAAGCAAGCCGCATGTCCAATCTGTTGAATGAGTTGCTCGACATATTGAAATTGGAGGCAGATGATTTTCATCCACGTTATGAAGAGGTAAATCTTAAAGAGGTAATACAATATGTAATGGATCTTGTAAAGCCTTTGGCTATGGAATGTAATGTATCGTTGGACTTCGAGGCGGATGAAAACATTAACATGTTTGGCGATCCTGAATTACTGACTCAGCTATTTTCCAATTTGCTGGATAATGCCGTGAAATATACCGCACAGAAGATCGGTGAAAAAAGGGCAAGAGTGAGTCTTTTTAAAAGAGAAAATGAGATAATCATTCAGGTAGCGGATACCGGTATAGGCATACCAAAAGATGCTATACCTCATATATTTGATAGATTCTACAGGTCTGAAAAGTCCAATGTACCTGGTAAGAGAGGAAGTGGACTCGGGTTATCGATAGTACAAAGCATAGTTGAGAGATACAAAGGGTATATAGAGGTTGACAGTGAAGAAGGGAGAGGAACGACATTTACCATTCATTTTCCTTTGCAAAACGATAGAATAGTGATAGAGGATGTGTATTCAAGGAAAGTTATGGAGATCAAATCTGTTATGGAAGAGGCACAGTCTATTCTCGTCACAGGTCATATACGCCCAGATGGCGATTGTATTAGTTCTGTATTGGGATTGAGTTATGCTCTGAGAAAACTTGGCAAAAAGGTTTTTGCCTGTTTGCAAGATGATGTTCCCCATGTTTTCAGGGGAATCCCAACCTGGCAGAGTATATTTAAACCCCAGGAACTGAAAGATAAACAATTCGATCTTGTCTTCATATTGGATTCATCTGATAAAGGACGTATTGGGAAAGTAAATGAGTTGTTAGAAAAAAAGGATATACCCATAGTAGTTATCGATCACCACAAAACCAGTAAGGATTTTGGAGATATCAATTGGATAGATTCATCCTATGCATCTACCTCTCAGATCATCTATGAATTCTTGAAAGCAATTAGATTTGATATATCTCCAGAACATGCTCAGATCCTGTTGACCGGTATAGCTACTGATACAGGATTTTTCAAATATTCCAATGTCACCCATGAAACACTTGAAGATGCATCGGAATTGGTTGCACTCGGAGCAAGAATAAATGATATTGCCAATATGGTATTAGAAAATATAACACTGGAGCAACTAAAACTCCACAGCCTGTTTCTTCAAACACTGCATGTGGAATTAAACGGTAAACTCGGTTGGGGGTATATATCCGAAGATATGTTCAAACAAACCAATACAAAGGAAGAAGATTCAACCTTTTTTGTTCAAACTATTAGAAGCATAAACACTGTAGAGGTTGCCATCCTGTTCATAGAGCACAAAAAAGGGGATATCCATGTAGAATTTCGTTCCAAAAAATATTTCGATGTTAGTGAAATAGCAGTTCATTTTGGCGGTGGTGGACACGCAAGAGCGGCAGGATGTACTTTAAAGGACACATCGCTTGAGAAAACTGAGACAAAGGTTTTACAATATGTAAGAGAGCGTATTTCATTATGAACACGATATGAATAGAAAGATCATAGGTGCGATTGTCGAATACAATCCTTTCCACTATGGGCATCTCTATCATCTGGATCAAATCCGAAAAAGAGGCAAAGCATATGCAGTAGTATGTATTATGAGTGGAGACTTTGTCCAGCGAGGTGAACCTGCCATATTGGATAAGTTTGCAAGGGCAAAGATGGCCATCTTCAATGGGGTGGATCTTGTCGTGGAATTGCCGTTCGTTTATGCAACACAAGATGCACGTGGTTTTGCCCGGGGAGCAGTGGGAATACTTCACAGGATGCATGCTGTAGATGAGATCTGGTTCGGCAGCGAAGTGGGGGATATGCAGAAGATGATGCCTGTGTTTTCTGTTTTGGTCGATGAACCGCTTACATTTAAATCTTTCCTGCATGATGAGTTGAATAAAGGATTATCCTTCCCAGAAGCCAGAAGACTTGCTCTGAGGAGATATCTACAGAATGAAGACGACTCTACATCTGATATAGTGAAGAATTCCAACGATATATTAGGCATAGAATACATGATAGCTCTGAAACATTACAACTCCTCTATTTCTCCTATTGCTATAAAACGCATAGGTTCGGGTTATCTGCAAGAAAGATATGAAGGACAATTTTCGAGCGCTACAGCAATACGTAAAATCATGTTAAAAGGAGATAAAAGCGGTATGAAAAAAGCTCTTCCTCCCCCTTCTTTTTCAATATGCGAAGAAGAATTCGAAGTGGGCAAGGGGCCTGTATCACTTGCATCTCTATCCAGCACTTTACTCGCAAGACTGAGAATTGCCGATGAGGCTGAACTGCAAAGAATATATGGCGTTACTGAGGGACTTGAGAACAGATTGATAAGATATGCGAGAACAGCCACGGATATTTCAGCGTTCCTGAGGCTTGTTAAGACTAAACGATTCACGTATACGAAGCTTTCACGCCTCCTCCTTCACATATATTTCGGTCTGAGCAAGGAAAAGGTAAGGTATTTCAATAAAATCGGTCCACAATACATAAGGGTACTCGGCTTCAACAAACGTGGGCAGAAAGTTTTGAAGAATATGAAGAACACTACTACGATACCTATCATAACCACTGTGTCAAGATACAGAGATGTCATGAGAAGAGCGGAAGGAGACAAAGATAGGTATAAAGATTTTAATGAAAGAGAAGCATTAGAAGAATTTACATATGACCTCAAGGCATCCGATCTGTATTCACTACTCTATCCGAAAGCAAGTGAGAGAGGTGGGGGAAAAGACTTCAAAACAAGAGTGATAACTTTCCTGAATTCTATTTAACCCGTCCTGGTGCTAAAGCATTTTTTCGTGATGCAATTCGGATATTTGCAATTTTTATATCCTTCATGTTAAAATTTGAAGAGCTCAATTGAAATGAGGAATCTATATGTTTGTATGGTTATTCTTAATGTCATTTGGAACAATGATTATGGTATATATGTATGCCAATCCAGAGGAAGATTTATTCATCTTCCTACGGAAAGGGACTGGTAATTTATTTTTAAACCCAGGGATGAGAGTATATACCCTTTTTCTGGCCTTTGTATTTATCATGAATATGTTTGAGACCAACCTTGATTTATCCTTTACACGTATTCTTGGACTGGATTTTACACATTTCTTTGATATATGGTCTGCCAATCCCTCTATATGGATACAGAAATTAAGAACTCCTTTCTTTGACGGTACTTTTACATTAATATATCTTCTGGGGATAAATACGATCCTGTTTCTAACACCCTATTATTTTGCCTTAAGGGGTAATGAAAGGATGTATGCTCTAACTTCTACTTCTATAATTATGAATTACATATATGCTATGCCATTTTATATATTCTTCCCTGTATATGTGGCAGGCTATACAGATCCGAGAATCGTTCATGTTATGAATACGATATTCCCTAAAGTAATGGTAGAGGAATATCATCAGGCCGGAGGAATAAATAACTGTTTTCCCAGTCTTCATGCTTCATTTTCTATCTCCATGTTTTTTATAATGTCTTATCTTAGGGGACATAAGTTTTTAAAGATATTCTATGGCATATTGGCGCTTGGTATATCTTTTTCTACCTTATATTTGGGTATTCACTGGTTTCTCGATATCATGGGAGGCCTGATACTTGCTGGTGTTGTAACGATGACATCCACTTATCTTGTAGATAACAAAGTGTTAGAGAAAGTACTTGAATCGAATCGTCCTGTGCAAAATAGAAACTACGATCGATTCTGAGAGGAGGTAAAATATGGCAAAGAGATGTGCTATTTGTGGTAAAGGTATATCCACCGGGAATAAAGTTAGCCATTCCAAAAGACATACGAAACGCTTATGGAAGCCAAATTTGCAAAGGGTAAAAGTCTATATCGGGGGGGAAAAGAAAAGGATATATGTTTGTGCGAAATGTCTGAGGTCTGGCAAGGTTAAAAGGTCGATATGATCTCATTGTGCTTCTGAATTAAAGGGGGGATTTTGTTGAGAACTATCACAGTAGAAGGAACACTTATCGATAATTACGATCAAGTGGTTGCAAGTCCGATTTTCAAGGAGATCATAAAAGAGTATGTAGAATTCCTGGAATCCATAGATTCTCCAATACTTGATGTGCTTTTGCAATTCAAGCATAATAATGGTTACGACTATCAGGAAATGGTGTTTTTTTTATACCTTTTAACGCTCAGACCAATTAGCGAGAGAAATTCCAATGCAGACGTACATAAGCTTCATGACTTTATTGAGGGTCTTTATGACTTTTGGAGGGAAAAGCACAGATTTATTATCAAGCGTGAGAGATATCCAAGAAGTTTCAACGTGAGAGATAGTGTTATCAAATCCACAGAATTCATTGGTAACACCTTTGAAAAAACTGTAAGAAATTTATACAGGACGCTGGAGAAGAATATTTTCTTGAAGACCGAAAAGATCCTCCGAGAAGTACCGAGCGGGGCACAGGTCATTTTCCTCGTTGATAAGCCAAGGATTCGTGAAAAAGAAAGATTGGATTATCATTTGCTATATTCGATGCCTTTTATCTGGGGAATCATATTCGAACCCCCTGTGATCTTTCATACAAAGTCTAACAAGAGAAAGGGCATCTTTCCAATTGTGAATGAAAAAATACTGTCAAAGATCGATCTTGGCCAATCGAAATGGTACGTATTACCCATTCACGTTGGAAGATTGATACTTTACATTTACATCAATTCTGAGTACCTTTGCCATGTTGCTGGACTTGCCAATCTTTTCGAAATTGTAACCCCGGAAGAATTGAGAAAGCCAGATGGAATTGTCTTCTTCGGTTTACCACTCGAAAGTATAGGCAAAGACTACATCAATGGGGTTGTATTCAAAGATGACCTGTACGTTGGTGTGGTACCTGATATCGAAGAAAATGATTACTTTGGATATGCTAAGAAAATAGTATTAACTGTGCATAATTTGATCATGATTGACACATTCAAACTTCCAATACATGGTTCCCTTGCACGAATAAAGCTCAAGAGCGGACAAAGTGCAACAGCTATGTTCGTTGGGGACAGTGGCGCAGGTAAATCAGAAACACTCGATGCTCTTGGAAGACTTACTGAGATCTCTGATCTCGAGATCATAATAGATGATATGGGGTCACTTGATATCGAGAACGATCGGGTTGTAGCCTATGGGACAGAAACTGGAGCCTTTGTAAGGCTCGATGACCTCCCACCTGGTTACGCTTATGCTACCATAGATAGAAGCATCTTCATGAATCCCGATCAAAGCAACGCAAGAGTTATCGTACCGTATGGGAACTTCGATCGGATCACAGCACCAACACCCATAGATTTTTTCTTATACGCAAACAACTTTACCAATGTTAACTCGAATGAGGAAAGAATTCGCTTTTTTCGCGATCCTGATATTGCTCTTGAAACTTTTTCAAAGGGAGCCCGGATGGCAAAAGGCACCACATCAGAAAAAGGATTGTCTTACTCATATTTTGCCAATCCTTTCGGGGCAGTTCAAAGAAGAGAGGCTCATGAGAAAATAGCCAGAAAGTACATCACGAAAATGTTCAACGAAGGAATAAGGGTAGGTGAGATAAGGACAATGCTTGGAATAAAGGGATACGAAAGAGAAGGACCTTATCTTGCTGCAAAAGACCTTTTAAGAGTAATCACTCATAATAAAAGTAGTAAGGGTAGAAAGTAAGTAACCATTTGCAAAATGTCTGAATTCTGATCAAATATCGCTTGACATATCTACTATATGATATTATCATATAGTAGATATGTCAACATGTGGATTTGGTGGAAAAGGATGGTACATAAAAATAGCGATAATGTCCCTTTTGTCTTGTGGCAGTAGTTATGGTTATGAATTGATCGAAAGGCTTGAAGGTGTGGGAATAAGATTGGATGAGGGTTCTACAGGAACCCTCTACAAGACGCTTCGAGAACTCGAAAAGGAAGAATATCTATGTTCCATCTGGAAAAAGAGTCATCTGGGACCCAGAAGAAGAAAATATTCTATCACAGAGAAAGGAAAAGAAGAGATCAGAAAAGAGGTTAAAAGATTAAAAGAGATCAAAGGTTTTATAGACGAAATAATAAAAAATTGCAAAGAGGTGAATAAAGGTGTCTTTTAAGGCAGTGGTTTATACCAGTACACATTGTCCGTATTGCAAAGCAGCAAAGGAATATTTTAGAAAGTTAGGAGTTCCATTTGTGGAGAAAAATGTAGAACACAATCCACGATATGCTATGGAATTAGAGAAGAAAACTCATCTTTTTTCTGTCCCAGTTATACTATTGAAAGGCAGAACTATTGTGGGGTTTAATAAGCCCAAAATAAATAGAATTTTGGGAATTTGAGAGATAAAAAGGAGAACCATTTAAGGTTCTCCTTTTTTCTTACATCAATATTCAGGAGGATACGGTGGTTGTGCGGGTGCTGCTTTCTTTTCTTCTGGTTTCTCAACAACCAGCACATTGGTTGTTAGAAGCATAGAAGCAATGGAAGCAGCATTTTGCAAAGCACTTCTTGTTACCTTAGCGGGGTCTATCACACCTGCGTTCACGAGGTCCTCGTACTTGCCAGTAAGGGCATTGAATCCCATTCTGGGATCATCAAAACCCCCTACTTTTTCTGCAACAACGCCCCCATCTACTCCAGCGTTTTCTGCAATTTGTCTAATAGGCTCTGACAATGCCTTTTTAACAATATTAACACCTACCTGCATATCTCCATCCAGATGAAGCGATTCAAGGGCCTTTGAAGCTTTTAAGAGTACTACTCCACCGCCGGTGACAGTTCCTTCTTCTACAGCGGCTCTTGTGGCAGATAGGGCATCTTCTATTCTGTGTTTCTTCTCTTTCAGTTCGGTTTCAGTAGCAGCACCGACTTTTATAACGGCTACTCCTCCAGCCAATTTTGCCATTCTTTCCTGTAGAGTTTCCTTCTCATACTGTGATGTTGTATTCTCTATCTGGACCTTTATCTGTTTTATCCTATCCTGTATCTTTTGGGCATCGCCTTTTCCACCTACGATTATGGTATCATCTTTGTTAGATTTAACAGCGTCAGCTCTCCCAAGCATGCTGATCTCTACATCTTCCAACTTTATTCCTATCTCCTCTGAGACGACCGTACCACCTGTAAGAATCGCTATATCCTGCAGCATAGCCTTTCTTCTATCTCCGAACCCAGGTGCTTTCACCGCTAATGATTCAAGTGTACCCTTTAACTTGTTGAGAACCATAGTTGTCAGTGTTTCACCTTCTACATCTTCAGCTATAACTACGAGAGGCTTACCAGTTTGTGCTACCTTTTCCAGAAGCTTTATCAAAGGCTTAACTGCGTTGAGTTTTTTGTCCGTTATCAAGATGTACGGTTCTTTCAAATATGCTTCCATTCTTTCCGTATCTGTTACCATATATGGGGAGATATATCCCCTATCAAATTTCATTCCTTCTGCGTAATCTACGAATGTTTCCAGGGATTTAGAATCTTCAACTGTTATAACGCCATCTTCTCCAACTTTATCCATGGCATTTGCTATCAATTCGCCTACATCCCTGGAATTTGCAGATATAGCTGCGATATCCGTGATATCTTCTCTTCCTTTTACTTTTTTACTGAATTTCTTTATCTCTTCAACCGCTCTTTCTGTGGCTTTCTCAATTCCATGCCGCATTACCATAGGATTAGCACCAGCTGCAACGTTTTTCAAACCTTCTTCTATCATTGCCTGAGCAAGAACAGTTGCTGTTGTGGTTCCATCTCCTGCTATGTCATTGGTTTTTGTGGCGACCTCTTTTACTAATTGTGCACCTAAGTTTTCAAATTTATCTTCCAGTTCTATTTCCTTGGCTATTGAGACACCATCGTTCGTGATAGTGGGGGAACCAAAACTCTTTTCAAGAACCACATTTTTTCCTTTGGGTCCAAGTGTTATTTTAACAGCATCTGCGAGTTTATTCACTCCCTTTTCTAACGATCTTCTTGCATCTTCATCAAAACTGAGTATTTTAGCAGCCATTTACACCACACTCCTTTTACTCTTCGACAACGGCAAGTAGATCACCGTTATCAATGATTATGTAATCTTCTTCGTCGAGCTTGAGTTCGGTACCAGCATATTTAGCAAAGATAACGGTATCTCCTACTTTTACCTTTATTTCATCGCTATCTCCCACTGCGATCACCTTTGCTCTTTGAGGCTTGTCCTTGGCTGTATCAGGTAAGACAAGTCCTCCTTCGCTCTTCTTCTCTTCCTTGATGGGTTTGATAAAAACTCTTTCACCCAATGGTGTTACTTTCATAATTCATCCCTCCTCAAAAATTTTCTAAGAGTTTTTAGCACTCTCGATGTTAAACTGCTAATAAATATTAAGATAAATTTGCAAATGTGGCAAGTCTAATGATACATATTTATAGAGTAATATGAGTAATTATACTCAATTACACCAGAATATTATGATCTTTCGCTGTTATTTCTGATTCTTTTTGTAAATTACCTGAAATCTCCATTTTTTATTAACTATGTTGTGAAAAAGTTTGTATTCATGCAGTTGTAAAATACCAATCCATTTTTGATCCACCAATTTATGTTCATTTCTTTTGTCTTGATACAAAAGAAATGAACATAACAGAGGATCGCAAAAAGAGGTATTTGAAAATAGAAAGTTAAGATAAGATCGTTTCAAAAAAATCGTAGGGACAGGTTTTTAAACCTGTCCGATGGAACGGAGTTCCATAATATCATTCGCCTTTGGCGGAATGGGCAGAGACGTTGAAGTCATGTCCCTACGGTTACGGGAATGTATGGTGTAAGGTGAAAATTGTCCTGTTGAGGTTCTGACTTTTTCTTTGGTTCGTTTGACTTGTATCAAGCAAAAGAAATGAACATAACAGAGGATCGCAAAAAGAGGTATTTGAAAATAGAAAGTTAAGATACAATCGTTTCAAAAAAATCGTAGGGACAGGTTTTTAAACCTGTCCGATGGAACTGAAGTCATGTCCCTTACGGTTATGGGAGTGTATGGTGTAAGGTGAAAATTGTCCTGTTGAGGTTCTGACTTTAAGTTGGCATTACGAAATTTGCGTTAAGGAATTCGATGACCATAAAAATATTCCAATTAAAGTAAACAAAAATCTTGTCGATATAAAATAGAGAGAGGTGTTGTGATTATGA
>Ga0180298_1000299_pt1 | contig 11778 bp, 9 predicted proteins | sample GuaBasSediGuay13_FD_121800 | JGI IMG/M metagenome (GOLD analysis project Ga0180298, IMG submission 121800) | Subseafloor sediment microbial communities from Guaymas Basin, Gulf of California, Mexico - Guay13, Core 4488-10 , 4-6 cm | ecosystem: Environmental > Aquatic > Marine > Hydrothermal vents...
CTACCACGAAAATAACATCATTCAACATCTTCTTTACTTTGTGTTAACTCGCGGCTAATGCGAATTTCGTAATGCCGACTTAAAGTCAAAACCTCAACAGGATGCATTGTCTTTTGTGGATCAATTTCATCTTACACTATATGGATGACGACACAACTTTGGTATCGAGGTTATCTACATTTAAGAAAGAGATAAGGTAATCCAGTCTAAGAATATAACTACCAGTAAAGCAGGCAAAAAATTCCCCACTTTTATCTCTTTTATATGCAATAATCTTATCCCTATTAAGATAACTATAAGGCCTCCAACTCCGCTGAAATCATTTATGTATGGTTTAACACCGATGAACTTTATCAAACTCGCTATCTGTATAAGAAATCCTTCGATGACATATACTGCACCGGCAGAAAAAACAACCCCCTTTCCATAAGCTGATGCCAGTATGATCGAAGATATACCATCCATCATAGATTTGAGTAAGAGCAATTCTGAGGAAGAAGATATTCCGCTTTGAATACATCCCAATATAGTCATAGGACCAACTACAAAAAGTACTAAGGCTGTAACAAAACCTTTAACAAATCTATCTCTCCCTTCAATCATGAAGAAATGTCTCAAACTATCAGCGAACGCATCCAACTTCTTTTCTATTTCTACTGCTTCTCCAAACACTCCCCCTATTGCAAGACTTACAAGAACGATGATCAAGTATTTTGCATCGAGTGACATCTTAACACCTATTATAATGGTTGTTACCCCTATCGCTTCGAATAATACCTCTTTTAACCTTTCAGTTAATCTTTTACCAACAAAGAGTCCTAAAAAACTCCCTACCAATATGGTTATACCATTTACTATTGCTCCAATATTTAACATACTTCCTATCCCCTTGATTCCTATCTTTTACGCACTTTCAATTTCATCAACTCATCCCTTATTTGTGCGGCATCTTCAAAGCGCAATTCACTTGCTGCCTTTGCCATCTCATCTCGTAAAATTTGAATGTATTCTTCTCTATCGAATAGATTCGTAAGGGAAAAGAGTTCTTCCACAGCCTTGCTCCGTTTAATCTTTATTTTCTTTTCCCTGTAACCGAATTCCTCAAACATACCTTTTTCTATAGGTTTTATTATAGTCTTAGGGATTATACCATGACTTATATTGTATCCCATCTGAATCTTTCTCCTCCTGTTCGTCTCCTCCATTGCCCTTTTCATGGCATTGGTTAACATATCAGCATACATTATTACCTTTCCATTTATGTTCCTCGCGGTTCTGCCCATAGTCTGGATCAAACTAACCTCCGATCTAAGATAACCTTCTTTATCTGCATCCAGTATAGCAACCAATGAAACTTCTGGAAGATCTAATCCTTCCCTCAGCAAGTTTATACCTACTACTACATCTATTTCTCCTTTTCTCAATTTTCTCAAGATCTTCACCCTTTCAATGGTATCTATATCCGAGTGAAGATAAAGTGAATTTATTCCCATTTCTCCAAGATAATCTGATAACCTTTCAGAACTACGCTTCGTCAGTGTAGTAACCAATACTCTTTCATTCCTTTGCTTTCTTATATTTATCTCTTTCAGCAGATCATCTATTTGTCCTTCCGTTTGCCTCACTTCCACAGCCGGGTCTACAAGTCCCGTGGGACGAATGATCTGTTCTACTACTCTCTTAGAAACCTCTATTTCATATTTTCCGGGGGTTGCGGATACGAAAACGATATGAGGCACACGTTCTAAGAACTCATCGAATCTCAAAGGTCTGTTATCATAAGCACTCGGTAATCTGAAACCGTAATCTATCAAATTCTTCTTTCTCGCCCTATCGCCTCTGGACATGGCATGTAATTGAGGAACAGTTATATGTGATTCATCTATGAAAACGAGATAATCATCCGGAAAATAATCCAACAACGTCCAGGGAGGTTCACCAGGTTTCTTCCCGGAAAAATGTCTTGAATAATTCTCTATACCAGAACAATACCCTATCTCTTTCATAGATTCCATATCGAATCTCGTTCTCTGTTCAAGTCTTTCTGCCTCCAGGTACTTTCCCTGAGATCTGAATTCTTCCACCCTTATTTTCAACTCTTCCTTTATAGAAAGCAAAGCATTGTTTATGGCTTCTTCTGTCGTTATGAATTCCTTCGCTGGAAATATGAGAACACTATCGTACTCTTCGACTTTCCTTCTATTAACAGGATCAAAGGAATATATCTCATCTATCTCATCATCAAAAAAATTAACCCCTATACACAGATCTTCGTAATTGGGAAATATCTCCAATCTATCACCTTTAAGACGAAATTTCCCTCGCTGAAGTTCACCGTTAGTTCGTTCGTAACGCATCTTTGCCAATTTTCTCAAGAGATCCCTGTGTCCAAATCTTTCACTTTTGAGAAGATGTAGATTTATATCCCTGAAATCCCGGGGATCACCACTGGCATATATACAGGAAACACTTGCCACAACAACAACATCTCGTCTTGTTATTACGGATTTCAACGTCGAAAGCCTCATCTTCTGTATGATATCATTTATATCCGTTTCCTTTTCTATGTATACATCCTTGGTAGGAATGTAGGCTTCGGGACGATAGTAGTCGTAATAGCTAACAAAAAATTCTACCCTGTTTTCAGGGAGAAATTCCTTAAACTCATTGTAAAGTTGAGCAGCAAGGGCTTTGTTGGGTGATATAACCAGAGTAGGAAGTTGTACCTTTTCTATCACATTTGCCATTGTGAAAGTCTTTCCTGATCCAGTTACGCCTAATAGTGTAGTGAATTTGTTGTTTGAAAGCACACTCTCGCTTAATTCTTTTATTGCCTGAGGTTGATCCCCTGTTGGAATGAGTTTGGATATGACATGAAACTCATTGTGTTTCATTTTTCTTAATAACACTCTCAATAATAAGGTCGATTTTGGATAGGTCCAGGCGCTCTCCCTTTTCAAACTTCTCGCTTTCCAGAACCCTCACGATCGGTCTGACAAGCATTCCAGGATTCTGTTGTATGGCTACTACCTTAGAACCATCGGACAGATACATAACCGTCCCTCTCGGATATATGCCCATGCTCTTCACAAGCACATTTGCTACATCGGGATTCAACTTACCGAGTCCGGCATCTTCTATTATAGCTGAAACAGCTATATAGGGATTACGTGCGTTGCTGTAAGCCCGCATCGTAGTAATGGCATCATACTCATCGGCTATGCTTACAATTGAAGTGAAAAAACTTATTTCATCACCCTTCTTACCTCTTGGATAACCACTTCCATCCAATCTTTCATGATGATCCAATATCATTTCTTCAGCGTTCCTATCGTTTAAGGAAGATTCTCGAGCGATTTCATATCCAAAGATAGGATGCTTCTTTATGATTGCGAATTCTTTAGGAGTTAACTTGCGTTCCGAGAAGAGAATTTCCTTTGGAATCTTACATTTACCAACATCATGAAGCATGGCACCAGTGGCAAGCGATATGAGATTCTCCCTATTTAAATCTAAATTGATGCCCAGATACAAGGAAAGCATGGCTACATTTATAGAATGTGTATAGGTATAATCACTGTAATCCCTTAATTTCAGTAAAATGGGTTGTATGTTCGAACTTTCCTTTTCCTGAATTTCATTTACTACCTCACTCACTATTCTTTTTACACTTTGAGGATTGAAAGCACCTCGTTCATCGATCTCTTCCACTATCCTCTCCACAGTATCGAGGGCTTTTTTTATGATCTCAACAGAAATAGTCGTTGGAACTTCGTAATCGGGTAATTCTCTCATCTTTTCTATGTATATAGAACGTTTGAGCTCGATCGCAGAACTTAAAGTAGCATCAACAGCATTATAATTTCCCTCTTCTATCTCATCCAGTGTTTCCACAGGCAGCCAGGAAACGTTCCACTTACTCTTGAGTAATGCTATATCTGCATTAGATAGTTTTTTTCCTTTCTTGAATATTACTACACCCTCTTGCTCATCCTTGAGATCTTCAGTTAAAACAACACCTGGTAAAGCATCCTTCAATCTTACCCACCGCATTTTGATCACTCCTTTCAAAGATTTCTTGCATCCTCGAATTCGGCGATACTCAATATTCTGAAGACCCCTAAAGAATGCTGTTTACTCAAATCTACAATACTTCCTACTTTTAATCCTCTGCTCGATATTATTTTTACCACTGGCAAGGTAGGAAAACCCTGATTAGAAACCACTGCAACTGCCGTGGAACCATCTGTTAATTCTACAGGTGTCCCAGGAGGATAGATTCCTATAGTATTTATGAGGCAATTCACAACTCTTTCATCCAATTTCTTACCAGAATCCTTTATTATTAAACTCATAGCATCGTATGGATTTGAAGGATTGCGATATGGCCTTATAGTTGTCAATGCATCATACACATCTGCCACACCTGTTATCCTCGAAAATATACCTATCTCATCGCCCTTTTTGTTCAAGGGATATCCAGTCCCATCCAATTTTTCATGATGTTCTGTTATGGGACGCAAGATACTCGCATCTTCCACACCAGAATCTCTTGCAATTTCAAAACCATATATCGGATGCTTTCTTATCAGTGCTATCTCTTCTTTTGAAAGACGCCGAGGGGCATTCAGGATATCATTGGGTATTTTCACTTTTCCAACATCGTGCAAGAGGGCCCCAATGGAAAGACGCTTGATATCTTCCGGATCGAGATGTATTTGTAAGGCTAAAAATATGGAGGTGGTAGCAACATTTACAGAATGGGCATAAGTGTAATCGTCATAATTCTTCAATTTCAATAAGGGTAATAAAACGCTTTCTTTGTATCTCAAAGTGGCTTCATTTACTAAAGATTCACCCATATTTTTCACAGATTCTATCTCCACCTTTCCACCTTCCGAAGCTTCACTCATGAACTTTTCCACAGCACTCACAGAACGCTTCAGCATATCGTGAGAAAAGAGTTCCATACGCTCGTTCAATATCTCATCTGGAAGTTTTTCAAGATACATGTTATCGAGGACATCCTCTACTTCTCCTACTCTATAAGATAGAGGAGTTTGGACTAAACTATCACTTACGGTGTAAACAGGTATCCATGACACGGTTTTATTCTTCTTCAAAAATAGGATATCATCTTTTGATAGAGTATGGTCTTTTTCATAGATTATTTCGAGGGTTATTTCATCTCGAAGTTCCTGCGCCAATTTCATACCAGCCTCAACGTTTTCCAATCTTATCCATCTCGTTCCCATAGATTTATACAACTCCTGTATTCAATCTATCCGTGTCTTTGGCAAGAACAGCAAGGGCACGTTTTTGAGAAAATAAAGAATTCGCTAATGAATTAACACCATCTATGGTAACAGAATCTATTTTTTCAAGTATCTCATCTGTATTTAGGAGAGGAAGGGAATGAATACCTCTGTTAAAGAGATGCTGCATTATGGAGAAAGTGCTTTCTACACCTAATAGAAATTCGCCTTTTATCTTTTCTTTAGCATCATAAACTTCCTCTTCCATTACTCCATTTTGTCTAATCTTATTTAGTTCCTCATTTATTAGAGATAACGCTTTCTCAAATCTATCGGTGGAGGTTGCCCCATAAACATATAACAATCCATTATTATGATATGAATTGACATCAGAATAAATTGTGTAAACAAGCCCCTCTTTTTCTCTTATTGTTTCGAAGAGGCGAGAAGTTGATCCACCACCTAATATTGTATGTAGAACTGATAACTCATATATCTTTTCATCCTTTAATGGCAGAGATTGTAAACCTACAATGAAGTGAACTTGTTGAACTTCTTTTTCTACATATGTGGGGGCAAAATTGGGAGAAATAAAAGGATGATATCTGTGCTCTTCTCCCATCTGGTTTTCACTCAGATGTTTTATCAAATCCAGGGCATATTTCTCACCGAATTTTCCCACTATACACAATACGGCATTATTTGGATGATAGAATCGAGAAAAATGTTCTACAATGTCCTGTCGTTCAATGCGTTTCACCTCATCGATATTTCCAGTAATACTACGTCCAAATGAAGAATCTTGCCAGAAACCTGAAATGAATCTATCGTATAAATGTTCTGCAGGGGAATCTTCATACATCTTTATCTCTTCTATTATCACCTTTTTTTCCTTTTCAATCTCTTCAGGAGGAAAGAGCGGATGCTGAACTACATCGAAGATCACATCAAGAGCCCTATCCAGATATTTATCTGGAACCTTTGAGAAAATCAGTGTGTATTCTCTACCCGTTAGGGCATTTACTTCTCCTCCTATTGATTCGATCCTGTGCCTTATTTCATAAGAAGAATACTTTCGAGTTCCCTTAAATATAACATGTTCAAGAAAATGACTTATACCTTTTTTCCCTCTTTCATCACTCGATGCCCCACCCTTTATTCCGTAACCTATAGTCACAGATCTCACGTAGGGGATAGGATAAAGAATAACCCTTAAACCGTTTTTCAATCTTATATTATTTATCACTTCGTTTTAGCTGCTCCTTCCTCAATATTTTTAAATACCTTGACTATTTCATCTACATCTTCTTGCTCATATTTTTCTTTGTCTTCATATTTATCCATCAAATATTGAAATTGTGTATCCTTATCTAATCCCGCGTATTCTACTACTTGTGAAGCACTCTCAATATCCTCTTTAGTGATTTCAACCGTTTTCTGTATGTCCGATAACTCCTTTTCCTCTGGAGATTCACCTTCAGTAGAAGATTGAGCTGGAGGAGTTATATCAACGTTTTCCTCTACTTTTACTTCTTCTGCGGGTTTCGATGCAAGTTGTCTTATATCTTGCTCCAGAAGTTGACTTTCTTCAGATGGTTTCTCTGCGATCTGTTTCTCCTCGGGTTCTTTTCCCTTTTCCTCTTCAAGAATATCGGCAAATTGAGATACCTCTTCTCCTAACAAGGTACTGAAGTCTATCTCTTTTTGAAAGTTACTCGGTTCCTTTTCTACAGGTTCTGTCTGCTCTGGAGGTGGTGCGGTTTCCTCAGGTGGGGAAGTAGTGCCCTGCTTGACGAAGACGTGTTGAATCCTGAGATAGAGATTGGTAAAGGTATTTCTTTTCCATTCGAGAAAACCGAAGAAGAAAAAATATGAAAAGATTGAAAGAGAGTATACGAGGAATACTGCAAGATTACTGGCTTTCCTTGTTGTTGGAGGCGAGGGAGAAGAGATAGAGTGCCCGGCTTTTATCACATCTACTATGTTACTCGTGCTCAACGGATGTTGATTTATATAAGAAAGAAAAACTTTAGCGATGTTTTCATCACTGAAGATAGATAGGTATGTCCTGGCTGTTTCAAGATCTCCACTGTAATATGCCGTTATACCCAGCAACAATTTCAACTTTGGCATCCTGGATTCAAGTTCAGGATATCGCTTTAAGGCCATTTCAAAATACTTCTGTGCCTTGTTATAATCACCATCTTCAAACGCATTCTTGCCTGCATCTACAAGCGAAAGTGGATTTTTATCCATAATGTTTTCCTGGCTCAACACCATTACACAGAAAAGTAATGCTATAATAAGAATAGAACACGTATAGCGTAGCAAACGGGGCATAAAGATCACCTCTTCAAATGCCCATTGAAAATACATCTACTCGTTTGTTACCATTATTATTTTCTATCAACGTGTATATATGGGAATTATAAGTTGTAATGTTTATTACCCTTTCATTATCTTCCAATTCGTAGTAACCACCGAGTCTTATGTAATTTTGCACGTCTAAAAAATTGAATGTCCTTTCTCCTGCTATAAGCATATATTTCCCTATTGATAACAGTTTTTTATTTCCTACATCACCACTGGTTACCAATGCCGCGTTACCATTTATCATGTTGAAACTATAGACAGAGTATCCCTTAGTGAGTACAAAGAGAAATTTTCCCTCTCTGCTCACATCGTTTATTTCCTCAGCGATCTTCGTTTTAGCACTTGCTTTAACGATGGAAGACATCAATTTGTAGGTCACCAATGAACCGTTACGATTTAGTAATGCTATATCCGTATTCGTATATGCCAATATTTCGTTGTAAGAGGGGAGATATTTAATGCCCTTTGCCGCTCCATTCATCTCGATTACTTCTTTTAAATTACCATTTCCATCCAGCCTATATACGTAACTCCCCCTGGTATTTCTAAGAATAGTATAGATGCTATCTCCAGCTTTACAAACGCCCACGAGGTCCTTATCACTTATATGAAGAATATGTTTAGACAGTCTGCCATTATCTAAACTGTAGATGCTTCTTTTCAAACCATCGAGAAAAACCGCCGTTCTTCCGTAGACATCCATCGCTATCAAATTCGTCCCATCATTATGAAATACTTCTATGCCTCCCCTTTTTATACTGTGTGTAGAACGATACCAGAGGATACCATTACCAATATCTATATCATCCGTATCTCTCGGAACGTTAATAGAAGATATTTTTCTAAGCAGTGAAACATCCCGATGAATTCGCTCGCACTTCCAAACCTCTCCAGAAACTTTAGAATTAGGTGCTATTACAGCAGAAGTCTTACTCACACTCTTCTTTTTTGTGACCTTTTTCTCTGCCTTCATATTATCGCTTAGAAATGCCTTTATATCCTTTATCACGTCGTTGCTGAGATACATGTCACTGAAAGAATGATGATATATCCTTTTTACGTCAGCGTATTTTAACAAAGCACTGTTTATAGAAACCAATCCATCTCCTTTTCCTTCAACTATCTCAGGATATATGTATGCAAATCGCGTGTTCGTAGCAATCTTTGTAGAAAACGATGGCTCATCTCCTGCTACTGCCATATATTTTATATCTTTTCTCTTTCCAAAAGAATTAAGATATTTCATCACATTCGAATCGGGAAATATCTCATTAGCATATGTGTTCAGTTTCTCAACATAGGAAATAACTGTATTATGCAGGATCGTAAAGATCTCTGGTGTACTAACATAGTATACATCTGCTAACGTTTTAGACGACATATTGTAAAATGGTTTGAACGTTGTCATATCCACCAGATCCGAACCGTAATTAGGGCAATCCATAAGAACGACATGCTTAACATTTTTAACCACATTTCCGCTCTCTAAAGCATATCTTACTATAAGCCCGCCAATACCTTGAGCAACGATATCGAAATCTCTGTGAGTATTAGCTAACTCCTGCTTTAGTTTTTCTCCTTCGAAGATGATATAACTTTTCAAAGATTCATCTCTAAAATAATAGTTAAATTCCGATGTGTAGATAAGATTTCTCGTATCTTTCAATGGATAACGATACACCCATATATTTCTATCAGGGAAAAATATCTCCCACAAATTCTTCCCCTGAGGATTTTTTTCTGTTACTGTTCGAGGAATCAAAGAATAAAAGTTATCATCTATTCCGCCCACCAGCAAGATATGCGGTTTTAAAGTCTCTGGTTTCTCTATAACATGGTTCAAGCCATAGGTTATGTTCTTTACAGGAGTTATCTCGATACCGATCTTCGAAAAATGGTGTGATATAACCTGGATATATGGAATATCGTTTTCTACATATACTTCTGCTCCATAGAATTGTCTTTCTATCTCTGGTACTTCATCGGTTATGTATTTCACTACCACGTTGTTAACATCCTTTATATCAGTTAAAGAAGAGGGGAGATGATATCTTATTTTTATGGGTTTCGGGGACCATTCATCTTTCTCGTCTTTCGGAATTATATCGTATATAGGACCATCGAATTGCCACTTTGATATTAAACCATTATATTCATCCGAATCGGGAGAGATCCTTTTTATCAGAAATCGTTTGTCCTTCGGAAATGCACCAGAAGGAACGAGGACTTCGAGTCCAGAGGTGGTAGATGTCGTAGAAGTTACAGAATTCACTGCTACAGCCCTGGGTTTGGCATAGAAAAACTTCATCAAAAAGAAAATGGTTAAGACCGTACCTATCACAATCGCTCCGATGATTACCTTTTTAAGAAAGGGCATTGATATGAATTTATCCCATAATTCACTGAATATACCTGGTATCTTCATCTTCTCTCCCTAAATCGGTTTTAGGCCAAGGGTTTCATAAGTCATACTTTTACCTTTGATCTTTGTCATCTTCCCGGATTTTCCGCATAGCACAGTTATCTCCCGATCTTTTGGAGCATCTGAATACCTTATCGTTAAGGGTACAGCGTAGTTTGATATTATCTGTTCCGTAGGATTGGTAACCAATGTTATAGGTCCTTCATATGCTTCTACTCTCAATATAGTATACCCGTCTTCACTAAATTTTTCCATCCATAAATTCTCATCTTCGTTTCTTCCGATGATGATTTTAGAATTGTTTACACGAAAATGCCTTCCAAACTTTAGCAACTTTACAGATTCACCGCAGGCTTCATCATGTTTTACAAGATCCCTTAACCTTCTTGAATATCCAGGATCTGTTAGTAGGCATCCACCTGCAGGTGTGGAATACCCACTTATCCCATATTCAGATGCCAATCTCAATTGCTCTTTTCTACTCTTACCGGATATAGAAAGCAGCTTCGTCCTATCCACCATCTCCATTCGTTCTGCAAATGTAGGAGAAAGTAATCCTGCACTCAGGGGTCTCAAAACCATGCCATTCAATCCCGCTTCCTTTTCCACAATGTGTAAAGAATTAAGATTCTGAGACATCGTTCTCTCACCTAGCACTTCACCTGTAGCGATGAAATCTATGTTGTATTCTGGCATCAATGCCTTTGCCTTTTTCAACATTAGAGCATGACAATCGATACAAGGATTCATATTCTTCCCGTAACCATGTGGAGGAGAAAGCACGATCTTGAGGTGTTCTTCACTTATATCTACTGTTATCAAAGGTATCTGTAATTCTTTTGCAAGTGATCTACTCCTCTCCACAGGTGAAAAGAAATAAGAAGTAAATACAACTCCTATAACCTTCACTTCCTGTTCTAAGAGCAATTTAGCAGCCAATGCACTATCGAGTCCACCACTCATCAAAACGAACGCACGTACCATGGGTTAAATTCCCCTAATCGGTTTATTTTTGCCATCCACAAGGATCACAACAGGTTTTATCTCCTCTCTTTCATCAATTATGCTGTAAGAAGCTATTATGATCTTATCTCCCACCTGTCCTTTACGCGCAGCAGGACCATTCAAACCTATCTGACCTTTTCCTCTTTCTCCTCTTATAACGTATGTCATCAATCTCTCTCCGTTGTTCAAGTTCAAGACCTGTACTAATTCATATTCCTTTATGCCACACATATCCATGAGTTCTTCATCTATCGTAATACTACCATCGTAGTTGAGATCACAAAATGTAAGTGTGGCACGATGTATTTTAGCCTTCAATGCTATACGAAACACTGTAATTACCTCCTATTTTTAACTGCTCCACTCGTATAGAATGAGCGATTTTCCTACGATTATTATACCACTTTACCAGGAAGACTGAATTTGCTGTCATGTAGTATAATGAATTGTACCGAAACAGAATATTACAAAATATAGGTATTTGAAAATAGAACGGATACGATCGTTTCAAAAAAGTCGTAGGGACAGGTTTTTAAACCTGTCCGATGGAACGGAGTTCCATAATATCATTCACCTTTGGCGAATCGGAGAGGAGGTAAACTCCTCGTACAATATAAATATGATACGAGATATGTATGCAATAGGAGGAGGTTGATAGAATGAATGGGTTTGATAAATATTGTGTTTAGAGTTTTTGAATTTTGCAATATCCTATAATGAACA
>Ga0180298_1000302_pt1 | contig 11729 bp, 18 predicted proteins | sample GuaBasSediGuay13_FD_121800 | JGI IMG/M metagenome (GOLD analysis project Ga0180298, IMG submission 121800) | Subseafloor sediment microbial communities from Guaymas Basin, Gulf of California, Mexico - Guay13, Core 4488-10 , 4-6 cm | ecosystem: Environmental > Aquatic > Marine > Hydrothermal...
ACATCTGAAAGTACGTGGACAGATACTGGAAGGAGTTGTAATATCTGATAAGATGGAAAAAACGGTAGTGGTGGAAAGAGAATATCTGAGATATGTTAAGAAATATGAAAGGTATGAGAAGAGGAGGAGCAGATATCACGTTCATAATCCCCCGTGTATAAATGCAAAGGTTGGAGATCATGTTAAATTTATGGAGTGCAGACCTCTTGCAAAGAGTGTGAGCTTTGTTATTGTGGAGAAACTTGAGAGGTGATGTAAGTGAAGGGTATTGCAGGCAGACAGACAAGGGGATTACCCACCGGTGCAAGACTGATCTGCGCAGATAACACGGGTGCAAAGGAAGTCGAGATAATACAGGTTCTCAAGTATCACGGTGTTGCGAGAAAGTATCCCTCCGCTGGTGTGGGGGATATGGTGGTAGTTAGCGTCAAGAAAGGAACTCCTGATATGCGCAAAAAGGTATTTCCAGCAGTGATTGTGAGGCAGCGTCGCCCTTTCAGGCGAGCTGACGGTACTTGGGTTCAATTTAACGACAATGCGGCTGTGATTGTCACTCCCACTGGAGAGACGAAGGGAAGTGAGATAAAAGGTCCTGTGGCTCGAGAGGCTGCAGAAAGATGGCCCAGAATTGCCGCCATAGCCAGTATGATTGTGTGAGGTGGAAAAAATGATATCATATCAACCCAGAAAGCAAAGGAAAATGCTATACAAAGCGCCCAATCACAGGAGAAGGAAAATGATGAGAGCTCATCTTAGCGATGAACTTTATGCAAGGTATGGTGTTAGAAACTTTGTGGTTAGAAAGGGAGACATAGTGAGGGTAATGAGGGGCAATTTCAAAGGTCATGAGGGAAAAGTGGTGGAAGTTAATCTCAAAAAGATGAAGGTTGCTGTTGAGGGTGTTACTATAAGAAGGACCGATAACAAGAGTGTTCAGAGATGGCTTGACCCCTCAAATCTCATGATTATCAAATTGAATCTCACAGATTCTAAGAGAAAGGAGAAACTTTATAGATTGGCAGAGGAGAAGAGGGGAATCTCAATGGAAGAACTTGAGGAAGAAGAAAGAAGAGAGGAGGAGAGCAAGGAAAAAGAAAGTGAAAAAGAAGAAGGTGAGGAAGAAGAGATAAAAGAGGAGAAAGAAGAGGAAGAGGTGAGCAATAATGAGTAACCATATAAAGAGACTGGCAGCTCCGAGAATGTGGATTATACCAAGAAAGGAGTATCCCTTTGCACCAAAACCGTCTCCTGGTCCACATCCTGCAGAGCGTTCTCTGCCACTCCTAATAGTGCTCAGAGATATCCTTAAGTTAGGTCAAAATAAGAGAGAAATAAAGAAGATTGTTAGTAGCAGAGTAGTTAAAGTTGATGGAAGAGTAGTTACTGATATAAAATTCCCTATAGGGTTTATGGATGTCATCACTATTGATACCCTAAATCAGAGCTATAGAGCCCTTTACGATGTAAGTGGCAAGTTAAGAATTGTGGAGATTCCAGAAGATCATGCGGAGTGGAAACTTGTGAGAATAGATAACAAAACTGCTGTAAAAGGTGGAAAGATTCAACTTAATCTTCATGATGGGAGAAATATAGTGCTTGAGGAGAATAAATATAAGAGCAGCGATGTTCTCAAAATTAAGGTACCTTCGCAGGAAATAATAGCTCATTATCCTCTAGCCAAGGGAAGCGTGGCAATGATAATAGGTGGCAAGCACAGGGGAAAAGTAATGCATGTTAAAGAATACGTAGTTGTAAGAGGCCCTCAGGAGAACATAGTGAGATTTGAAGAAGGAGTGGAGACTACCAGAAATAATGTGTTTGTCCTCGGGGTTGGCAAGCCAGAAGTTGTTATACCTGAGGTGAGTGCCCTATGAAGGAAGAGAAACTCAAGAATCCGATGAGAGAAATAACGATTGACAAGGTGGTTATAAATATAGGAGTTGGTGAAGCTGGAGAGAAGCTCAGAAGGGCCATGAAGGTTATAGAACTTCTTACACATCGCAAACCTGTTCAAACACTTGCAAAGAAAACCATAAGGGATTTCAACATAAGAAAGAATCTTCCAATAGGTTTAAAAGTTACTCTTAGAGGAAAAGCTGCGGAGGATTTTCTCCGACGTGCTCTGTGGGTTAAAGATTTCAAGGTAGCCAATTACTCCTTCGATTCTCAAGGTAATCTAAATTTTGGGATAAGCGATTATACCGATTTTGAGGGTATGAAATATGACCCAGAGATAGGGATATTTGGAATGGATGTGAGTGTAGTGTTCAGGAGAAGGGGTGGATATAGAGTTGCGAGAAGAAGAATAAAGAGAGCAAAGATTCCTGCAAGACATAGGGTTACGAGAGAGGAGACCATGGCGTACATGAGAGAGAAATTTAATCTCAACATTTTGGAGGTGGAATAATGGTTCGTGTTAAACTCAGACCAAAGAAGAAGTTCGGAAGAAGCGAGGGTTGCGTGAGATGCGGTAGAAAGAGAGGAATAATTAGAAGATATGGTCTAAGGCTCTGTAGGCAATGCTTCCGTGAGGTTGCCTACGAGCTGGGATTCAGAAAATATTCCTGAGGTGAGAGAAAATGCAGAATGATCCGCTTAGTGATGCTCTTTCAAGAATAAACAACGCCGCAAGAGCTGGGAGAAGAGAAGTTGTGATTAGACCTGCCTCTAAGCTCATAGGAAGAGTTCTTAAAATAATGCAAGATCATGCATACATTGAGGAGTTCGAGTATGTGGAAAATGGACGTGGTGGGGAGTATCATGTGAAGTTGAGCCCCACAATAAACAAGTGCGGTGCCATAAAGCCGAGATTTTCAGTGAAGAAGGGTGAAATGGAGAAATTTGAATCTCGCTATTTGCCTGCTCAAGATTTCGGCATACTTATAATTACCACAAACAAAGGCGTGATGACACACAGCGATGCAAAGAAGATAGGTATAGGAGGCAAGCTTCTGGCCTATGTATACTGAGGTGATAAAAAATGCCAGTAGCAGATGTGGTTAAACATGAAATTCAAATTCCAGAAGGAATTGAAGCTAAGCTTGAAGGTTTCGATCTCCACATAAAGGGTCCTAAGGGTGAACTTGTGAGAGAGTTCAAACACACAAGAGTTAAAATGAGCATTAAGGATGGCAAAATAGTGATATCCTGTCCACTTCCCAAGAAGAAAGAATACGCACTAGCTGGAACATGGAAGGCCCATGTGGAGAATATGATAAAGGGTGTCGCTGAAGGTTTCGAGTATCATCTCAAGATAGTTTACGCCCACTTCCCCATAAAAGTCACCGTTAAGGGAAGGAAGGTGGTGATAGAGAACTTCCTCGGTGAAAAAGCTCAGAGATATGCCTATATATTTGGGGACACAACTGTGGAAGTGAAGGGAGATACTGTGATAGTTAGAAGCATAAATAAAGAGCATGCTGGACAGACAGCGGCGAATATTGAAAAGGCAACAAGGATAAAAAATCGCGATCCTCGCGTGTTCCAAGATGGTATATACATAGTAAAGAAGGGGTGAGATAGATGACAAAATTAAAACCAAAACTGAGCGATGAGGAAAAACGTCTCTTGAAAATTCGCAATGAATTAAACAGAAAAAGGCCCTGGTTTAGAAGACAAGAGTGGTTCCGATACAAGAGATTGGGAACTGCGTGGCGTAGACCTAAGGGCAAGCATTCCAAGATGAGGGAACATAAGGGATATCGTCCACCTGTAGTGGATTCAGGATTCAGGGGTCCAAAAAAGGTGAGAGGTCTCCATCCTTCCGGATTTAGGGAGGTGTTGGTACATAATGTAAAAGATCTTGAGAAGGTAAATCCCGAGAGAGAGGCAATAAGAATCGCAAGTAGAGTGGGCGTAAGGAAAAGGATGGAGATAGAAGAAAAAGCCAGAGAGTTGAACATAAGGGTTCTTAATCCTATGCAGAGAGGTGAATGAGATGGATGTCAAGTTCCAAAGAAGGTTGGCAGCAGAAATACTAAAATGCGGAGAGGACAGAGTCTGGATGGATCCCAATGCTTTAGAGGAAATAAAAGAAGCCGTAACCAGGGAAGATGTGAGGTTTCTCATAAAGAGGGGGTTAATTAAGAAACTGCCTAAGAAAGGCACCTCCAGAGTTAGGGCGAACTATATAAAGATGCAGAAAGAGAAAGGGAGGAGAAGGGGCCCTGGCTCAAGAAAGGGTAAAAAATATGCCAGATATCCTCGTAAACTGAGATGGATGAAAAATATAAGGGCAATAAGAAGGACATTAAGAGATTTGAGAGATAGTGGAAAAATAGATCCTTCGACTTACAGAAGATTTTATCGTCTTGCAAAAGGTGGAACTTTCAAAAGCAAAAATCACTTGCTTATGCATATGAAGACTGAAGGTTATCTCAAGGAGGAATGAGCATGGCAAAGAATGCAGTGTATAGGGTGAAGATGCGAAGAAGAAGAGAAGGAAAGACCGATTATCGCAAGAGACTTGCATATTTGAAATCCGGGAAACCGAGAGCAGTAGTGAGGAAAACTCTGAAGCAAATTATTGTGCAGATTGCTGAATATCACGAGGATGGTGATAGAATTCTGGTGGGAGTAAACTCCAAGAAGCTCCAAGAGTATGGGTGGAGAGGTTCTTTCAAGAATACCCCTGCAGCTTATCTGACTGGATATCTGGCAGGAAAGCTTGCCTTGAAAAAGGGAATTGAGGAAACAATTTTGGATATAGGTCTCCAGAGACCTGTGAAGGGTTCAAGAGTATTTGCAGCCCTTAAAGGTATGCTGGATGCTGGCCTTAGTATCCCCCATGGAGATGGAATATTTCCAAGCGAGGAGAGAATCAAAGGGCTTCACATCTCTGAGGAACTGGAAAATTTATTCGATGAAGTTAAAGGAAAATTAGAGGAGGTATAAAAATGGAATGGGAGCCAAAAACAAAACTGGGAAAACTTGTTTACGAGGGAAAGATAACGAGTATGTCACAGGCTCTGAGAAGCAATTTACCTCTCAGGGAGCCTGAAATAGTGGATGTTCTACTTCCAGAACTCAAGGAAGAGGTTATAGATGTTCGTATGGTTCAACGCATGACCGACAGTGGTAGAAGAACCAAATTCTCAGTGATGGTAGCAGTGGGTAATGAAGATGGTTTTGTTGGTATAGGCAAAACCAAGGCAAAGGAGGTTGGTGCAGCAATAAGAAAGGCTATAGAGGTAGCCAAATTAAATATAATTGAAATAAAGAGAGGATGCGGTTCTTGGGAATGTGGTTGTGGAATGCCTCATTCGCTGCCCTTTAAAGTTACAGGTAAATGTGGTTCTGTTCGTGTAACCTTAAAACCAGCTCCCAAAGGTGTTGGCTTGGCTGTTGGAGATGTGGCTAAAATTATCCTGCGCCTTGCAGGTGTTAAGGATGCGTGGGGTTTCACACAAGGCCATACAAAAACCACTGTAAATTATGCCATGGCCACATTTGACGCTTTGAGACAGACCTCAGTTATGAGGATTAACCCTCGTTTGATAATGCCTATTTATAAGGGAGGTGTTGAAATTGTACGCAGTGATCAGAGTTAGAGGTAGAACTGGAATCTCCAAAGAGATAAGGGATACTCTAAATATGCTGCGATTAACAAGGGTTAATCACTGTGTCTTGGTACCAAATACTCCCTCATATATTGGAATGCTCAAGAAGGTCAAAGACTATGTAACTTGGGGAGAAATAGATCACGAGACCCTTGTGAAATTGATAAGATATAAAGGAAGGCTTTATGGGGATAAACCAATTACAGATGATTACATTAAAGATACTTTGGGATATGAAAATATTGAAGAGCTTGCAAAAGCCCTGCTGGAAGAGAAAATCCTTTACAAGGATATCCCCAATGTAAAACCCGTTTTCAGATTGCATCCACCCCTAAAAGGATGGGAGAAAACAAAGAGACATTTCACAGAGAGGGGAGCATTGGGATATCGTGGAAAGGAAATTAATGAGCTAATAAACAGGATGTTCGGACCCGGGGTGAAATAAATGACAGGAAAAAAATCTAGGAAGATGAGAGGTTCCAATACCTATGGTCATGGTAGAAAGGGAAGAAGAGGTGCTGGCAGAAAAGGTGGACGTGGCTATGCTGGGCTTGGAAAACACCACAAGAGCTTTGCAATAAAAAATCCAGAGTTTTTATGGGGCAACAGAGGATTCACTTCCCACACACCTAAAGAGGAGATAGAGACCATAAATGTGGGAATGCTCAATGAAAATATAGAGAAGTTTGTAGCACTCGGCTTTGCCAAAACTGATGGTGAAATCTACAATGTAGATCTTGACAAAATGGGTATAACGAAACTTCTGGGTAGAGGAAAGGTTAACAGAAAACTGAGAGTTAAAGTTAAATATGTATCTTCTAATGCCGAAAGGAAAATAGAAGAGGCAGGTGGTGAAGTAATCCATGTCTGAGGAAGAGATTCCTAGAAAAAAAGGTACCGGGTTATGGATTCTCATTTTTTGGATTATATTTACTTATATCTACTTCTCCATAACCAGGTGGAATCTTCTAGGATTTGATGAATTTTATAAACTCCTCACGACTCACTGGGTGGATTTTCTCATCTATGTTCTTTGGAGCGTTCCTCTTTTCTACCTGATTTATCTTGTGGCCTCTTATAATGGAGATAAAAGCAAGCTTTACGGCTTAAAGTCTGTAATTATGTATCTTCCCACTGTAAAGAAGCCAAAGGGCCATGTTCATTTCAGGCAGAAAATAACCTGGACTCTTCTGACTCTTATTCTTTATTTCGCACTCACCAATGTTTTCATTTACGGGGTAGATCAAGAGAAAGTAGTGGATCTCTTTGAATCTTTTCGAGCTATAATGGCAGGAGCTTCGGGCTCTCTGATGCACTTGGGCATAGGTCCAATCGTGACCGCAAGCATAATAATGCAGCTTTTTGTGGGTGCAAAAATAGTGAATCTTGATCTCACCAATGATATGGATAAAGCCATATACCAGGGCACTCAGAAGTTGCTGGTTATAATCATGATATTCGTGGAGGCAATACCTCAGGTCTTTGGATATCTTCAACCCTCAAATACCTTTATAAATGGCTTGAATTCCTTCGCTCCTGGATATGGAGTATTTCTTGCCCGTCTTATAATAGTACTTCAGCTCTTCTTTGGCTCCTACATAGTTTTCCTGATGGATGAACTTGTCTCTAAATGGGGCATAGGCTCGGGAATCTCTCTATTCATAGCTGCAGGCGTTTCTCAGGCAATATTCACGGGAACAATCAACTGGGTTCCTTCTACACCAACTCAGCCAGTAAGCCTTTCAAATCCTCCCAGTGGATGCATACCAAAAACAATATATATCCTCACACACAGCACATCCGCTCAACTTTATTCAAGCGGTCTTGAGAGAATACTTTTTGGGCAGCCCAATCCTGTTATAGCTCTTATTGGCACAATAATTATCTTCTTTATAGTCGCCTATGCGGAGAGCACAAAAATAGAGTTACCTCTGGCCCATGAAAGAGCAAGAGGCGCAAGGGGCAGATATCCAATAAAACTGATGTACTCCTCAAACATACCGGTGATATTGACTTCTGCTCTGCTGGCAAACATATCCATGTGGTCAATATTATTCTGGACCAATCCGACCCTTAGCAAGGTTCCTCTCTTAGGACATAATCCATGGATAGGTGAGTATCCCAGTGCAAAAATGGTACAGGAACTCGGAATTAAAAGCACAACACCAATAGGAGGTATTGCTTATTATCTAAATCGCGTAAACGGTCTCGGTAGCTGGCTATTACCACTCATGAACCCACAAAGATACAGCTATGTATTCGCGTATCAGGCATACTGGCAGCTTGTGTTGCATGTTATAGTATATGTGGCCTTCATGATAGGGATGAGTGTTCTCTTTGCAATATTCTGGATTGAGACTGCAAATATGAATGCCAAAGCCATAGCTCAGCAGATTCAGAAAAGTGGGATGCAAATACCCGGATTCAGGAGAAGCCCTGCGGTTCTTGAGAAAATTCTCAACAAATACATTCCCGCAGTAACAATCTTCAGTGGAGCTGCTGTAGGTGCTCTGGCAGCCTTTGCAAATCTGATAGGTACCGTGGGAAATACCTCCGGTACGGGCGTTCTTCTTACTGTTGGCATACTTATTCAATTCTACGAGGCAATGGGTAGAGAGCAGCTTATGGAGATGCATCCGGTAATAAGACAATTCTTTGAGTGATGGAAATGAGAATAATAGTTGCGGGAGTTCCCGGGGTAGGAAAAACTACGATAATGGAAGAAGTGGCAAAGAGAGCAAATTACAGAATAGTGAACTACGGCACAGTAATGTTTAATATCGCACAAAGTGAGGGGTTTGTAAGACATCGTGATGAGATGAGAAAGTTACCCATAGAGATTCAAAGAAGAATACAGAAGGAAGCTGCAAAAAAAATAGGAGATATGGAAAATATAATTGTGGACACACATCTTACCATAAAAACACCTGCAGGATATCTTCCTGGCTTACCCGTATGGGTTCTGGATAACATCAGACCTAATTTGATAGTGATAATAGAGGCAAAACCTGAAGAAATCAAAGGAAGAAGAGAAAGAGATGAGACGCGGAAAAGGGACGATGAATCAGAGAGGGAGATAAAAGAGCATTTGGAGGCAAATAGATATGCAGCTTTTGCATGCTCCATATACAGTGGTGCCAACGTTCTTATACTGGAAAACAATGAGGGAATGGTGGAAAAAGCTGTGGAGAAATTTATGGAGGCACTCAAATGACCTCGGATATGGAAAATCCTCCTCAGATGAAATCGTCAGTAACACAGATGTACCTGCTATTTATGCTACTTTTCATGATCGTGATTTTCATCCCGGAGCTTAGATTTGCACTAGGTCGTGCCGCAGGGTTTGTCCTAGAACCTCTTTTCTCATTTAACTATAAATATCCCATTTACACAATGCTCGCCATGGGTGTTCTGGTAACTCTCATCAACTCCGCAGCTGCTCATCACTATACTGACTGGATAACCATGGCAAAAAATCAGGCGAGAATGAGAGCTTTTAACGAGGTTTACAGGGAAGCCTTAAGAAAGCAAGATATGGCAAAGTTAGAAAAGCTCAGAAAGATACAGTTAAAACTTTCTGCGGAGAGTATGGAGACCCAGTCTCAAACAATGAAAGCTACAATGATAACCTGGCTTATTATAATAGCCATCTTCACCTGGCTCTGGCTCTTTATGCAGTACAGCATACCCTACACCTTTGTGGCAATTCCTTGGGCCCACGCAGTGGATCTTAACAAAGTCTCCTACTTATTTCCCAACTGGCTTCTTATTTACTCTTCATTCACTATGCCTCTTGCCTGGGTTGTTCGCTATATCTTCAAGTATTTTGAATTCCGGAAGAAACTGGAGAAAATTCAATTAAGAGGTTTAGAGGCGGTGAAATGAGGATTACTATAAGCGGACCTCCAGGAAGTGGAAAGACAACAGTTGCAAAGCTTCTGGCGGACAAATTGAAATATCCATTGATTTGTGGAGGAGATATATTTCGTAGTATGGCCAAAAAAAAAGGTATGGATATAATAGAATTTAGCAAATATGCAGAGAAAAACTGGGAAATAGACAGAGAAGTTGATAAAAGAATTATAGAAATGGCAAAGGAGTTGAAAGATGTGGTTATAGACTCACGATTGAGTGGCTGGCTTATGCATCTCAACAATATTCCATCCTACAAAGTATATATTAATGCATCCTTGGAGGTCAGGGCCAAGAGAATCTGGAAAAGGGAAGGGGGAGAACTTCCAAAAATAATGGAGAAAGTCAAAATAAGGGAGGAAAGCGAGAAAAGAAGATATCGTGAGATCTACGGAATAAATTTTGAAGATTTAAGTATCTATGATCTTGTTGTGGATAGCAATGATCTGACTCCTGAGGAGGTCGTTGAATGCATCATTGAGGGGATAGGCTATGGAGAAAAGCATTGAAGAACTGCTCAATTTTGGAGTAGTCATCATAGACAAGCCAAAGGGGCCCACAAGTCATCAGGTAAGTGCCTGGGTAAGAGATATACTTCATGTGAAAAAAACAGGTCATGCAGGCACTCTTGATCCGAAGGTAACAGGAGTTTTGCCCATTGCACTCAACAGAGCAACAAAAATAATAAATGTGCTTCATCTAGCACCCAAAGAATACATAGGGGTCATGCATCTCCATGAGGATAGAGGAGAGAAGGAAGTAAAAAGAGTAATGAAGGAATTTGTAGGAGAAATATATCAAATTCCTCCTCTACGTTCTGCCGTTGCACGCAGACTTAGAAAAAGAAAGGTTTATGAATTAAAATTTATGGAAATGGAAGGAAGAAATGTGCTTTTCCGTGCAAAGGTAGAGTCGGGTACATATATTCGTACCCTCTGTGTGGATATCGGAGAGGCTCTCTGCAGTGGAGCACATATGGAAGAGTTAAGAAGAGTCGCCACTGGGCATTACACAGAGAAAGATGTGCATACTCTCCAGGATCTCCTTGACGCATATATTTTCTGGAAGGAAGAGGGAGAGGAGAAATATCTTAGAGAAATAATAAAGCCTGGTGAAGATATAGTTTCATTTCTTCCTAAAATTGTGGTAAAGGACTCTGCAGTGGCTGCACTGGCCCATGGTGCTCCTCTATATAAACCAGGCGTAGTGAGAAGTGATGAACTTAAAAAAGGAGACTATGTGGCTGTTTTCACGCGAAAGGGGGAGCTGATATCCCTATCTCGAGGAGTTTTGGAAGGGGACATAGTAGCAAAGCCTGAGAGAGTTATTATAGAAAGAGAAAAATATCCAAAAGCATGGAAGAATAAAGGGCCCGTAGGCTAGGGGATAGACTGTGGGGCTTCGGACCCCACGACCCGGGTTCGAATCCCGGCGGGCCCGCTTCCAGTTTTTAAGAAATTTTCAAAAAAACCTAGAAAGAACACATTACTTCCTCTTTGCACGTTGTTTTAACTCTTTGTAAATTTTCTCTGAAGTTTGTGTTACCGATAATCCTCCAAGACCCGTACAACGTAGCTTAGGATGCATTAGGTCTCCTACCTCTTTCATAGCCGATAATGTTTCCTCTAATGGAATAACCTTATCATAGCCTGCTAGTGCCATATTAGCCGAAGCTATTGCGTTAACCCCTGCTATTATATTTCTTCCTAAACACGGCCATTCCACCCTACCTGCTACAGGATCACAAACCAGTCCAAGTATATTCTGCAGAGCAATAGAAGCCGCATCTACACCTTGCTCTGGAGTCCCTCCAGCCAATTGAACTAAACCAGCAGCAGCCATTGCTGAAGCTGCGCCACATTCAAGCTGGCAACCACCCATTTCCGCAGCAAAACCAGTCTTATCAGCTATAATGACTCCTATTATTCCTGCTGCTAACATTGCTTTCACTATTTCATCTAAACCAACCTCTAGCTCAGTTGCCGTGCCAATGATCACCCCAGGTAAAGCGGCGCAAGCCCCAGCAGTTGGCGCCGCTACAATAACACCCATAGCGCTTTTAACTTCCATTATCGCTGTAATGTATGCTATTACCCTGTTTACAAGGTTATCAGGGATTAATTTATCCTTGTGTTTCTCGATTAAATACGCCTGAGGCCCAAGAATTCTATCCTCATAACAAGTTCCTTCCAGTCCTTTTTGAATAGCTGACATCATTATAGAGACAATCTCTCTCATCCTGTTTATAACCTCTTGTTG
>Ga0180298_1000305_pt1 | contig 11665 bp, 9 predicted proteins | sample GuaBasSediGuay13_FD_121800 | JGI IMG/M metagenome (GOLD analysis project Ga0180298, IMG submission 121800) | Subseafloor sediment microbial communities from Guaymas Basin, Gulf of California, Mexico - Guay13, Core 4488-10 , 4-6 cm | ecosystem: Environmental > Aquatic > Marine > Hydrothermal vents...
ACAAACAACTAATGCCTATAATATAGATTGGTCAGGTGAATGTAAAGACATTATTGCTGTTGGAGATGCAACTGCAGGAAATTATAACCTTTTACTGAAAGTAAGAGACCCCAGCAGACCAGGGTTACAAACACTTTGCATAGTAAACAAAGGATACGAATATGATTATCATTCTCCCTCAATATTTGGTAAGAAAATACATTTTAAAGTTGATCAAAAGTTTATTGGTGTTGTCACCAAGGGTGATGCACCGCCAAATATTGTTAAACCAGGCATGGCTTTTAGTGACACTGGTATAGCATATGGAGATGCTGACTCACCCATTGGATGGATAAGATTAAACAAAAACGCATGGGATGATTTTGATTGGATAAGATATGCATGCCAAACAGCTGAAAATGAAGATGACGCAATCTCTTTACTTACAGAAGATGTTGTCAAAAAAATGCACGCCCCAAGGGTTGCTGAAAATTTATTTATAGTTGGTCCAAAAAAAGCTTTTCTAATAGAAGCTGATGCATATCACTATAGAGTGAAAGAAATAAAAGACATTCTAGTTATGTCAAACTATCCCAAAGAACTATGGAGTAACAGACCCTTAAGGAGAGTACTTATCTCTTCTTCTTTTGACAAAAACGTTGAAAAACAGGTTCATAAGGGATCTATAGTTAGACTAGGAGCGCTTCTCGGGATAAAAATACTAAATGTAAACAAAGACAGCATAGTGGTTAAAAGATTTCCCCTTGGCAAAAAGGTTATATTAAACAAGGGGGAAGAAAAAACAGTTGATTATTTCCAAGTAAAACTAGTGGATAGCAATGGCAAAACAGCAAGAATTAATGTATGCTATAAATATTATGCATGGGAGCAAAAAATGATGAACTACATATTATCAAAATATGGAAGTATTGATGTTAGAGATATGATGAACTGGTCTAGACTGCATAGCGATGATCTAAATGGGCTGAGAGGCATGTGCGAAGGAGGGTACGAGGCGTCCATGGTGTATAGAATACCCAGTGAGAATTATGATATTTTGAGCATGGGCTGGTTTGCCCCCAATCAATGCTCCTCTATTTTTGTACCCGTACATATTTGTGTTAACGGGATATATGAACCCTATCAATCTGGAGAGGCAGCGAGGTTTTCATCAGAACTTCTAAAAAAATACGGGCATAAAACACTAACACCGGTTTTTGAGAACACTGAGAATGTATTCTTAAATGAAAATAACAAAATAGAAAAAATTGTAAAAAACACTATAACCAACAAAACAGAGCTCGCTGAGATATTTACAATCTCTGACACAGAAATGCAAAAACAAGCGTTCATAACATTATCCCTATGGTATGATTTAGCTAAAAACAAAAATCTTTACATCTCTTCCAAAATTGCTAATATATGGGAGAAAAACTATTATATTACCCTCCAAAACATCAAACGGGTTTTTAATGATTTAAAAAATGATTTGAAAGAGAAAATACTAGACCTAGTTCTAAGCATTGGCAAAAGCAGGGAAAAACTTTCTTTCCTTATCTTCGGTAGAAATTTATCAAAATACTACAAGGATGCAAAAACATGTTTTGATAATAAAAATTATGAAAAAGGTTTTGAAAATATAGAAACCATTTTAAACACATGGAATCAAACAACATTTAATGAGATAAAAGCTATCAATGCAAAAAACGACAAAAACATAGGTTATATTATTATCTTTGCTTTTGTATCCATTGGTCTTTTGGTTTTAACATTGTTTACAGTTATAATAAAAAGAAAGAGAGTTAACTAGCTAAACAATAAAATTTAACATGGTAAAGTTTATAAAACTATTCTATTTAATATATCTCTGGGAGTCTGGAGGGAGAGAAATGGGTTTCGAGATGCGCATTATAAGCAACGTCCCCCTAGTTGGTGACGAGGATCTGGAGCGTGTTACAAAGAAATTTTTAGAACAAATTGGGTATATATCCAAAGGGGCTGATCCAGAGATACCATATAGGATTTTCTTTGACTTTTTCCTGAAACATCCCAACAAGGCATGGATGGTGGATGAGATAGCTAAAACTTTAAAATCATCTAGACCCACAGTTTACAGACATCTTAACAAGTTAAAAGGCTTGGATATATTAGAGGATGTACAAATTATAGATGAAGAAACCGGGCAGAGCAAAAAAGCATATAAGTTAAGATATGGCGATCTTAGTAAAGCCTGGAATTTTGTTGAAGCACATCTGAAGGTTGCAATCGAAAATTATGGAAAAACAGTTGAACACATACAAAACCTTCTCAACCAGCAGAGAAGAGGTGTAGAATAAAGGTGAAAAAAGACTCATTTCATCTAACAAAAGGTTCCCTATACGAAATACTATCGTTAGGGGAAAAAGATAATTTACTCAGAACAAGAGGTACTTTTGAAGGTTTCGCATCATTGGGGATTGAGGATATAGGTTTATGTATAAGACTGGATAAAAAACATGGTAAACTCGCTGGTAAACTAAGAATAATACCCCTCAATGTTATATTAGCCATAGATGTAATCTCTGCAGCACCACAAAAAACAGAAGAAAAAAAAGACGATACAGAATATGTCTAATTTATTTTTTATTTTTTATTTTTTAGATAATTATTTATATTTGTTTGTGTAATTTACTAGTGAAATCATGAAAAATAAGCGAAAACCATTGATTGAACTAAGAAAAATTAGCAAAGTGTACACTCAGTATGGAACAGAGATTATCGCCTTGGATAACGTATCTTTGAAGATATTCCCTAGGGATTTTGTTTCCATAATCGGCCCCTCTGGCAGTGGTAAATCAACTCTTTTACATTGTATGGGGCTTTTAGACAGACCAACCAGTGGAAAAGTGTTTATAGAGAACAAGGACACCTCCAAGATAACTGGGAAAGAAATAGCGACTCTAAGAGGGAAAAAAATAGGTTTTGTTTTCCAAAACTATAACCTCATACCAAGGTTAACTGTTATAGAAAATGTTATGCTACCTGGATTGATCATTGGTGGAGAAAAATCAAAATTGATTGACAAAGCTTCAGAACTACTAGAGGAGGTTGGTATAAAACACCGGGCACAACATAAGGCAGTTCATCTTTCTGGTGGTGAACAACAGAGGGTTGCTATAGCAAGAGCTTTAATCAATGACCCTGTGGTTGTAATAGCTGATGAGCCAACTGGCGCTCTAGATTCAGAGAGCAGCGGAGGGATAATGGAGCTGCTTACAAAGCTCAATAGAGAAAGAAAAGTTACTATTGTTTTTGTATCCCATGATCTAGAGATAGCAAAATATGGAAAAAGAAATATTTTACTCAGCGATGGAAAAATTATAAAAGATAGCTATAAGAGCCGGATAAGAGACATTCTTAAAGAAGCAAGTAAAACTGGTAAGGAGGTATGGAGATAATGAACATCAGTAGAAGCTTTGCCTGGGGTGAGATAAAAGAGCACAAGTTCATTTATACAATCATAATAATAGTCATTGGTTTAACAATGACCTCTTTCATCCTAGAAAATGCATACCTAAACTATATGATGCAAGTTGTTAATGATACTACAAAGATTCTTACTGCAGATGCTGTAATAACCAACCCTGATTGCAACATAAGGGACTTATATGGGACACAGCCAACTATAGAAAACGCTAGAGAAATTGCTAATAGAATAGAAAGGATTTTACCAGGGTACAAAACCACGATTAGAATAACTGCGCAGGCAACATATGGTGTAGGTGTTTCAAGTGAAGCAGTGGATGGCTGCACAATCCAAGGGATTGACCCGGAGGAGGATGAAAAGGTCATAGATATAAAAGACAAAATCGTCGAGGGTAGATTTTTTGAAAAAGAGGACCCTATCCTAAGAGGGCATACACCATTATATATAGAGATAAAAGGACCTGGTAACCTACCTGATTTCACATATGGCTCTGGTCAACGCCTATTCAGATATGATAAACCCTACCCGATAATAGTTGGTGCAACTGCTGCAAAAATACACCCATCTATAATAAAAGTAGGTAATGTGCTTAATCTAATTGTGAGCACCTCAGGCAGAGGCACAAAGTATGCCTCCGTGACTGTGAAAATCATAGGCCTATATGAAAGCGGTACACCAACATTAGATGCAATGATATGGTTTATGCACGCGGATTCACTCAGAGAGATAAAAGGATATGGAGAGATCAAAGGCAAAGAATGGCATGTACCAGGTGTTGGAACATTTAGAGGATTCTGCCCTATAGATGTAAATCGAGACATGGGTGACACAATACTGGTTAAAGGCCCTGAACCATTACATCAACTAGACCCCATAGGCCAAGCGGAGCAACTAAAAGAAACATTAGCCTCAGTTGTCCCTGGTATGAAAATATTCTCATGGCATGACTTACTGGTATATGCAGCTGGTTCAATGCAAGATGTGGTAACTATCATGCTCTGGGGTAGCATAGTGGTCACTCTTTTCCTCTGCGGCGCAGCTATAAAATATGTTATGGACTCTATTGTTATCAGAAAAACAAGAGAAATAGGATCCCTCAAAGCATTTGGAGCGAGAGATAGAACAGTGTTTAAAATATTTTTATACCAGGGTCTCTTCATTGGCTCCCTAGCTGGTGTTTTAGGTATAATAATATCAGTGGTAGTGATGAATATTATAAACTGGTATGGCGTAAGCGTTCAGTTTGTCGCAGGGACTCAGCTAAATATTGGTTTTGTTGTGAACTGGCTCACCGTATTGGTCGCTCTGGTTTTACCCATTTTACTCTCTATATTAGCTGCCTCAATACCTGCAAAAAAAGCGTCTATGCTACCCCCTGTAGAGGCTCTAAGAAAAGGGGAGATGGCATTGTAAATTTTATATCAGTCTTGCTTGCCCTCTTTTCTTATAAGCAACAATATATTCTAAAATATCATCTTTTTCTTCCCTTAGAATCCTTAGTATCTCATCCTTGGAAATCGCGGTTTGTATCTCCCTTGTTCTCCCATATCTGCCTTTGGATATTGTCCTCGCATTGATTACCCCTAGCATATCAAGCTCTGAGATCAAATCAGCTATCCTCCGCTGTGTTAAACTCTCAACCCTTGCTTTTTTACAAAGATCACGGTATATATCAAAAACTTCTCCTGTTGTGAGCATAGAGGGTAAACCATCTTTTTTATGCTCCTCCTCCCCAATCATTATTGAGGCCAAAACTAATTTAGAATGAACAGGCAACGTCCTAATTACCTCTGTAACTCTATCTATTTCTATCTTATTCTGCGCCATTCTTACATGTCTCTCTGTGATATTCTTCGCCCCTTCTCTTTCTGCAAGCTCTGCAGATATTCTAAGCAAATCCAAGGCCCTTCTTGCATCCCCATGCTCTTGTGCTGCTAATGCCGCACAGAGAGGTATCACATCCTCCTTTAACACCCCTGGTTTTAACGCAAGCTCCACCCGTTGTTTAAGAATATCCTTTAATTGCTCTGCGTTATATGGGTAGAAAACCATGTTCTCCTCTCCAAGACTAGATTTCACCCTAGGATCTAGGAACTCTGTAAATTTTAGATCATTAGAAATACCCGCAACAGAAACCCTAGCTTTTTCTAAATCAGAATTTATTCTAGATAAATTATAAAGAACCTCGTCCCCCTTCAATTTATCAACTTCGTCTAAAATTATTACAGTTACACCACCATCTCTATCCATCATCTGCTTAAGCTTACTATACACCTCATCCGTGGGCCATCCTGTGAAAGGAATGCGGTCTGCCCATTCCTCTATAAAATGATTTGCTATATTCTGCAAAACCCTATAATGTGTATCAACAACTTCACAATTAATATAGATAAAATGTACTTTTTTACCAAGTTTTCGACCTTTTTCAAGTAATTCTTTGCCAACAAACTTAGACACCGCTGTTTTCCCAGTACCTGTCTTACCATATATAAAGACATTAGATGGAGTCTCTCCTCTTAGCGCTGGTGCTAAAATCGAGGCCAAATTATTAATTTCTTTCTCCCTATGAGGGAGAATCTCTGGCATATATGTTGGCCTCATTACCTCTCTATTTATGAAGAGAGGCTCAGATTTTAATATCTCCTCAAATATATCTTTTTTCGTATTAATGCCTCCTCCCGTGAAATCTATAAACACTAGATTCTCTAATAAACTTTGTTATTCAACAACACCAACCCCTTCATTTCATGTGGAAGGATAAGAATAAAGAGATTAACTTAGAATGAAAACATTATTTATAAAACCTTTTAATTAGAGCTTCTTTTATACTATATATTTATATCTTGCAGTTATAAGTTTATATCTAGGTTCACATCCTATACATTCTATAGGTAGATGATGGTGATGGATGATATCATATGTATCATTACCCTACATAGACTCTTCTTATTTTCCACTGGAAACCAAGGGGTTCCTCCTCTTTCTGTTTAGGAGCTAATTATTACTACATCTTTTATGGATTTTATTGAGTCAAAAGGAAATACAAGGTATCCTTCATCATTAATATGGTATAATCTTAGATCGATTTCCTCTGAAGGTTCCACTAATATTTCCAATAGCTTTCCTGTTTTTTCATCTACTATTGAATTTCTCAAAACTCCTAAATATGTACCCTCTTCACTCATTACTGTCTTTCCTCTAAGCTCATTTTCAAATATTCTCATACTTAACATCATCCTCCCTGATATATTAATAATTATTAAATTTCACTTTATAAATCTTTATGATGAGTATTATGAGTATTGTTAGACTAGGGAGTACACTAGAGGTATTGGATTTCTGTTTCTTTTCGCCCCTTCCTTGCTATCCCACTGCCTAATTCCTCAGATATTCTCTGGTAATATTTCACCATGTCAGGTGTTAAAGATGCTCTAACACTTTTCATTGCTTCTTCAAAATGTCTTTTTTCAACTATTTTTGCATCAATGTTTTCTCTTAATGCCAACATTCCAGCCTCTTTACATAAAGCCTCGATGTCTGCACCAGAATACCCCCCCGTTATATCTGCTAGTTCCTCTAAATTAACATCTTTTGCAAGGGGCATGTCTCGAGTGTGAATTTTGAAAATTTCTAACCTAGCTTTTTTATCAGGTGCTGGTATCAAAATCAGCCTGTCAAATCTACCAGGTCTTAGTAGACCAGGGTCAAGTATATCTGGCCTATTTGTTGCCCCTATCACTACTACTCCCTCCATGCTTTCTAAGCCGTCTATGCTTGTAAGCAATTGATTAACTATACTCTCCATTACATGAGAATCCCCATATAACCCTCTTCTTGGTGCTATCGCATCCAGCTCATCCAGAAACACAATAGAAGGGGCAGCCTGCCGTGCCTTTCGGAATAACTCTCTTACTGCCTTCTCAGATTCACCAACCCATTTGCTCAATACCTCAGGTCCTTTTATCGAAAGGAAGTTGGCATTGGATTCATTTGCAACAGCTTTTGCAAGTAATGTTTTACCAGTGCCAGGTGGACCGTATAGTAATATTCCTCTAGGAGGTTTTATACCCATTCTCTTAAACGCCTCTGGGTGTGTCAATGGCCATTCTACAGCCTCTCTCAGGTTTTGCTTGACATCCTCAAGACCACCGATATCCTCCCAGGTTACTTTTGGCATCTCTATAACAAATTCTCTTAATGCAGAGGGTTCTATCATTTTAAGAGCTTCTTTAAAGTCCTCCATTGTTACCTCCATTTTTTCAAGAACCTCTGTTGGTATAGGTTTTTCTAGATCAATCTCTGGTAAATACCTTCGTAATGCGTTCATAGCTGCTTCCCTTGCCAATGCAGCTAGATCAGCACCTACAAAACCATAGGTTACATCTGCTAAGTACTCTATGTCAAAATCTTTGCTCTTTGGCATACTTCTAGTATGAATCTGTAAAATCTCTTTTCTCCCCTCCCTATCAGGCACTCCAATTCTTATCTCCCTATCAAATCTACCAGGCCTTCTCAGCGCAGGATCAAGCATATCAGGCAGGTTGGTAGCACCAATCACAATAACTTTACCGCGACCCTTAAGCCCATCCATCAATGTAAGAAGCTGAGACACAACCCTTCTCTCAACCTCACCATGAACCTCACTTCTCTTTGGAGCTATAGCATCTATTTCATCTATAAATATTATAGATGGTGCGTTTTTTTCAGCCTCATCAAAAATTCTACGAAGGTTTTCTTCACTCTGACCGTAGAATTTACTCATTATCTCTGGACCATTTATAGTATAAAAATTAGCCCCAGACTCATTTGCAACAGCTTTAGCAATCAATGTCTTACCAGTGCCAGGTGGACCATGAAGCAAAACCCCCTTCGGCGGGTCTATACCAAGACGATCAAACAACTCAGGATGTTTCAAAGGCAACTCTATCATTTCTCTAACCTTTTGCAACTCCTCATGAAGACCACCGATATCCTCATAGCTAACCTGAGGGCCCTCTACCTCACTTATGCGTACAGCCTCCTCTTTTACCTTGAAAACAGTGTCCTCATTTACAGAAACAACCCCACCAGGGACTGTACTCACAACAATAAATGGCAAGGCACTACCAAATAAGGCAATACCAGGTATAATAACAGTATCACCTTTTGTCAGAGGTCTCCTTAGGAGCCCTTTTCTAATCAAAGCATCTATCCCCCGGCCGAATTGAATCTGCTGCCCCTCTGATATCAAAGGAGCCAGTGTAATCTGCTTTGCATCTCTAACAACGCCCTTTCTAACCTTTACCCTATCACCCAAGGTAACATCGGCGTTTTTTCTAGTCAAATTATCAATTCTTATAATTTTTTTACCCTCATCATTTGGATGAGCTCTCCAAACAATAGCAGCTGTGGTCTTGTTACCCTCTATCTCTATAACATCACCTATAGAAAGATCCAACAGGATTCTCGTTTCATTGTCAATTCTTGCTCTCCCATAACCCACATCCTGCTGGAAAGCCTCCGCCACCTTAAGAATAACTTCTTCAACCATAAAACAATCTCGCCCCTTTTTAACTATTAACTAATACCTAAAAGAATGTTGTATAAACCTCTTATATATAACCTTTTCTCAATAATACCTTTTACCCCTCCCAAAAAATTATTATGTAAAAATATTTTAAATATGAATTATATTATTACTCTTTAAAAAACAATGTATAAGACTATTAGAAGAGGGGGCGAACAAACAAAATGGATGCAAGACCTCTTTCTATCCTTTTTTCAGTCATAGGCATATTTGCTCTATTTCTTCTATCATTATTAGCAGAACCAATCCATATAAATCTTTCAGAGATAAACAAATACAATGGAAGAGAGGTAATCATACAGGGAATAGTAGTGGATAAACAAGAAACAAGATATGGAAATACCATATTAACCCTAGCAGAAAACCACTCTATACAAACAGGCTATACTGTAAAGGTTTTTATAGAAGGGCAGCCAGAAGAGATAGAATATGGGGACAAAATTATGTTACAAGGAGAGGTACATAGATACCAAGGAGAAATTGAGATATATGTGAGCGATATCAGACAGATAAAAACAATGGAAAAATGGAACAACCACTCGATTCCCTTGAGAGAGATAGCAAAGAAACCATGGGAATATAAGGGAATTAATCTAAAGATTTTATGTAGGATAGAAAAGATATATCATACATATATTGTTTTAAAGGACATCAGAGAAGATCAAAAAATCATCTTGTTTTGCAATACAGAAAATATAACTGAAACCCTTAGAGAAAACGAGATTGTAAATGTTGAAGCCATGTTGAGATACAATCCAAAGGATTTCAGCTACTTTTTAGAAGAACCATTAGGATACAGAGTTGAGATAATGGAGGTAGAAGAATAGTGGACCTCTTTTTTATATCTTTTTTAGTTGTTCTCTCTACTTGTGGTGCTTTTCTAGGTTGTCTAACAGGACTGGTGCCGGGTCTTCATGTCAACAACATTGCACTAATACTATTATCCCTATCCTCTTTTATCATTTCACTGTTTGTTTTTCTTGGCGAAAACAATGCTTTACTTTTAATAGCAGCGTTTATCACCTCTGTAGCCCTAGCACATACCTTTGTCAACATTCTACCAGCCACTTTTATTCAGTAGTTCCGAAAGTAGTCTTTGAATTGGATGTAGATGCTATTTAAAAGATTTTTTAAAAGACTTTTAGCAGCTGAATATAGAGAGTTTTGGTAAAAATAGGGTGTTTGAGGAGAGAGAATAGAGGAATCTTCTATGTTTTACTCTGGCTATAATTGTATTAAATCGGTTAAAAACAGCATCTTTGTTTATCCTCCTGGGTCTATGTTTTTGAGCATCTCTCCAAAATATTTTGATCTCAGGATATGGTTTTCTCCTATGAGTCCATATAGGTGTAGCCATATGAGTATGTCTGCTAGTATCCATAGGTTGTAGAGTAGTACTGAGAACATGAAGTAGAATAGTCTGATTTTGTAGTTTTTTGATGTTGTTTTTGGTCTAAAGGAGTGTTTCTTTACCCTGTAGCTTGTTTCTATTCCCCATCTTTTTGAGTATAGTTGGAATAGTCGGTCTATGATTTTTGTATCGTTTTCTGAGAATGATATGTTGGTGGCGAATACTCTTTTTTCACCATCTTTCTCATCTATTACTAGGTTGAATGACGTGTTTTTCATTTTGAAGTTTTTTACTATGGATGGTGTTGGCATTACATCCATGGTTCTTCTTATTGCATAGTTCATGTGCCCTGGCATCAACCATTTTATGCCATGTCGGTTTAGTGTTGCTATTGATTTTGAGTCGAAGAATCCTCTGTCTAGGTAGATTTTGTTTATCTTTATTCTTTTTGTGGCATAGTTTAGCAGTTTGCCTAGTGTTTTATCTTTTGTGTCTAGTCCGCTGACTGGTATGGCTAGTAGTGTGAATCTTTTGCCAGATTCTACTATGTTTATGGTTGCGAACCTGTAGCATCTATCTGTTCCTCTGTCTGGTTGCATTCCTACAACCATTGGTGCTTTTCTGTTTCCGTAGAAATGCCAGTTTGTGAAATCAATTGCGCAGTCCACTGGTTTTCTTGGGTCTATGATGTTTGCTCTTCTTGCCATTTCCCAGATGATTTCGAAAAGGGTTATGAACATTTTTTGCAGCTCTGCGATATTTGAGTATTTTTTGAGATGGTAGAGTAGTGTGTCGCCATCTGGGCTAGAACCTCGTTCTATCCTGAATGTTTTGCTTCCATTTTCTGCGAAATCCTGATGCAAAGCTAGGTGTACAATCAGGTCTATGAACTGGTTTTTAGTATAGATTGTATTTGGTTTTAGATATAGGTTGATAAAAGGAGATAGGCGCTTTTTGAAAACCTTGCAGATCTCCCTTGTTGTTTTGTTTTTCTGTAGGAACTGATTTCGCTCTTTGGTTTCTCTCCTGGGTTTTTCTGGTTCAAAGATTTTTATATCAAAGATTATCCCGAATTTTTCTGAAACCTCTGCTATTTTATTGGCTGTGAAATCTAGCAGCTCCTTTGTTTTGTCATCTAGTATGTGGTTGATGAAGTAGCTTATTGTTGTCTGATCTGGTGTTTTGCTGAAACCTAGTTTGAACTTTTCCTTTGGATGTCGTTTTAGATGTCTTACAAGTTGTGTCTGAAACCTTATGCCTTTTAATTTCTGGAATAGAATAAGTTTTATGAGTGATTCATAGG
>Ga0180298_1000307_pt1 | contig 11637 bp, 13 predicted proteins | sample GuaBasSediGuay13_FD_121800 | JGI IMG/M metagenome (GOLD analysis project Ga0180298, IMG submission 121800) | Subseafloor sediment microbial communities from Guaymas Basin, Gulf of California, Mexico - Guay13, Core 4488-10 , 4-6 cm | ecosystem: Environmental > Aquatic > Marine > Hydrothermal...
ACCATTTACGTTGATAGGTGCAACAACTAGAAGCGGATTACTTACATCTCCTTTGAGAAATAGGTTTGGCATGACTCTCGAACTGCAATTCTACTCTACTGATGAACTCGTGGTAATAGTGAAACGTGCTTCGCACCTGCTGAATATAAAAATATCCGATGAAGGAGCGTTTGAAATAGCAAAGCGTTCCAGAGGAACACCACGGGTAGCGAATAGGTTATTGAGGAGAATAAGAGATTATGCTCAGGTTCGTGCTGAAGGAGAGATCACTCTTAAGTGTGCGAAGGAAGCTCTGGCGCTATTGGGAATTGATGAACTTGGTCTGGACGAAATGGATAGAAAGATATTGAAAACGATGATAGAAAGATATGGAGGAGGGCCAGTGGGTATAAATACCCTCGCATTTTCTCTGGGAGAAGAACCTGATACCATATCCGATGTATACGAACCTTATTTATTACAGCAAGGTTTAATACAACGGACACCAAGGGGTAGAATTGTTACTGATATAGCCTATGCCCATGTTGGTGATATGGATCTCTATAGTAGGCAAGAAAAACTTCTCTAAGGGTGAAAAAGACATGTTTATATTAGGCAATCTTTTAATAGCGATTGGTAGCGTGCTGCATATTGTTATCTATTTTTTCTATTTTGTGATAATAATTGCTGCGGTGTTGAGCTGGTTGAGGCCAAATCCTTACCACCCTGTTATTAATATCATCTATAGGTTGTCCGATATCATCGTCAATCCCATAAGACGATTTGTTCCTCCATTAGGATTTGTGGATATTTCACCCTTTATCACTTTGCTCATATTGTATTTCATAGATCTCTTCATCGTAAGATCTATAATACAATTGGGATATATGATATCGTGATATAATTAAATGAGTTGAGTGAGATCTCATTAAATTCCTTGAACTCATTAATAGGGTATTGCAAAATAGAGGTATTTGAAAATAGAATGTTAAGATACGATCGTTTCAAAAAAATCGTAGGGACAGGTTTTTAAACCTGTCCGATTCACCGTAGGTGAATGACGTTATGGGACTGCGTCCCATCGGACAAGACTAAAGTCATGTCCCTACGATTATGAGTATGCAATAGTGTAAGATGAAATTGTCCCGTTGAGATTTTGATTTTTTTCTCTGGTTCGTTTGACCTGTATCAAGACAAAAGAAATGAACATGATAATGGGTTGACATCCGTAGGTATAAATATATTTGATTGTCCGAGATGTCCGAGAAAATCTGATTGACATTAAGATGAGAATCTCAGGTTAAAACATATCCCTCGGTCATCTCAAAGGATACCTTATTTACCATAGCGGTAAAGCCATCTCTTTTGATATAGGCTCTCTACGAATGAACAGAAAGGTATTTTTGGTAATGAATCCATTAAAAGGAGAAAATATTATGAAATGAGAGGAAGGATCAAATTTCATCCAATTTTAGAGTTCAAGGAAAAGAAGAAGATCAAATTCTACTTTGAGGATCAAGAGATCGAAGCTTATGAAGGTGATACAGTTGCGGTGGCGCTCCACGCTGCCGGGATAAGAATCCTGAGGTATACTCCGATAAATGGAAGGCCTGCAGGCCTTTTTTGTGCGGTTGGAAAGTGTTCTTCCTGTCTTATGGAAATCGATGGTATCCCCAACAGAAGATCCTGTATGACCAGGGTGAAAGAAGGGATGCGTGTTAGAAGGCAAAACAAAAGAGGCGATGTAGTATGAAAGAATACGAGGCAGTAGTGATCGGTGGCGGACCTGCAGGGATGGTTGGAGCGAGTGAGCTTGGAAGTCATGGTGTCAAAACGCTTATCGTTGATGAAAACGATATCCCTGGTGGGCAGCTTGTAAAACAAACTCATAAATTTTTTGGGGATCATGAGCATTATGCCTCCATAAGAGGATTTGAAATTGCTGAAAAACTTCGAGGAGACATCCAGGGATTAGCCGACGTAGAAATTGCGACTTCTTCCACTGTAATAGGGATGTATCCTGGCAACACGCTTGTCTATGCTAAAGATGATGATATTGAAGTCAAAGTGAGTTATAAGAAGTTACTCATTGCCACAGGGGCAATGGAAAAACAACTGCCGTTCATAAATTCTGATCTTCCAGGTGTATATGGAGCCGGAGCAGTCCAGACTCTGATGAACGAATACGGTGTTATGCCTGGCAAACGTTTTCTAATCGTGGGATCAGGGAATATAGGGCTCATACTCGCATATCAGCTCCTACAGTCAGGCGTTGAAGTGCGAGCGATACTTGAAGCACTTGGAAAGATTGGAGGTTATCTCGTACATGCCAACAAAGTGCGCAGGCTTGGAGTTCCTATCCTGTTCAAACACACTATTCTGAGAGCAATAGGAGATGAAGAAGTTCAAGGGGCTGTTGTAGCTCAGGTAGATGATAAATTCAAGCCTATTCCTGGAACAGAAAAAGAATTGGTTGTGGACACGATTTGTATAGCTGTGGGACTTACTCCCCTGACAGAACTCGCTGAACAAGCCAATTGTGAGATCAGATACATTCCCGAACTCGGGGGGTATGTACCGGTGAGAGACGAGAGGATGCGAACGACGAATCCTGATGTCTTCGTAGCAGGTGACATTTCTTCTATCGAAGAAGCCACGACTGCTATGATAGAGGGCAAGATCTCTGCTCTGTCGATGATAGAAGAAATAAAAGATGTTAACCTCGAAAAGGAGATCGAAAGGGAACTCGATACCCTGGCGTTGTTCAGAAGCGGGCCTAAATCGGTAAGGATCCGCTCTGGTCTTAAGAAATTCGGAGTGAAGCAAAGGCCTGTTCCTTCATCTTCTCAGAATGGTCTACAGATTGGCCCCGCAGGGAAACTCAGGGCGATCGTGGATTGCACCGAAGAAATACCCTGCAACTCTTGCGAAGCCATTTGCAAGTTTAATGCAATACATATAGGTGAAAACATCAACTCTACTCCGGTTGTGGATTACGACAAATGTACTGGATGTGCGACATGTGTGAGTGCATGTCCAGGATTGGCTATATACATGCTTAAGGAAAATCCAGATACTTCTACAGCGACTCTGGGAATCCCATACGAATTCCTTCCTATCCCTGAGGTCGGTCAAAAGATGTGGGGTATGGATGGAAATGGAAATTACATATGCGATGTAACAGTAAAACGTGTTATAAAGAATCCAAATAAGACGAATATCATATATGTAGAGTTTCCTTTGGAATTTGCACAAATGGTTAAACATACTGCCTTTCCTCAGAAATCCAGTCCGATCATCTGCAGGTGCGAGGAAGTCACACTCGAACAGATCGAACAGGCAATTGATAGCGGTGCAACCGACTTTGAAGAATTGAAGAGACTGACTCGTGTTACTATGGGACCGTGCGGCGGAAAAAACTGCAAATTGATCGTACTTGGGATACTTTCGAGAAAGACGGGTGTCCCCATTTCAGAACTCTCACATGGGACATCACGTCCACCAGTAAAACCCGTGGAATTCTCTCTTTTCTCAAAAGGTGGTGATCCTAAGTGATATCCAGGGCATCTGTAGTCATCATAGGTGGAGGAATCGTTGGAACTTCAATTGCATTCAACCTTGCAAAGATGGGAGTTAAAGATATATCTATCTTCGAAAAATCTTACATATCTTCAGGGTCTACTGGAAGATGCGGCGGTGGGATCAGACAACAGTGGACATCTCCTATGAACGTGCGACTTGCTATGAGAAGTGTAGAAATCTTCAGAAATTTCAAAAGAGACGTTGGGATGGATATAGAATACTATCAGGGTGGATATCTGCTTCTGGCTAACACAGATGAAGAAGTCATCGACTTTGAAAATAATGTTAAGATGCAACGTGATGAGGGACTCGATGTGGAAATATTGACTCCCAGGCAGATCGTGGAACGATTTCCATTCATCAATGTAGAAGATGTAAAAATGGGGACATGGTGCCCGACTGATGGTCATGCAAATCCGCAAATTGCAAATATTGCATATGCCTTTGCACTCAAGCGTATGGGAGTGGATGTTAATACACATACGACTGTGGAAGATATATACGTTCAAAATAATCAGATCATTGGGGTTCAGACCAGCAAAGGTTATTTGAAAACGAATGTAGTTGTTAATGCTGCCGGAGGATTTTCCAGGGAAGTGGGTGTTATGGGAGGTGTTGAAATCCCAACACACAGCGAACGCCATCAGATACTCGTAACTGAGGGAGTAAACCACATCCTCGATCCCATGGTTATAAGTTTCCATAACAACTACTACGTTAGACAGACGATGCATGGATCATTAGTTATGGGGCAGAGTGACAAGAATCCTGTTCAAGGTATCGATTTAGGACATACGATAGAATTTTTAGAAGAGATGGCACCCAAGATGGTACATGATTTCCCTTTTATGAAACATCTTCATATCGTCAGGCAATGGTCTGGTGCATATAACGTCTCACCAGATGCTCAACCAATAATAGGCGAATCCAGAGATGTTTCTCGATATCTGTTTGCAGTGGGATTCAGTGGTCATGGCTTCATGCTCGCACCGGCTGTTGGGGAGGCAGTTGCCGAGATGATAGTTTATGGCAGTTCTAAAACTGTAGATATAAGCAATCTCAGTATAGAGAGATTTAAAAAGAAGATAAAGCGGGAAAGAAATGTTGTTTGAGAAAATATCGGAAGTGAGGTGAAAAGCACTATTGGTGCGTATCTTATGAAAGGTGTGAATGGAAAGATACTTTGGGTAGACTTATCGGCAAAGAAAATGAGAGAAGAAAGTATTCCTGAAAAGATCTATGAAGACTATCTGGGAGGCCTTGGCATTGCAACAAGATTGCTCTTTAATTTGCTCCCACCAAAAATAGATCCTCTTAAGCCTGATAATCCTTTGATCATCGTACCAGGCTTATTGGTAGGGACAGGTCTTCCTACTGCCTCCAAAACGACGCTCGTTTTCAAATCTCCAGAAACCAATGCATTTGGAAGGAGTGTTAGTGGTGCCTATTTAGGTGTAGCCCTTAAAAGGGCGGGCTTTGATGCCATCATTATCACAGGGAAGAGTGAAAAACCAGTTTATCTGTTCATCGATAACGATAGAATTGAGATAAGAGATGCATCAAATATCTGGGGTAAGGACACCCTTGAAACACAGAATACATTGAGAGATGATCTGGGAAAAGATTTCAGAACATGTGCAATAGGACCAGCGGGAGAGAATCTCTTAAGAATAGCAGATATCGATTTCGAAGATAGGCAATCTGCAAGGGCTGGTGGGGGAGCAGTAATGGGCAGTAAACTTCTAAAGGCAATTGCAGTTCGAGGTACAGGTAAGATCGAATATGCAGATGAAGCACTTTTGAGGAAAGAAATCATTAATTGGAACAAAGTCATTAACGAATCAGAGGCAAAGAAATTGGATATGAAATACGGCTCTGCGGAATTCTTTGAATGGGTGAATAAAGAAAGAGGTGTATTCCCGGTAAAGAATTGGAATGAGAGTATGTTCGAAGAGAGTTTTGAAAACCACAAAGGGGGCAGATCTCCGCTCGATCCTTATTATTGGGCTCCGAAATACACGGAGAGGTTACATCCCTGTCCGAACTGCACGAAGCCATGCGGGAGATATTTCTTCATAAAAGATGGGAAATATGCTGGAACTCGAATAGAGGGTATGGAGTATGAGCTGTTGTATTCCTTAGGTGGCGATCTGGGAATAGACGATATAGAGGTAACAGCCAAATTAGACGAGATTTGTGATAGAGCAGGAGTAGATGCTATATCTGCGGGTGTAACACTTGCGTGGGCAATAGAAGCATACGAAAAAGGTCTGCTAACAAAGGAAGATACCGATGGTATTGAATTGAAATTTGGAGATGGGGAAATAGCGATCGTGGCAATGAAGGAGCTTGTGAACAGAAAAGGTAAACTCGGAGAATTGCTCGCCGATGGAGTAAAACGAGCTGTGCAAAAATTGGGTAGAGGGTCAGAGAAATTTTCGATTGAGATAAAGGGCATGGAATTACCTGCATACGATATTAGAGGATTGAAGGGCATGGCACTCGCAGAAGCAGTATCTGTAAGAGGTGGATGTCACCTAACAGGTGGTATATATGCGCCTGAGCTAACCGGGAGTTTCTGGAAGATGAGTGATATCGATAGATTTTCAGCGAAGTGGAAAGGTTATGAAGTAAAGACTGGTGAAGATTTCATGACTATCTATGACACTCTCGGCATGTGTAAATTTTCAAGAAGCCTTTTTTGGATAGAAGGACTTCTCGGTGGGGTAAAGGCCGTTTGCGGCATAGATCACGGAGTAGATGAGATCATGTTGATAGGAGAGCGAATCTACAATCTGGAAAAACTCATCAATCTTAGAGAAGGGTTTACGAGAAAAGATGATTACCTTCCTTATCGTATTACACATGAACCGATCAAAAATGGAGTATCCAAAGGTTACTACGTGAAAGAGGAAGAGCTTCAGAATATGCTCAATGAATATTATCTGGTTCGAGGTTGGTCCAGAGAAGGTGTTCCCACTAAGATGCGATTATTCGAATTGGGTTTGGAAAAAGAGGCTGAAGAACTCGGGGCTTCGAGTTAATGGAATTGACAAATTCGCTGCGCTTGCAGAGTTCATTAAACTTATTCGATCTCATCACATCTTTTTGTGAATTTGTCAAGAGTCGATTTGAAGGTCGCAGCGGATTGTGATATTTGTTTCAGGTGGAGTTTACCTTCGGGGGTGATTTCATACACCTTGCGTGCAGGCCCAACCCCGAAGGTATTCCAACTTGATCTAATGAAACCAAGCATTTCGAGTTCCGATAAGATACGATATACATTTCCCATCTGACCTACCCCCTGAAAATGCATTCCAAAATCTGTCAATCTATGCATTAACTCATATCCGTGAGAAGGTTTTTCCGCTATCAAAAGAAGCAGTATCCCTTCCATGAGCCACCAATTTGCCCCACCTCCGATCCTTTCCTGCCACTTTCTTCCCTGTCTTCCTCTTCCAGGGTTCAATACAGATACACCTCCTGTATTACCATCTACCTCCTCCCATACCTCTACCCGAACCTCCTCCCATACCTCTACCCATACCTCTACCAGGACCTCTTCCCATGCCTCTGCCAGGCCTTCCTGCATTCATGCCTCTCAATGCAGGATTTTCGGAATTCGATCTGATGGCCTGTGTTGGACACACATCGAAACACTTTCCACAACGGGTACACAGGTTATTTGATATCTTTGCCTTTCCATTATTCATAGTTATTGCCCCTGGTACAGGGCAAGCTTTAACACAATTTCCACATCCTATACATTTATCTTCTCTAACCCACGGCATAATCTTTTACCTCCTTCTAAAATTTATTCAATTTACTTTCTTTCCATGCATTCAGGTTTTCTTTTGCAGATCCTGATATTGCCTGATAGATTTCTATACCAACCCCTTGTAATGCCGTAAGAGCATTTGCTCCAACGTCTTTTGTTATCAAAACATTTACTTTATTGTCTGCCAAAAGACGTGTTGTCTTTGGCCCCATACCATGTGCATCTAAATCGGTATTCTCATAATATTCGATTTCACCAGTACTTTCATCGTAAATAACAAAAAACGGTGCCCGTGCGAACCTATCGCTTATGCTGGCATCTTTTCTTTTCTCTTCCACTGGAATCGCAATTCTCATATTTTTCTACCTCCTTTCTCTGCAAATTTGGGACAAATTTATCATCGTTCACTTGATTCCCAAAATTCTTTTTAATTTCATATATATAGTCATTATAGCTTTACTCGCTTCACTATCTTGAAAATGTATAACTGGTTTTCCCTGTCTCACAGCCAATTCGACTGTTTCATCGAATGGGATCCTGCCTAATATCTTGAAGTTCTCATCACGACAATACCGCTCTATTCTTTCCGATACCTCTGTATTCAAATCCGCCTTATTTATCACAACTCCAAATCGTCTTTTGAGCTGTTGTATGACCTTTACTATTCTTGTGAGATCATGTAATCCCGATGTCGTCGGTTCGGTAATTATCACGATGTAGGTAGCCCCTGTTATCGAAGAAATAGCAGGGCATCCTATGCCTGGTGCACCATCTATCAGCACGACTCTTTTCTTCAACCTCTCTCCTTCTTTTATGGCGAGTTTTCTGATCTCTGCAGCAAGTCCACCTGAAGCGTCCTCGCCAGGATTCAATCTACCATGGACGACTGGCATCGAATCCATGAAGGCACGATAATATTCACCATCTTTAGTTTTAACAAGTGTTATAGCTTTTTCTGGACACGCAATGACACATGCACTACATCCTTCACAGGCATAAGGGTCTATTTTGTAATCTCCATCGTATATTACAGCATCAAATCGACACACATCTTTGCAGATTCCACATTTTGTACATTTATCGAGTGATATGCTCGCTTTCTTTCCACCAGAGAATTCAAAGCTCTCTTTATCTTTAAGGTCGAGTAGGAGATAAAGATTTGGTGCATCTGCATCACAGTCAGCTACAACATGGTTTTCAAACAAAAAAGTCAGTGAGCCTGCAAGAGTAGTTTTACCAGTTCCACCTTTTCCGCTTACAATTGCTATCTGTATCATTTCACACTCACCATGATCCTGTTGAGTGTATCATTGAATACAGCACTCCATTCAGGAAGATCCTTTACAAATAATCTACCCTCTGAATACAGGGATGCTATCTTCTTATTGAAAGGGATGCGGCATAGAATAGGAATATCAGTTTGTTTTGAGAATTTTTCAATACCATCAAAGCCCACATCATATCTGTTCACTATTATAGCTGATGGGATTCCCATTTCTTTTACTATCTCCAGAGCCATTCTCAGATCGCTTAAACCAAATGGTGTTGGTTCGGTGACCAGAATGGCAAAATCCATACCACGCAGAGATTCTACTACAGGGCAAGAATTTCCTGGGGGTGCATCGATAATAACAACCTCTGCATCTTCATCGATATGCTTTTTGAGTTGTCTTATAACCTCTACCCCAGAAAGTTCACCTAAGTTCATAATTCCCATACCATACTTTAGAGAGTCAGTGATATCTCCTAATTTGATCTTTCCGATCGCTTTTGGCAATTCCTTAATGGCATCGGTAGGACATACCATTTTGCAGACCCCACAACCTTTGCAAAGGGAATCGAAGACATATACGCCACCCGAAAAGGATATCATCGCCCCAAACTGACAGGCATTGACGCATTTTCCACAATTTATACATTTACTGTTATTAACAACGGGTTTGAGGATCTCAACGGGTTCTTCATAAGAAAAATGGATCGGAAAGAACAAATGAGTATCTGGTTCTTCTACATCTGCATCCAATAGTTGAACCTTAAGATGCTTCGAAAGCAACCAGGCAAGGTTCGTTGCTACTGTTGTTTTTCCTGTTCCACCTTTACCACTCAAGACTGTAATCTTCAACTTAACATCCTCCACACAAGGCTACGATGAAGAATAACATTCTTCATCGTAGCCAAACTATTATCTATCGCTTACCACCACCGTCTCCAACCTCTACCGAATCCAAAGCCTCTACCGTAGCCCCAGCCTCTACCGAATCCAAAGCCTCTACCATAGCCCCAGCCTCTGCCATAGCCATAACCGTAATAGGGAGCATAAGCCCCCCGATAAGCATATGGGTTTGCTGGAGGATAGTAAGATGCTCCGTAAGGAGCTCCATAGTACCCGTAAGACCTTCCATATCCGCTACAAAATCCCAGACCTCTACCAGTCATAGGTCCAAATCCTGCGGGGCCAGTACCATCTAACGCGGGCATAAACTCACCTCCCTTCGGTTTCTAATTCTTTAAGTCTTTGAGTAACTCCCTGAATTTCATTTTCAAGATACGCCTTGTAGTCTTCCAACATCTGCCTTTCCTCTTCGGGACTCATCCTTGGAGGCCCTCCATATGGATCGCCCCAACCGTATCCGGGTCCGGGTCCATATCCATATCCTCTTCCCCAACCGTATCCGGGGGCATATCCTCCTCCCCAACCTCTATAAGGACCGTAATATCCGTAAGCCATATCTTTTCACCTCCTATATATATGTAATTTACATATATATGATATAACAATTATTTCTCTATGTCAAGATGCTGTGAATGCTTCCCATTGCAAGCAGATGGGGTCTTCTTGCCAATAATCAAATAAAAAATGTTCTGAACATCTTTGTAATAAACCTTGCATGTGCTTCATCTATAATGATATTTTTGGCGAAAGATCGTATTGAGGAAAATCAAATCGGATATTTTAGTCACGAAATTACACAAAGGAAAAATGTCTGATATCGGGTATGAAGGGGAAAGATATGTGGGTCATGATATAATATTCAAGAAGAGATGATGGAAGATGAAAAAAATGACACTCGACGTTGATTTTAAAGAAATAAAGAAAGCCATTTCTAAACTTCCTGACGAGGAGAAGAAATCTCTTTTACTCGAGGTTAGCCCCATATTGGGACGTGCTTTAGAGAAAATGGAAAAAAAGCTATTAAGGAAGATAAGGGTGGAAAAACTGTAAGGCTTGAAGATGCATGAGATAGAACTGAGTACAAGGGCTACAAAGCAGATCAGAAAACTGGACTCTTATATTAGAGGAATGGTGAAAAAAACATAACAAAGTATCTCACTTCAGATCCCTATGAGTATCCCTTTTTATCTGGTAAATATTCCACCTCAAGAAAAATGGCCTTTTCTACTACAGCAGGAGAGTTCGGGATTATTTATACCATAAGGAGAGATATGAAAAGATATCATTCTTTTCCCGGGAAATAGGGGAAATTTTTACAAAGAACTTCAAAGGTATTTAGGTTCATAAACGAGAAGGATCTATACAGGAAATGTAAGTTGGAAAGGTAAGAAATCATGACAAAATATCCAAGATGAGAAAAGATGAAGAAGATCGTTATTTCCCTGATAATACTGGTAGTGCTGATCCTGTTCTTATGGGGATGTATGTTATTCCCACCGGGTCCGCATATAGAGATTGAAGTGGCACCGCAAGAAGTTGGCACGGGAAGCACATCCATATCCATAAAATTGCATGAAACTGCCGGGATAGAGTGTAAGATAAAAAAGGTTTTGTTGGATAAATATTCGCTTACAGGTTCAGCAATAAGTTATAACTCTTATGCAGCAACTAAAGTGTTTCCTGGGACTATCTTGTCTTCAAAGGGCTATTTGGTAGGTTCTCTGACTACTACGATATCGACAGAAACAGGATATATGATACTTACTATAAATGCCACCGACGCCTATAATCAAGTATTCGATGTCTTTGCCACCGTTACGGTGAGTGCAAGCCCATCATCATGATGTACTTAGACGAATACTCCTTTTCTTCTCTCGAGTTCGATAAAGTCGTAGAACGCATTAAGTCGTATACCTTTTCTAACTTTGGGAAACGCGCCCTCTCATATCTAAAGCCTATGAAAATACCCATTGGAGAGCAGCAGAGGATAAGGGATATGATGGATATACTGGAATATGAGGGTGGCTTACCAATAGGGGGGATATTCGATTTTGGCCCCTTTTTAATGAAAATCAAAGAAGGAACTCCTGTAGATGGAAAAGACTTCATTAGTATAGCCAATACC
>Ga0180298_1000308_pt1 | contig 11635 bp, 6 predicted proteins | sample GuaBasSediGuay13_FD_121800 | JGI IMG/M metagenome (GOLD analysis project Ga0180298, IMG submission 121800) | Subseafloor sediment microbial communities from Guaymas Basin, Gulf of California, Mexico - Guay13, Core 4488-10 , 4-6 cm | ecosystem: Environmental > Aquatic > Marine > Hydrothermal vents...
CACTATTTTATCCATGAAATCACCGGGGGTGGATATGAAAAGTTTATATAAGAATTTTGGCACAGCAAGCTTGAAAAATTCCAATGAATCCCCATAGAGATTCCTAAAAAGAAGAAGAAAAAGGATGAGATGTATGTAATTATAGGAGGGCTAAATATAGTATTTTAATTAATATATTTTATCCAATAATATCGCATATCTCTTTATAGTTATCTACTAAGGTAAATGGAGGCGCTTCCTTTTTAATTTTAACATAATATATCTCTTCAATTTGTTTTTTCATAGTATTTTCAGATAAAGAAGAAATATATATCCTTAAATTCTGGATAAGTGTTTTTACTGAATATCCCCAGCCAGCGAGTTTACCTTTAAACACCTGATTGCGCATCTTCTGAATGTATCGGGCAGCCACATAACTTTCTTTAAGAGTTTTTTTACTGATTTTGAAATCCTCTGAAAGTTCTACTATGTGGCTATGGAACACTTCTTTGGATAGCACATCAAATATTGTGTAAACATCTTTCACATTCTGAGGATGCTCTACAAGGAAAATAGGTATTTGGGAGCCATTCAGCTCTAAAGTATCAATTGGCTTCCACCAGTGTTCAATATATTGAGGATTATCAGCAGTTATGTCACTTTCAGAGAGCAATCTGGCAATTTTTGAGGAGGCCTCTCTGAAGTCAACGTGATTGTCTTCCATATATTTGTTTATGGCCATATGAATAAAGATTATCCAGAGAATAGACATGGTGTATAACTCTTCAAAACCCTTCCAAGAATACATACTAGAGGTGAAGGTCACATTGTTTCCGTATTTAAACATATATTCCAGAAATACCTTCTTGAAAGAAAGATACAGACCTCTCGGATCCATCATTATATATTTTCCACGGAGTTTATTTTTCAGATCCTGAATCTTTTTGGATGTGAGACGTATCTCCTCCACATTTCCTGAAGAATCTTTGATCAGAACAGATCTTCTTACAGGAATAAGCATATACCGTCCTTCAATTTTCAGTAAATAAGCACGATCTCCCGGTAAAAGATTCTCTGATTGAGAGTATTCATCAGCTTCTCTTTCTACAGTGGAGAGAGATGAAGTAATATCAATTTCCTCATTTATTATTCCCATATCTTCTTGGATAGATTCATTTCCTGCAATTATATTATTCAGAAGCTGATACAGTAATCTGGGAGAATTTTGTTGAGTAAATATCAGGGGATGGGACAAAGGAGATATTATTTTTCTTTTCCATACTCTCTTTATAACATTCAAATAATTTTCATAACCTACAAATATAAGTTTTTTTACATTAAGGTAATATATGTTGAATTGATTTAATGGAAGAATAGGAGAAATAATAAAAAGATTTGTATTATAATGACTGGTCTTGAAGAACTTCCTCCAAGTCATAACTTCTATTCTTTTCCTGTATTTATTTTCAAATAAATTCCTTATAAGAATCTTCCATTTTCGGTAATCACATTCTCTAACTATATTCACAACTTTACTGTTTTCATTGCTGTTAAGAATTTCTAAGGATTTATTGATCATTGCCTCTCCGAGAGGTGATGTATGTATTCCCTCAATGTTTCTGTCTAAACGCTCAATTTCCCCTCTGAAGATATCCACATCACATCCGGCCTCTCTCATTATGGAAATAATTGTGCTGGCGTTTATAATGTCCACAGAAAATATACAGTTATTTTTATTTGTAAGTAACGGTGTGAGAGGTGTGGTTTTTAGAGTATAGAGATATTTTTTGATGTATTTCAGATTATTCTCTGACAGTTTTCCTCTACAATTTTTAAGGATGAGATCAATCTGCGGTCCATTTTTAATGTATTCAAAAACTGTATTTATCTTATTTTCAGCGATGAAAATTCCAGATTCTTTTAGTTGTGAGGATAGAGGATTTGGATATCTGGGCTCTGTGTTTTTCATTTCATAAAGTGCATCTAGGAGAGGAGGATTATCCCAAGTATGGAATGTGAGATAAGGAATGGTTACGATATATCTCCAGTATTTTGCTCTCAAATGGGGCTCAGTGGAAAATAGAAGAATAATATGATCTTTGGGATTTTTAAAGTGCTCTATAATATCCGTTGCTGTCATCATACCTAAGTTAACTGCGGCATCAAAGTTCTCAAATATTATCATGTCATATGTTCCCCTTTCACCCGTGGTTAAGATTCTGGCTGTATGTTTGATGTCTACCAGTGTAATCTCGGCATTGTGCATTTCAAATATCAGTATATTTTTCTTCTTATCTTTAAAATATTCTCTCACTACTGGCTTTACCAGCATATCCTGATTTTCAAGAATTTCCCACAACCACTCTCTCCTGTAACGTATTTTGGGATATTCCTTTCTTTCCTCAATTATGACATCAACGTTACCGTGAGTGTTTATCAATATCTCCTCCTCAGGCCTCTGGTATCTCCTCATTCTTAATTTCCTCAATTTATAGAGTTCATCTCTCTCAAATTCTTTCTTAACATAATTCTTACATCTAGTAATTGTATGATATGGGCAAATTCTCATCACTCTCTCAGATTCTCCAATCACATTGAAGATAAGTCTTATCACAGATGTCTTTTTTCCAAGCATCTTTTTAGCATCAAATTTATTTCTTTCTTTCCTTATGTGGGGATCATCAAATAATCTACTGGAAAAACCTTTGAGGTATACCATATATTTGAAAGAATCTTTAAGTGAAGGTGTCGTATAAATGTTTTTCTCAGTATTGTTCAAGAATTCCGTGATTATGAGAATCCGGGATTTTTTGTTGTGAGGCACTCTGAGAAGATATTCATTTACCAGTGCAGGGATAAATTTCACCTTATTCCAAGGCCATGTAATATAATATATACCAGAAGGGGCATCCGCTATCCACTCCATATAAGCCGTTTCTATAGAATTGAAATCCACACCCCATACAACTGGTATACCTCTATCAGCATACTCACCGAGCAATTTAACAGTATGAGGGAACAGCTTCGGGTCGAATATTATTTTCTCTTTGAATATGGCACCACATTCTCTGCATATGAAATATCCATTTTTATCTCTCTCAACAGGGCCAGGAGTGGTATGGGGAGCGTGACACGAGGGACATGTGGGATAAAGATGATAGTATTTCCTCAATCTATCATCACCCTTATAAGTTTGGTTAATTTATATGCTATCTTCTCATCCTCAAGATATACCCCCACTTCATAGTTTTTGAAAAATCCAGAGAACGTGAAGTTTGATGAGCCTATAAGTATTTTCTTTCCATCAACAATTATTATTTTAGCGTGAAGCATTATGTCTCTCAACAGATGTATTTTCAGATTTGGGTGGGAATGAATATCCGCTATTTCAGTGGTGTATACATACACTTCCACACCCCTCCTCAGTGCTCTCTCAATCAGGGTTATAAGTTCTCGGGAGGTAAACTGGTACACTGCAATAAGTATACTGTGTTTTGCCTCATTGATAATTTCTTCAATTCGAGAGTATACAGATAAAAGGCCCCTCCCAAGCCACTTTTCTCCTGAGATTACTATCTCTGGCTCGGACATCTCTCATCGCCCCACAATTATATGCCTGTCCAGCCATCGGTTTCCATGTTCGCATGAGGTTTCTGATACAAAAAGACAGCTATAACATGCTGCACCATTGGGATTTTCAGGCTTTTTATATACAGCTATACAGAGTGGATCATTTGAGCATACTTTAAGAGAGTCTATAGCTTTTCTGATTATATCATCCATATTTTTTACTATTGACACAAGACCACCCATTGATCCATCAGCACTGGGAGAGGTTGTATAAAGCAGTATTCCTCCATTTTTGTGATCGCGAGAGATATATATTCTCTCCCTTATGGAGGCCATAGAATACCCCGACGTCATATAGATTGCCTTTATGAGGCTGTGTGAGAGCGTATGAAGCCACACAAAAATCGGCTTATATGCTACCTCGCTCCATTGAGATATTCTTTTGTAGTTTTCATGGTAAGTATCATTTATCCAGAGGCTGGCGATATCTTTTCTTCTTTCAAGTAATTCCTGAATATCTTCAGGATTGCTGAATGTTATGAAAATCCCCTCTCCAGAACCTATATACCCGGGATACCATACCTCATCACTGTACCCATCGCGATAACCAATATCTTTCACCTGAGGAATACCCCATTCCGTATCTTTTTTTTCTGCAGATTTCTGTTTGTGATTATATATGGACCGTACATATCCTATCTGCGCGGTTACCGTACGAAGTTTTTCAACAGGATATACATCCAGTTCGGGAGTATATTCAGTTGGTTTCACAGATATCTTGGGGGCAATTGAGAAATTACCATTTTCACTTGAATATGGAGAATATAGGGCGTTACTGGCAGCCTCAAGAATGGAATCAAATTCTTCATAAATGTAATTCATAAATGATATATTTTCCGAGGGTTTCGCCAGAATAATAAGTCTCTCCATAAGCTCTATAAGTACCCCTCCATTAAGGAGTTCGGATTTTTTATTCTTTAGAATGTTTATAAATTCCTCCTTCAGTTCAGAAGAAAGTTCCCCTGCCTCCACATCAATTTGGAGTTCCTCCTCAAGAGTTGATATAAAACCGGGGTTTTTCACATCCATTTTTTTCATAATGTGTATCATGGTGCGTCTTATAGATGAATTCTGAAGGAGTTCTGCTATTCTTCTATCCAGTTTTGGAATGGTCAGAAGAGAAATAGTGACAGGACTTCTCAGAGCGGAGGACTGTCTCTGAATAACTTTCATATATTCATCACAGTTACCGCGTCTATCGGGGTCTGTTAAATATGGTGGAGGAGGCATGCTTTTACCCTTATAGATGGGCCATTCTTCTTCGGGGAATCTTCCAGTGCATTTGAAGGATTTTCTGTAAATTTCACCCATTGTTACAGTTAAACCGCAATCTGGACATTCGATGATTATGCTGTCAAGTGTACTTCCTTCCGGTTTCCAGTAGAACCACATATCGGACAGTGTCTTTCCGCATGCCTTATCTCCATGAACTGCCCTGTTCCAGTTCACCTCATCCATATGTCCCTTGGGGCAGGCCATAATAAATCTTACCTGTGATATGTGTTTGCTGCTTTCCACAGTCTCTCCACATACAGGACATTTTGCTTCAGGAGAATTGGCATAGAAGAGTACAAATTCTTCCTTGTATCCCTTTTTCTTATGTGCCTTTGCATTGTAGCATATAAAGTATCGCGGGAATATATGAGTTCCATATATTATGTTCTCATATGCTGAGAAAAACTTATCAGAACTTGTGGGAATTCTAAATATATGTACGCTTCTCTCTCTATTCATAATTGCTCTAATAACCGCACTCATTCTGGTATCTGTTATCTCATATCTCTTCAGGAGATTAGAACTCACTCCACCCCTAGCTAAAAGTCCATATTTATGAGGCATAGGTATAAGTCTCGCACCTTTTTTTGTTTCTATAATTGATCCAGGGCCATATGTAAGTACAAAATTGGATTGTCTTATATTTTGAATATCAGTTTTTCTTCCTCTTACCATATACATCACACTCCAAATGGAGTTGTCTCTTCAGTATCTCTTAATGATTGAGGGGCATTCTCATACACCACCTTCACGTTAATGTCCGGGTTTTCCTGATGAAGAATATCCCCCAGCACAATATGATGAGGATATTTTAGTTCTCCTTTCCACGCGTATTCATAAAATTTGAATCTCTGAGTTTTTCCTATTTCCTGAGCGATATTTCTCCATCGATCTGCCTTGCTTTCCATAAATGTTTTAAGATACTGAGGTCTAATATCTATTTTAATCAAATTCACTGCATCTTTCAGTCGGGCTGCGAGATGCCAAGCCACCTTTTTTATCTCTGTGTAATATGTTTTTATTATTCCAGCCTTCTCATTATCATACCATTCTCCATTTACTCCACACATATTTCTTATTGTACTTACAAGAGCTGGACCTGCAGCCCTATCCAGAGCACCCCGTGAATAGGGTGCCACGGCTGGTGCCTCCACACCCAGATGAAGTCGCTGGTGATAGGATGAAAACATTTCGTAGTGACTTAAATCACGCGGCTTGGCAGCATTGTAAAAAGTCATCACAAGAGCACATTTCTTTCGGCCAACCCTTCCTGTTGCCTGAATGTATGCGGATGTTGTTTTTGGCTGTCCATCCACAATCATGAGAGACAGGTGTGGAATGTCCACACCCGTTCCAAACATACTTGTTGTAAAAATTGCATCTTTCATATTCTCTATGGGATTATGGATATCCGTTTCCATATCTTCAAGAATTAAAGGAATCTCCGTTGATTTAATTCTGCTTGAAAGTTCATAAACTTTGAGAGGATCAAGTTTTCTTGAGGAACCAAGATGCTTTTCAAGTCTCTCCACAACATCCTCTCTGTACAGAGATCTTGCACCTCCGAGTTCTCTTATGGAGTTAAAGTATCCCACAACGGTCCAGTAATATTTGAGGTCATCGGAAGCATCTCTTTTCCGCAGGTTATCTCCAGTATACAGTAATCTTGACCATATTCTTATCTGTGAGGTATGCGGACCTTTTCCTATGGCTACAATGCCCATATATACTCTTCCGGGATTATCTGGATTCCATTGCTCCTTCATGGTAGCTGGATATCTGACAAAGAAACTATCATCTATTGAGAATCCGTATGGAGGGAATATAAAAAGATACCTTGCAAAAAGAGATGCCACCTGATGATCAGCCTTTTTTATTGTTGCTGTTGAGGCTATGTATTTGGTGTTTGTGTTTTTTCCGAATTTCGTCTCCCAGCACCTTCTGATTATTGTCTCCGCAGCTGCCTCAAATATCCCGAACATGCTCCCCAGAGGCCCAGTGACCAGATGAAGTTCATCCTGAATTATGAGTTCGGGAGGTAAAAATCCATTCTTCATTCTCTTTGTTTTGTCATCGGGGAATTGTGTAATTGTCTTCTTTTTATTTCTTATTCCAGTTTTATAGAAAGGTGAATATTTTGGGAGGAGATCCTCGTGCTTGTTACGGAAATAACCGATGAAGGGATTGTAATATTCAATATTACCGAATATTGCAGAGGCACGTGGTTCAAAGGATAATCTTGCTATTTTATCTACAGTGGAAATAACCACAGTTGGTGCTCTATGATATATCTGATCATCTACAGTGTAAGCAGGGATAGGTAAACTGTTAGAGTCATCAAATTTAGGTCTGAGCGGGACATTACTCGTGTTTGTATGGTTATTTAATTCACATCTGGGATTGGTACAGTAAATACGAAAATCCACAGGAGTATCAGACCGCTCTGGATGATATATCGGGAAATATCCAGGATAATTAACATTTATGGAGAGCGATTCTATACCCATTCTATTCAGAATCTCCCAGATTCTTTCTATATCCTCTTGGGTTATATGTCTCTTTTTAGAAAGTAGAAGGATCGTGAGAATCGCATGATCCTCTTTAACATCAATATGAATATTCTTTATCTCTAGGTTATTCTCTAATTTTTCTTTTAATTGTCTTTTAATATTTTCAGAATCAAGATTGGTATTTTCCATTTTCATCCTCCAATGGAGCTTATGATCCTTTCCGGGTGGAAGACCGGACTCTGGAATTCTGAGCCAGGAACCACACACAGGGCACTTCACTATCTGAGCCGGGTCATTATAATCATCTGAGTAAATACCTTTTTCTCCTTGCAAAATGGATAGAGCACCATTTTTTCCATAGAGATGGTTCGGAGACACTCCTGAGCCCACCCACATACCAATAGAGAAAGGCTCAGGACCATAAATGAGATCCTCTTTTAAATCACATTTATCAGGCCTCCACCCCATGTATCCTTTTTGAGTTTTTTCGGTTCTAAGAAATTCCGCTGCAGTTATCATTTTAAGGATTCTTCTGAACTGCTGTATGGTAAGTAGTCTCAGGGTATATCTTGTTATTACGGCTGTGCCATATCCCAGATGAGTTCCTCTGTTTTTAAGTCTTCTAAGTGCAATTACATATGCCATTATTGCAAGATATGCCTCAGTTTTTCCACCACCTGTTGGAATCCACAGGAGATCAACATATTTCCGGTATTCTGAATTTTCATTGTAAATCGGTTCAAGGGACATCAACAGGAATGCAAGCTGAAAAGGACGCCATCTGAAATCAAGTTTCTTTTCTTGATATTTATTTTGCCACTCATTTTGAAGCCATATCACTCTATTTGAAAAGTTAAATGCCAGTCGAGCATAAGGATCACTTTTGAGAAGATTTATTCCATCTTTAATCCTTTTAAGAGCTGTTTTCTGGTGTGCAATGAGGTTATCCAAGATATCGCTGAAAGATTCATTATTTTCTTTTAAGGCTTTACTCTTTTCTATATTTTTCTGTATCCACATTTCATACATTTCTGTAAGAGGAGAGAGGCATTTATCAATCTCCTCAGGATCCCATGTTTCAGAGAGTGTTTTTGGATCAAAGCATGGGGATTGTGAATACTCCCATTTGAAATCCGGGTTTGTAACCGCAAAGAGGGGTACAAACTCACTTCGCACATCAGGTTTTTCAAATTCCTTGCATTCTTCGTTCACTTCCATATCTGGCCATGTTACTGCAGTTTCAATTATATCTGGAGAGTAATCCACATCCTTCCATATCGCAGAGCACAGAAATCCTCTGGCTTTTGGTTTTTTATCTCTGTAAAGAAAATTAAAAATTTCATTATCTGGTTCCTCTTCGAGGGTTTTAAGCTTTCCTGAAATTACATTCACTCTTATAGAGGGCTGATATATGCAACTCCTTGCGATGTTTCTTGTGTTTTCACCCCCTTTTCCCTTCTCATATTTTAATTTGTTAGCGAGAATTACTGCAGCTGTCAGGTTCTTATCATTTTTTGAGATTATTTTGATATAAAGCACAATTTTTCCGTCCTTATCATTGTAGATGGTTATCTCTCCATTCTCTTCTTTCTTGGAAATATCTGCAAGTTTAATATTTCTCAAAATGTAACTATATGGTTTTCGAATCCAGCTTTTTTCCTCCTCTCTCCAGAGATATCTTGCCCAAGTAATACATATATCTATTACGGCCTCAGAAGATACTGCAAAAGATATACCAAATGATTTGGGGGGATTTTTGGGAGATACTACCTGTGGAAAGTCATATTCTCCTATATAAAACTCATCAGAGGTGCTATCCTCCTCAGTATCCACAGAAGTGATCTCCATATCTGTCTCAGCGCTTCTCACCACATCTGTATACTCTTCAGTGGCAATTATTCCCGTTATGTATTCAGTGTAGGGGCAGAAAGAATCTGAGCTGAATTGCTCGTGTATTCCATTTCTTGGTCCAAGCACCTCTTTTATAAGTTCTTTTATATATTCATCTCTTATGTGAGACATTTCCATCACCTGTTTTAACATTTTCTAAATAGTAATTGCAGATATCTTGCAGGGGACAGTTATCACATTGAGGGTTTATTTTTTTACAAATAAGAGATCCAAAATCAATCATGGCATATGAAAAATCTCTACACGGTACACTATCAATTATCCTTTTCATAATGTTCATATATTTTTTTCTTCTTCTGGAAGAATCATTCATCTCTATGCCAAACACCCTGCTGATTATTCTTACCGTATTTGTATCCAGAATGGGTGCAGAAATGTTGCATACAAAACATAAAATTGCTGAGGATATATATTCGCCAATTCCAGGCAATTTCATAAGTTCTTCCTTATTCAGAGGCAATTCACAGTGATATTTTTCACATACAAAGCATGCAAGCGCATAAAGCATTTCGGTTCTCCAGTAAAGTCCCAGAGATCTCAAATCTTTTTTAATCTCGTTTAATTCAGCATTACAGATACTTTTAAAATCAGGATATTTTTTCATAAATATAAGATATTTATCCACCACCTGCTTAGCTCTGGTTCTGTGAAGCATAATCTCTGATATTAACACACTGTAAGGAGTCAGATTTTTTCTCCATGGAAAATCTCTAGTATTGTTTTTACCCCATTGCATTAGTCTTTTCCGTAGTGTATCTATTTTAATTTGCGGTATATCATCCATTTATATTTCCTCCAGTAGTTTTCTTATCTTTAAGGCAATTACCTCTGCCATTAATGGTGGTACAGCATTACCAACCTGAATGAACTGCGAGGTACGGGGGCCTTCAAAGAAGTAATTATCCGGGAAGGACTGTAGTCTTGCTGCTTCCCTCACAGTAAGTGATCTGGCCTGGTTTATATCAGGATGAATATAATAATGCCCATCTTTAGCAAGGTGAGCTGTAATTGTCTGGGAGCAGGGAAGATCTCCTGCCACCACTTTAAATCTATCCACAAAATATTTTTGATTTTTATGTGTTTTGAGTCTTTTAGGGAGTTCATGATATTTTAGCCGTCTCTGCTCTCTGGTCCACAGATTTATTGCTATTCTGTATATCTCTCTATCTCTTTCGTTATGAGTTCTGGCTCTGTGCAGTGTCAATACATCTTTATCCGCTCTTAAATGGTATTTTACAAGATAATCTGAAGGAGGACCTGAATACTCTTGAGGTAAATCTGTTCCTTCTCCTGGTTGAAGGGGAGGAAGATCTTTGAGAACATCCCATACAATATATCCATTATGTGTACCTTGGTTTGATGAGAAAATGAATGAAGATTCTGTAATATTGTATTTTTTAATCCAGCCTATAAATATCACCCTTCTTCTATTTTGTAAAACTCCAAAATCTTTTGCGTTCAGAATCTGTGCAGAAAGTGCGTATCCCTCTTTTTCTGCCATTTTAATAAATTCATTTAAAACATAACCATCTGCGGCATTCAGTATACCGGTCACATTTTCAAATACAAATATATCTGGCTTGAAATTTCTTATAAAATACAGATATCTCTTGAAAAGGTATGTTCTGTCATCATTCATAAAAGCTCTGTTTCTCCTGTGCCTGCTTATGTAAGAAAATGTCTGACATGGAGGTCCACCTACCACAACATTCACTTTATATACACCAGTCTCTTTTTTTATACTCTTTACAATAGTTGTTTGAGATTTTTCATCAATTTTAGCATTGATAAATTTTACATTCATCATATGATACTTTACTTTTGATAAAAACTCATCTCTCGATATTTCTTTATAAAGATAATTTAAGTAAGTTTCCATATCCTTCTCTTTTCTGAGAAAATGATATGCAATCCTTGTTTGAAGTGTTTTGAATGCATACTGATCCATCTCCACATGGGCTATAGGGTAGAAACCTGCTCTAATAAACCCCTCTGTTAACCCTCCTGCACCCGAAAATAAATCAAGAATCGTGAAGTCCATCTTATCCTTCACGGCATCTCACCATCCATAGATGCTTCTCAGTTATATACTGTTTGATAAAAATAATAAAGATATATTAAGTTTTGGTTGATGAATTCCTCACACACAATCATTCAAATGACATATATAAATAAGATCTGCTCTCTTCACTACTCATCTCTTGCAATGTGAGAAAAATAAAATATCTCCAAAGCATGGAAGAATTGTGATCACTCTTGTAGGCGTTGCGCATGTGATAAATCTCAAAGCGTATATCGAGAGGATAATAGCGGAGGAGAATCCAGATATC
>Ga0180298_1000309_pt1 | contig 11631 bp, 8 predicted proteins | sample GuaBasSediGuay13_FD_121800 | JGI IMG/M metagenome (GOLD analysis project Ga0180298, IMG submission 121800) | Subseafloor sediment microbial communities from Guaymas Basin, Gulf of California, Mexico - Guay13, Core 4488-10 , 4-6 cm | ecosystem: Environmental > Aquatic > Marine > Hydrothermal vents...
AGATGGATATTGTGGAGACTTCCTAAAGGACTTAGATACTAATTTTAGAGCAAAATTTGAAGCTGCATTGGCAATACTTGCGTGGAGTTTTGAAAACAATGGTGAAAACTTTTACCCAGCAACCAGAAGGTTCACTAGGGAAGAGCTCCAAATTGTTGAGGAACTCTTAAAGTACAATATTTTCGAAATAATGACAAAAGATGACATTTTAGCAAAACTTTACAGGAAAGATTCTGAAGTTTTAGACCTCTTGAAAACGTACTACCTTGGAATGGACAAGTGGATTGAAGATCAACTTAACAACCCCAACATAAAACTAACCCTAAGGTATTACTTCAAGAAAACGTGGGATGGTTACAAAGAAAAACTCAACGAAGCAATTAATGAGGCCAACAAATACAATTGGTTTAGAATACTGCTTGAGGAGTGGGAGAAGGACAAAGAGGAGAGCGTTGAGGCAGTAAAGTCGGCCTATGAGAAAAAAGTCCAGGGTCTTAGAGAACATATCAAAGAAATTACAGAAGCTTTTGAATATGAAAAAGAGAGGATTGTGCAAGAGATTTCCCGTGCAAGCATGGAGGAAATAGAACGGCTGGAGAGAGAAAAGCAGGAGCTTATTGAAAGATTTGAGAAGGAAAAAGAAGAGCTTGCTAAGCAACTTATTGAATTGAAAGATAAAGAACTTCAAGAAAAACTTCAGACAGAGCTTGAAAGAGCCAGAGAGAACATGATGAATGAAGTAAGAAGACTTGAGGAAGAAATACAAAGAAGAAGTATCGAATTAAAACAGAAAGAAATGGAGCTCAAAAAGAAAGAAATGGAGCTAATGGAAAAGGATCAGGCGCTGCGTAGAAAGATAGATGAAGTTCTCAAGGCTTCAGAGAGCCTTGAAAAAGGATCCCGCCTTGTGATTAGGGAGGATGCAAGGATACAGGAGCTGAACTTTTTAGGAAGATTGAAGAGCAAGCTCAAGAACAAAGTTCAGCTCTTGGATAAAACTTACAAAGTGGAAGAAATAAACGAAAAATTAGGGGAGAATACCTCCAACTTCGCCCCTAAACTCGACGAAAAAACTCTGAAGAATCTACCGGAAAACAGATACCTCGAAGTTAAGTTAAAAGAGAAGAAACTCTTAGGAAGCAAAGAAAATCTTCTCTTAAAAGGACACTACATAACAAGAGTCGAAAAGCTTGCGGAGTATGGGTTTGATACCGACCCATTAGAACTTGCTGATGTAAACGCTTACTTGGTCGATGCAAGGGATTCATCAAAGAATGAGCGCACAATTCTCCTGATAGCTTCTCCCTTAGGCTTTGAAGACCGGATAAAGAAGTACGTTAATTCCAATCAGTTCCACCAGAACTTCTATTCTGAGAACGTTTCCTTACTGTTACTTGATGTTGAGACTGGAGAGATCATTTACAATCCAAATGACAGATATGCAAAGGCCCTTGTTCCATTGGTACGCATGGAGCTTGATGAGGAAGTTTATGTAAAGGTGAAGGAGTGCATAAAGTCAAAGCTGGCCGGAAGAGACTATCTGCCATTTAATGAAGTGAAAGATTGCGGAGGTGAAGCCTACATTAAGAAGGCCTTTTATGAGGCTGCTAAGGAAGAGAACGGGTTTGTTAAGTACATTGATGGTTTTGGATTGGTATTGATGAAGGGGGTTAAAAGATGAAGATATTAGATAGATTTAGGAAAAATCCAATTGAGAAGCTTTCTTTAAGAGAGCTACAGGAAGAGGAAATAAGGCTTAGAAACCGCCTGGAAAGGACAAAGAAGGAAATAAACAACATTGAGAGGAAGAAGAAGCAACTCTTCCAAGAAGGAGTAGGTGCCGATATGCTAAAGAAGAAGATGCTGGCACAGGAAATTAAAAGCCTCGATCTTGAGGAGAAGCTCAAGCTTAAGGATTTCACAACGGCCCAGAGGCAGTACACCCTCGTGAAGAACCTCATTATTGTTAAGAGATATGAGAAAGAGCTCAGGAGAGTCGGTATATGGGAGAAGCTCACCAAGGTTGAGCCTGAACAACTCGAAAGCGTCCTAGTTAAAGTGAACCTCGATGTGAAGGAGTTCGATGAGATGGTTAACAATCTCAACCGCGTCTTCGAGATGGAGATAGCGGAGTTTGAGGCCACTGAAGACCAGACAGAAAAAGAACTTATGGAGGCGTGGGCAAAAATTGAAGCCGGGGAGACGGATGCTGAAGAGGCCCTTGAAAAGGTTAAAGAAAAAGAGCTTTCAAAAGAGCTGGAGGAATTTTAAATGGTCTTCTTCTCCAGATTTTTTGGAAAAAAGAACCCGCTTGACATTCCACTAAATCAACTAAAGGAGACCCAAGTAAAACTTGATATGCAGATTAGAAGGGTAGAAAATGAGATAATAGAAATAGACAGGCGGATTGCACTTCTGTTTGAGCAGGCTAAGGGAGCAAGGAGCAAAAGCGAAGAGCTGACAATAGCTACGAAGATAAAGACCCTCAACCAAAGAAAGAAAAACCTGCAGAATACACATGCGCAGTTAAACAAGCAAATGATGCTCGTTAGCAACCTCGTGATAATCAAGGAAAACGAAGCCTTATTGAAAAATACTCCAACTTGGAAGATTCTTCATAATATGTCCCCCGAGGACCTGGAACAAAAACTCGTTGAAATGCAACTCGATTCTCAAAATCTAAACGAGAACCTTAACCGCATGCTCGGCTACACAGACCAAGCCCTCGCAACAGGGGTTGATTTTGAGGCGGATGAAGAGCTTACGGAGATTTTGGACACGATTAGGGCCGTAAAGGAGGGGGAGCTTGAGCCCGAGGTTGCGGCTGAGAAGGTTACTGGAGAGAAAAAGAAGGAGAAAAAACACCTTGAACTTGAAGAACTCTGAATCCGGTTTCATTTAATCTTTTCTGGTCAAATCAGATTTAACTTGGGCTTACTTAGGTGGCGAATAATGGAAAAAGTCTGTAGTAAGATCATCACAGCACTGATAGTTATCTCCATAGTTACAAATTTCGCTTTGGCTACTGAGTGGAGGGCATATAAGAACAATTCCCAACATACAGGAGTTGCTACCGATGCTTTAGAACCTCCCCTTGAATTATTTTGGAAGTTTAAGACTGAAGAGCCAACAACGTCTGCAGTCGTTGACAGTAGGACAGTTTATGTAATTGCAAGTGCAAGATACGCTCAATGTAAGGGGAATAAAGCCAAATGGAAGCGAGAGAAAGAAGAATGCATGATTGGAATGCCCATCACAAAAGAAATGCTGCAGAAAGATTATTATAATTTGCATGCATCATTTTATGTGGTGATAGAATGTTCGTGAACAGAAATAGTGAACTTGAGTTCCTCGAAAGGAAATGGAAGGAAAAGGGGGCGCAACTGATAATAATCTACGGGCGCAGGAGAGTGGGAAAGACCATGCTCCTCAAGGAGTTCCTAAAGAACAGAAAGGGAGTTTACTTCCTCGCCACCGCAGACTCGATGGGCGAGAACATTAAAGGATTGGCTGAGAAGTTTGCAGAGCTTACTGGAAAAGAGTACTTCATGGAAGTGAAAGACTTTGGAAGGCTCTTCCGCTACCTCGCAGATGAAATAAGAGAGGAAAGGATAGCTGTTATCCTGGATGAGTTCCAGTACTTGATGAGCCTTGAACCCGGAATTTTAAGCGTGCTGCAGAAGGCTTGGGATGAACACCTAAAAGGAACCAATATCTTTCTTGTGCTCTGCGGCTCTTCAATGGGAATGATGGAGAGGATCATGGAATACAAAAGCCCTCTCTATGGGAGGAGGACGGGGCAGTGGAAGGTTGAGCCCTTTGATATAAAAGGCATAGCCAAGATGTTTCCCAATAGAAGCATGGAAGAGCTCGTGAAGATCTATGCCGTATTTGGCGGGATCCCCTTTTACCTCGACCTCGTGAAGGAGCTGGGCGTTGAGGAAGCGATAAAGATGAAGATTCTGAGAAAGGGGGAGGTTCTCTACGAGGAGCCCGAGTTTCTGCTTAGGGAGGAGCTAAGGGAGCCGAGGGTTTACAAGCTCATTCTTAAAGGACTCGCCTTGGGTTATGAAACGCTCGGGGAGTTAGTCAATTTCACCGGGCTTGATAGGGGACACCTTTCCAGGTACCTCGATACCCTTGAGCGTCTCGATTTGGTGGGCTACGAACTCCCCTACGGGAGGAGAAAGAGGGGGAGATACTTCATAAAGGACAACTTCTTCAACTTCTGGTTCCGCTTCGTCTATCCAAATTTTGGTGATTTAGAACTCGGTCTAGTTGATGAGGTCTGGGCGAAGATTGAGCGCGAGCTGAACGCCTACTACGGAAAATCCTTCGAAAAACTCGTGAGGGAGATGCTCCGCCAGAGGATAATTGACTTCGGGCAGAAAAAAGTTGCAAGGTGGTGGCAGAAGGGCGAGGAGATAGATGCCATAGCAGAGCTTGACAATGGCATGCTTTTCGTTGAGGTTAAGTGGAGCGTGCCCGGAAGAAGAGAAGCCGAGAGAGTTCTCGAACGGTTAAAGAAAAAGGCGGAGCGTTTTGAGGGGAAGAAGAAGTTCCTGCTCATCGCAAAAAGGATTGAGGGAAAAACCGGGGAGATGATGGATTTGGAGGATTTGGAAAAGCTCGTTGGGGGATGCTCTAATGTCACATTGGGTAAGAGGGCTTAAAGTAATTAAGATTGCATCAAAAGGGCTCCCCAAAGGAAGAAGAGATGACTAATTCACTTAGAGAAAAAACCATTGAAAATGGAAGATTTTGGAAGGGCGAAAATAGATGAAGAGAGATGGAAAGAGATTGGGGGTGAAAGATATGAAAATCCAAAAAGTTGGGAATGCTCTGATACTTATCGTGCTTCTCACTATGGTATTTACTCCCCCCAAAACTTCAGCATCCTCTTCATCTTTCTATTGGGTGAAAGAGTATGGTGATGGAGGATCTGAAGTAGTTACAAGCATTTTGGCTACCCCAGATGGTGGTTTTATTGTAGTGGGACACACAGATAGTTGGGGAGCAGGGAATCAAGACATCTTAGTTTTTAGAATAGACAAAAATGGAAACATTAAATGGCAAAAAACGTTCGGTGGGAGTGGTTATGATTGGGCTAGTGATGCAGTTGTAACTTCAGAGGGAGACATAATAATAGCAGGCCACACTAACAGCTTTGGCGCTAATGGTTACTCTGATGTTTGGGTTCTTAAGCTTGATGGGAATGGCAATGTTAAGTGGCAGAAAACTTACGGTGGGAGTAATAATGATTGGGCTGAATCGGTTGCAATTGCTGAGAACGGTGACGTGATAGTAGCAGGAGAGACCTACAGCTTTGGTGCTGATGGTCTTGGTGTTTGGATCCTTCGCTTGGATGAGAATGGTAATATTAAATGGCAAAAAGTTTATGAAAATGAAAAAATTCACCACATATCCGCAGTAAAGGTTACTCCAGATGGTGACATAGTTGTAGTAGGTGGCATTCGAAACTCTGATACCAAAATGGATCTTCTAATCATTAAACTTGATGAATACGGAAACATAAAATGGGTAAAAACTTATGGGGGGTTTAATGAAGATAGCTTCATAGAAGCTGACCTTATAGTTCTTCCAAGTGGAGATCTCATAGTAGCTTCTGGTTCTGCAAGTTTTGGTATTGGCTACGAAGTCGACTACGAAGACGGAAGGACTATTGCTCTTGATTTGTGGGTTCTTAAGATTGATAAAGATGGTAATATAGAATGGCAAAAAGCTTATGGAACTATTGGTGAGCCTAGTGGGATTATACTGGATCAATTTACAAACAATGTCGCGATTATTCAAGGGCTAAGAAATGTTATTATTATTGATACGGACGGCAATATAGTGAGGCAACAAAAGTACATACCCATGGGAATACCTATTTTCGAGAGTATCACAATTTTGGAAAATGACATAATAATAGGGGGGTCAATGTCAGCCTATAGTCAAAGCGATCAAGCTTGGGGTGATGATAATGCTTTGATATTAAAACTTCCATTCACCTTAAATCTCCCAGACTGTAGCTTTTGTACTGACGTTGACCTTAACATAGAGAACACAAATGCAATCGTTAGGAACGCTGATCTTCAAGTAATAGGCACAAATTGCTTTGTTCTGAGCCCAAATAATGTTGTAATAACTACTCCAAATCTCGAAGTAAAAACATTATACCAAAACTGGGGCACACTTAGAGTTTCTTCCATTCCTTCCCAAGCTAGCATTTATATCAACGGCGAATACAGAGGAGAAACACCCTTAACATTAGAGGTCGAGGCAGGGACTTATGCTATACGAATCAGCAAAGCTGATTACCACGATTATATCACCACAGTAACTGTTGAATCCCGTGAAATCAAAACCATCAACGCTGAATTGACACCAGCGTTTGGCTATTTAACGATTGAATCCTCTCCTTCTGGAGCGGAAGTTTACGTTGACGGCTCTTATAAAGGGACGACCCCCATAACCCTGGAGCTTTCTCCAGGGGGGCATAAGGTGAAAATCAAAAAGGAAGGTTACGAGGATTACACGAAGACGGTAACTATTGAAGCGGGAAAGAGCGTCAGCGTCTCCGCGAGGTTGGTTGCAATACCGATAAGCCAAGAAACGAGTCCGGAAAGGCAGCAGCCAAGTCCTACAACTTCGGAAAGCACACACACCACGACAGTACAGACAGGTTATCAAGAACCCACTGGATCGGGAAGATTGAACAGGACGATGGTTTATTTAGTCTTGATAGCCTTAGCTCTGCTAATTTCACTTTCTGTGATTAAGAGGAAAAGGAGAGAGGTTTCAATAAAATTCGGTAAACTAACATTTAGTATTGTCGAAGGAAACATAATACACTTTCCAGCTGAAGGGATAGTAAACTCCGTGGACAAATATTTAAGTTACAAAGGAGGCGTTTCTCGGCATGTTGCCAAAGCAGCTGTTGGAGATGTCAACAAATATAGAGAAATAAGCAGAGCCACCATGAAGAAACAAATTGGAAGGGACTGGATTAGACATGGGGAAGTAGTTGTGACACCACCTTTTAGATTAAAACGAAATGGAGTCAAATACGTCATTAACACGTTTGGCCCTGACTGCAAGGCAAGATGGAACAAAGAATTGGAGGAAACTCTAAAATTATCAATAATAGCTGCTTTGAGAAAAGCAGACGAGCTTGGAGTTGAAAGGGTGGCTTTCCCACCAATAAGGGCTGGCGCTTCAGGCTGTCCATTTAAACACGTTGTAAAGACATTTCTTGAAAGTGTTGAAGAGTTCTCAAAGGAAGCTAAAAACATTAAAGAAATATTTTTGGTGTTACTTACAAAAAAAGACTACGATACAGCACTGGAGATATTAAGAGAATGGAAGCGTAAAGAAAAAAGAAAAGAGAGTGCTTTAGGAAAGCACAAATCATCTAAGGAAGAGATTGTCTTTCAAAATAAAGGATTCCCATTTGAACTCTCAGATAATTACGCTCCGTTAGAATTCATTGGAGAAGGGGGCTTTGCCAAAGTCTTCAAAGTAAAGAGAAAGAGCGATGGCAAAATAGTGGCATTAAAAATCCCGCGCATAGATGAAAAGACGAGCTCACTCTTTCTAAAGGAAATAGCCGCTTGGTATCACCTTGACCATCCAAACATTGTAAGGCTCTATAAGGCGGATATTTTACCAGTCCCATATCTTGAGATGGAGTATGTTGAGGGAGTAAGCCTCAATGGGAAGCCCGTTAGAGACCTTGACAAGTATCCAAAACCCGTCGATGAGAAGACCGCCCTAAAGCTCGTCAAAGCTATAGCCAATGGGTTGGCTCACGCTCACTCAAAGGGAATCTGGCACCTCGACATGAAGCCCCTGAACGTTCTCCTCAAGAGTGACTTAACGCCGAAGATCACGGACTGGGGATTGGCAAAGATAAGCTCGAGGAGTTCACTATCAACACACAAGGGATATTCACCCCTCTATGCAGCTCCAGAGCAGCTTGATGAAGATTTATATGAAACTCCAGATCATAGAACGGACATATATCAGCTTGGCGTTATATTCTACGAGCTTTTGACTGGAAAATTGCCCTATAAAGGTTACTCGCCTGGAGCGGTGATAGGCAAGATTTTGGCCGAGAATATTAAGGCCTTACCGCCCTCAAAGATTAATCCTGCTCTTGCAAAGTACGATGGTATTTTCGAGAAGCTCTTGGCTAAGAGGAAAGAAGACAGGTATCAGAGCGTTGGAGAGTTTTTGTCAGCGCTGGATTCTCTTGAAGAGTTACACAAAGAGCTTGAGGAGTTAAAGAAGACGAAAGAAACTCTCAAGAGGAGTCGTTCTAAAGAGGAGATACAGAGACTTAAAAGAGAGACTGTTGGAAAAACTACCAAGATTGCCATTTTGAGTGCAAAGCTTAACGATAAGGCTGAGCTGTTAAACGCTTTGGAGGATCTAAAGGTTTACACGAGAGAAAACCTTGACGATTTGCTGAATGCAATAACTCAAATAGAGGTATTAATGAAAGAGGGCATTCCCGTTAGTGATAACCTAATTGAGAAACTCAAAGTCCTGCTTCACAGAATCGAGATGGAGGTGCAGTATAGGGGAGATGTATAACAAAACTAACAAATCCTTTAAAAAGTTTAGTTATATTTATTATATGGTGATTGAAATGCGCCCACCAACAAGAAGAGAAAGGGTATACCTATCACTTTGGGAACTCGGAAAAGCAAGAATAGTCCAGCTCGCAAAGATTACAGAACTCAAGTATCCATATGTCCACCGAGAAGTTAGAAGGCTTGAAAAAGAAGGAGTTGTTATAAACAACGCTGGAACCGTTGAGATCGTCGACAGGAAGGCTTTTGTTATGCTCTGGAGCGAAGATAAGAGAGCTATATTTGAAAGAGTAAGGCCTGTGAGAGTTAAAATGATGCCATCAACCGGTGTTTTACTTTCTGGCTCTGCTGCATTGTGGGTTATCGGAAAGGTGCTGAGTCCTTCGGGAGGCATAGTGTATCTTGAAAAGCCAGATAATATTTCAAAGCTACGGTCAAGAAGAGGCTACACGTTTTCCGTATATACTTACGATGACTTTGCCTTCCGTTTTGCGAAGGAGTTAAGGGGGTTTAGAATACCACCATGGGGTATGGTGTTGGCAGATTTACTGGCTCAGGGAATGTATACAAGGCTTTTTGAGGAGGTTTTCAAGGAGGTTGTGGGGAATGGAGGAGGTCAAAACCCTGAGAACCCCGGATAACCCAATCATCAGAGCTTCAATAGAAGACATGCTTAGAATAGCCAAAGATTTAGACGTAATACTTGCTGGAGGATGGGCAGTTTATCATTGGTTGAAGAAGTGGAGTCTAAACGGCGTCCCCTCAGTTGACGTGGATTTCCTTGTTAGACGGGACTCTTTTAAGGAAGTATATTTAAGGCTGAGGGAATTGGGTTATCAAAGTTCAGGCTTCAGATACTTTAAAGTGGTTAAAGATGAAGAGCTTCCATTCCTCGAGGAAAGAATAAATGTTGATTTGCTCTTTGACAGAAAACCAAGCAGGTTGAGCTTCGAGAGTCCCTATGTGAAAACAGTGTTCAAAGAAAAATACTATTCCATTGAAAGGTTTGAGTTTGAAGGACTCTCTGGAAAAGTCAGGGTTGTTCTTCCCGAGGCTCTTATCGTACTGAAACTCGATATATATTCCAACCCGACATATTCTGACGAGAAAAGGGAAAAACACTGGAAGGACATGGTTGACATATATTCTCTCTTTATGAGTGCTCCCACCTTGAGGATCAAAGTTTTTGAAAATCTCTACAAGGTTAAGCCATTCTCATTTGAGCATCTTGAAATGTTCTTTTCAAAGGAAAGCAGAGAGCTTATGGATGTTATCTCTATTATTATGGAGTATGTCGGCATTCCATTCGATAGAGAGGGTTTGTTCATGAAGATTGATGAAATTAAGAAAGCTCTGGATCTTGAACTATCTGGGGGTTGATCGAAGTGCCCGTTGATTTATCCGGTCCGCTGTTAAATGAATTTGAGAAAACGAAGAAAGAGTTTGATAGAGCTGTCGCTAAAGGTGATATGGAAACCGCAAGGAAGAAGGCCCTAAAGTGTGCCACCCTCCTGAAGCAACTGGCAAAGCATGTGCCCTACAACAGTAATTTCTACTTAAAAAAAGCAAAGAAATGGGAGCAAACAGCTGAAAGGATAAAAAGAGGTGAGTTTGGCAAAAAAGCCGTTATGAGTGCCGAGGGCAAACAAACAAAAGCCGAAGAGGAGATGGGAGAAAACCAGTTCAGGCAATACGTGAAAGGCCTCATAGCAAGATCTAACGTGACATGGAAAGACATAGGGGGCCTTAATGATGTAAAGGTTCTGCTAATGGAAACCGTCGTCATTGCCGCTCTTCAAAAGCCCGAGTCAATCCAGCCGTGGAAGGGCATCCTACTCTTCGGCCCGCCGGGAACGGGTAAGACTCTGCTCGCCTCGGCCGCTGCCGGAAGTTTAAACGCAACCTTCTTCAATGTGAAGACCTCAAACATACTAAGTAAATACTTCGGTGAGTCAAGCAAGATCATAACGGCTCTTTATGATGTGGCAAGGGAAAACGCCCCAAGCATAGTGTTTATCGATGAGATCGATGCCCTAACCACAAGACGTTCTGATGATGCGAGCGAAGCATCGAGGAGGATGCTCTCGACCCTTCTCACCGAGCTCGACGGTTTCCAGGACAAGAAGAGCGACCTCCTTGTTCTGACTTTAGCGGCAACGAACACTCCATGGGATCTGGATGAGGCTGTTCTCTCGCGCTTCCCGAGGAGGATTTATGTCCCGTTACCGGACAAAAAGGCCACGAAGGAGATAATCAAAATCAACACACGTGGATTAGATATAAGCAAGCTTGACCTCGATGCTATAGCAGAAGAGAGCATCAGGAAGTATTACTCGGGTAGGGATATTAAGAACCTCTGTCAGGAGGCCATATGGAATATGATACGGGAGGAGAACAAAGATTTGCACAAGCTCGCGGAGCTCCCCTTCGAGGACCTGAGGAAGCGTTCACTTAAGACAAGACCGCTTGAGATGAGGGACTTCGAGGAGGCTTTCAAGAAGATCAAGAGCCCGCTGACAAAGAAGGACATCGAGCGGTACGAAAAGTGGGCGGAGGAGTTTGGGGGGTGATCAAGATTACACCAAAAGGGTTTTTTCTAACTAAAGATAAATTGGAAAGTTCTATAGTGAGAGGCATGAGAAAAAGCTGTGTTTTTGTTATAGGCCTATTATTAGTTCTGGCGTTGGCTGCACTACCACCAACAAAAGCCCAAGACATAGGAATATCATACCGGGTAGCTTGGCAAATAGACATTCCCTTCATAGACATGATTGATATTACGTCAGATGGTTCTCGAGTAGTAGCGGGCTCTTATAGTACCCTCTACTATCTTGATGAGACTGGAAACATCTTGTGGACTAAGCAAGATTACGAGCTCGATGGTTACATTATGGGAATTGCAGTAACCCCTGATGGAGGTCACATTCCCTATGCAGCAAGATCCCCAGTTGCTAGTGGATCTTATGGAGTGGTTGGATCTCTAGATGAATACGGTAATGAGGAGTGGAAATATGAAATTTGGGACATATCA
>Ga0180298_1000311_pt1 | contig 11620 bp, 14 predicted proteins | sample GuaBasSediGuay13_FD_121800 | JGI IMG/M metagenome (GOLD analysis project Ga0180298, IMG submission 121800) | Subseafloor sediment microbial communities from Guaymas Basin, Gulf of California, Mexico - Guay13, Core 4488-10 , 4-6 cm | ecosystem: Environmental > Aquatic > Marine > Hydrothermal...
AATATCAAAGGTTCATTCCTAAGTTGTGAAGTTGAAATTGAGATTCCAGTTATGAATTTCAACTTCATAAACCCTATGGCATGAAATCGAAGATTTACGGAAAAAGAAGGCTGAATTAGAATTTCAACTGCACTCTCTGGAGGAGAAAGAGAGAACCTTAGAGGAAAGAGCGAAGGTTCTTGAAGAGAGACTAGCGATTAAAGAGCTTGAGAAACACGTTAAAATAAAAACGGAATCCGTTGAAAAGCTCGACGCTAGGGTAAACGAGTTGGAACGGAAACTTAGGGAACAAGAATCCGCCATCTTGACAAGTCAGCCGGAAACTCGTTACGATGTAAGCGAGTCTCCCATGAGAAAACTTTTCGAACAGCGCTCACAATAGATTAAGAACTCTAACCATCGCTAAAACACGTGATAACTTCACAATTCTTCATGATTTTACTCATGTTGATTACGCAGAATTTTAACTCTTAAACTTTCTATCAATTCGATAAAAACTTAAATGAACTTGCCACATTTAGGAGAGGGAACGAAGAATGAAGATTGTGGTTGTAGACCACGTGTACCTAGAGGAGGAGCACATCGAAAAGTTACGGTCCATCGGGGACGTGGAAATTTTTAAGGACATGCCCAAGAACTCCGAGGAGTTAAAGCGGAGAATAGGAGACGCAGACATAGCAATAGTTGGTTGGAGTCATCTAACAGAGGAAATTCTTAAGGCTGTTGAAAAACTTAAAATGGTCTCCATATGGGCAACCACATGTCATTACGTGGACCTTAAAACGGCGAGGGAAAGAAAAATCGTGGTTACGCATGTGCCAGGCTACGCAACAGAAGCCGTTGCTGAACACGTTTTCGCCTTGCTACTGGCTGCCGCCAGAAAATTGTTGCTGGCTGACAAGCATGTTAGAAGAGGAGAGTTTGACTGGAGACCATTTAGAGGCTTGGAGCTGGCTGGAAGAACCATCGGCGTAATCGGCACCGGCGCCATCGGCTGTCGAGTCGCCGAAATCGCCAAGGCTTTCAAAATGAGGATATTGGCTTTTGATAAGTACCCTAACTTTGAAAGGGCGGAGGAAATCGGGATGAAATATGTTGACCTTCAAACATTGTTAAGAGAGAGCGACGTGATAACCTTGCATGTGCCGTTGACGCCAGAAACCGAAGGGCTCATAGGGAAGAGTGATATTGACTTAATGAAAGAAGGCTGCGTTCTAATCAACACTTCTCAGGGCAAGGTTATAGACGAGAAAGCTTTGATTGAAGCCTTAAAATCCCGCAAAATCGCTTATGCTGGATTAGACGTTTTTGAGGAAGAGCCTCCGCCGAAGGATAACCCCTTGTTCAAACTTGAAAACACTGTGCTTTCCCCTCACATCGGTTTCCACACGTTGGAGGCTGCGAAGAGATGCACCGAAATATGCATAGACAACATCCTAAAATTCATTGAGGGACAGCCTCAAAACCTCTGTCAACTCTAAAGGGAGGAATACAATGTACCTAACCAAAGAGGAAGAACGGATACTTGACGGAGAATTCGGAGAAGGAATGCGGAAGGCGATGGAGCTGCTCGTAGCCATCGGAGACGCTTATGACGCTGAAAAACTGATTCCTATAACCCGCGCCCACGCTGCCTCCAGCGGTCAAGAAGGAGACATGTACTTCGTTGAGCTCTTAGCCAAGGGAGGAGCCTCTTGCAGAGTACCCACCACAACAAATCCCGTTTATGACATGGAATACTTCCACAGCATATTTGAAATCTCCGAAGAGGAGGCGGAGGTTCCTCGAAGGGTTAAGAAAGCTTACAAGCAGATAGATGCCATACTCAGCTGGTCCTGCACGCCGTATATCACAGAGAACATACCCTTATACGGCGAACACGTTGCTTTCTCAGAGTCAAGTGCCACACCTTACGTGAACTCCGTGATAGGTGCAAGGACAAACCGAGAAGCGGCTCAAAGCGCATTAGCCGCGGGAATAATCGGAAAAACTCCTGAGTACGGATTGCACTTTAAAGAAAACCGTAAGGGAACGCATCTGGTGAAGGTTGAGGCAGACTTGAAGGATGAGTTTGACTACACGCTTTTAGGATACTACGTTGCCAAACAGATAGGCTACGGGATTCCAGTGTTCACGGGCATATCAAAACAACCGTCAACCGAGCAGCTCATAAACCTATGCGCGATGCTGAACACCCCAGGCGCCGTTCCTATGTTTCACATACCCGGATTCACCGTTGAAGCGAAAACCGTTAAAGACGCCTTTCAAGGCGATGTTCCAGAAGACAAAATCACGGTGACAGACGATGAGCTTAAACGAACATATGAAGAGATTCGAGGGGCAAGTGGGAAAATAGACCTTGTCATGCTCGGATGCCCTCACTACACGCTCAAACAGGTGGAAGAGGTTGCAAGGCTTTTGAGAGGTAAAAAGATACACAGAGACTTCTCGTTCTGGGTTTGCACATCCGCCACCGCAAAACTGTTAGCTGAAAGAAACGGCTACTTAAGCGAAATAGAACGCGCTGGAGGACACGTGGTAGCGGACACGTGCATAGATGAGCCTTGCTGGCATCCTTATAAAGATAAAACAGGCGCTACAGATTCACCGAAATGCGCCTACTATCGAAGGTTTAAAGAAGCGGTTATTACAAGACTGAAAGATTGTGTTGAAGCCGCGGTTAAAGGAGAGTGGGGATGAGAAGCTTGGAGGTCACTTTGAAATGTCACAAGATTGTGGGCGGTTACGGAGAAGGTGAAGCGCTGATCTCTCATGAACCGATATGCTTCTACCTCACAAACCCGAAAACGGGAATAATCAGAGAGAAAGGACACGAACTCGAGGGAAAAAGCGTTGCAAACAAAGTTCTCATATTTCCATCTGGAAAAGCCAGCTCCGTGGTTCAAATAGACGGTCTCTTCAAGCTAGCATCTAATGGAGTAGCTCCTAAAGCCATGATCGTTAAAGATGTGGAAACGGTGCTCATAGTCAGCGCCGTGATAGCGAACGTTCCCCTCGTAGACAGGTTAGAAAAAGACCCCTTCCACATCATTCACACAGGAGACTTTGTAAAAGTGAACGCTGATGAAGGAAAAGTCACGGTGATAAAATCATCGTGAACTCTACGTTTTCAACCTCAAACATTCCTTGATACGTTTCATTCCTTCCTCAACTTGTTTGTAGGAAACGGAGTAGGAGATTCTCAGATGACCTTTGCCAGCTTCTCCGAAACCTGAGCCTGGCACAGTCACAACCCTAGCCTTCTTTAACAGATGCAACGCCATTGCCTCATCTGACTCTTCAAAACTTGAAAAGTTTGGAAAAACGTAAAAGGCTCCCTTAGGCTTAACATAGGACAAGCCTTCAATTTTTTCAAGCTCGTTAAGCACCAGTCGCCTTCTTCTGTCGTACTCTTTAACCATCTCTTGAACGCAGTTCTGCGGACCCGTCAACGCGGCTAAAGCTGCCTTCTGGGATATTGAGTTTGGACAAAGAGCTGTGTAATAATGTAGCTTACGAAGCGTGGCTGAGAGCTTCTTCTCCGCCGCTATGTAGCCTATTCTCCATCCGGTCATCGCGTAGGCTTTTGAGAAGCCGTTCACTGTGATTGTTCTGTCTTCCATTCCGGGTAAGGAGCCTATGCTTGTGTGCCTTGAGTTCTCGTAGAGGAGTTTCTCGTATATCTCATCTGCGAAGACTATGAGGTTGTGTCTTTTCGCCACTTCAGCTATTACTTCCAAGTCTTCCTTAGAGAAAACGTGGCCCGTGGGGTTTGAAGGGTTGCAAATCCAAATAATCTTCGTCTTCATTGTTATCCGCTTTTCCAAGGTTTCCATATTCACATGGTAATTCTCTTCCTCTTCGAGGGGAACCGTAACCGGTACTGCCTCAGCCAATAGTGTGTCTTCGAAATACGCTGGATAGTACGGGTCGAGAATCAAGGCTTCGTCGCCGGGGTTTAGAATTCCAAGCGCTGTGATGAACATGGCTTCCTGAGAACCAGAGGTTACTGTTATCTCCTTTTCCGGATCTGCGTCTATGCCGTTTTCCCTCTCAAGTTTTTCAGCTATTGCTTGACGCAGCTCTAACGTTCCGTTGATCTCTGTGTAGTGTGTGAAGCCTTTTCTCATGGCTTCCACAGCTGCTTCCAATATGTGGTTTGGGGTTGTGAAGTCTGGTTCACCTTGCTCTAAATGGACAATGTCTTCCATTCCCATTGAAAGTTCGAGCATCCTTCGAATAGTTGAAGACTTTATCAGTGAAGTTCTGTGAGACCCCTTCAACAAAAGTCTCCCTTCCCTTTTTAGTTGTTGGCTTGTCTACTTATCAGCGGAACAATAACTTTAGTGTTTTCCCACAGTACATGCCAACAAAGTTTTCATTTTAAGGTTTTCACGGTGTTTCACGCGTAGTTTTCCTCAGTAAACATGAAAAACCTCAAAGTTTTGATTTATTAGGCTGAATGTCCTTTGTTACTGAAGAATCTTTTCATAAAGTTTTTATATGTATAGGGTTGTGGATATGGTTGACTAAGAGCTTTAAGGTGCTGGCATGGAACCGAGTAAGAAACCGTTAAACGTGCTTGTTAAGCAGTTAAACGCCTATATCGCGGTTGTGCTTAAAAACGGCTGTGAATACAGAGGGAAAATGGTGAAGTGTGACGGGCACATGAACATACTTCTGGAAGGGGCAACGGAGTTCAGAAATGACCAGTTGTTGTTCAACTATGGAAACATCCTGCTGCGGGGGAACAACATACTATACATTCTTTTAGATGTGCCTAAAAAGTAACCGTTTTAGCATGTCCTTTAATGTAAGCCAACGCGTTTTCCAGCTTAACTTTTAACCTGTATTTCCGTCTGAAAAATACAAGCACGTTCTTGACGTCTCTTGTCAAGAGCTGCTGGGCGTTCGGATGTTCCTTTGTGACGTATTGGGGCCAGTCAATGATTAGAATGTGCATGTTAGGCTTTAAGATTACGTTGTATTCGCTTAGGTCCGCGTGGATTATCCCAGCTTTTAGATACGCCCTCCGAACGTTGCGCAGTATCTCCTTCAAGATTTTCTCCGGTTTTTGAATCTCCCTCCACTCTGCAAGTTCTGCTCCTTCAATCATTCCCATGGCTAGGACGTGGCGGTTTTGACTTATTGGTTTTGGGACAGCTACTCTGTGGGGATGGACGAGTTTTAAGGCTTGGAATTCCCTTTCCGCTGCGAGTCTAGACTGGTAAAGCCAGCTGGTTTTTTTAAGGGTGTATCCTCTCTTCCTTATTGTCTGACGGAAGCTTATTCTGCCAAGTCTATGGAACTTTACGGCTATTCTTTCCCCCTTAGGGTTTAGAGCGTCGTAAACATCTGATTCTTTGCCCACTCCTAGCGGTTTTCCGAAGGCTTCAAGCACTTCTGCCTTGACTAGGGCGTTTATCGCTAGGCAGTCGTATCCAGCGTAGTTTAAAGTGTACCCCAAGTAAGGTCCATGCATCTTACGGATGAGCCGAAACTTACCGAGTCTGTTTAACCTGAAGTCTGTTTCTTCAACGCTGAAGCCCGTGAATTTTGCGATAACATCTTTTGGAACAAACTCGTGTTTGCTCATGGCAGCCTCTATCACTTGTAAAACTCTGAAGTCTTCGCTTTCAAGTTTACGAAATGTTTGAACCGCGACATCAGCTGATGACATGACAATCAAAATAGAACTTGTTAACTAATAAGGAATTTTTCTTCCAATAGTGTTCACCCCCTATTTTTTGCATAGACCAAAAGAGTTAAACCGTTATGATTTTGGCTGTCTTAACGGATTCCTCAACCATACGTTCTATCGGAAGTTTTTCTTCAGCCTTCTTCACCTTCTCCAACTCTGCCTTTATGGCTGGTTTTTTTGGTGCAGCGCTACAACTCGCAGCTTTTCTTGTTGTAACTTCAAAAACACTGATTTTTCTGGCGGTCTCCTCTGTTTCAGTTTTGTTGAACCCTAAAACCGGACGGTGCACGGGATAGCCAGCAACGGCTTCACTTAATATTCTCAAGTTGTGCAGTGTTTGACTTGCCTGCTCTCCTATGGATTCACCAGTCACTATGCCTCCAGCGTTTTCTGCCTCTGCGATGTGTTCCGCGATGCGGTACATCATGCGTTTGCACAGGATGCACGTCAGTTTCTTTGGGTTTTTCTCAAGGATTTTTCTAATGTTTTCACCGTGAGGGACCATGTATACTTTTCTCGGGAAACCTATGGACCACTCGAAGAGTTTTTTCGCGACGTCTAAAGCTCTCGCGGTTGTCGTTTCATCGGTGAACGGAGCGTTGTCGAAATACACTGGAATGATTGGGCATCCACGCTTCATTACAAGCCAACAAGCCACAGCTGAATCTGTTCCACCGCTTAAAAGACAGATAACTCTGGACTGGGAACCTAGGGGAAATCCGTCCACGCCATGCAGGGTTTCCGTGAAGACGTAAGCTTTTTTGTCTCTAACCTCAACACCTATCGTGTGCTGGGGATTCTTCAAGTCAACCCGGAGATTTCGACCTTTAAACCTTGTTAAGACTTGCTCTCCGACTTCTCTGCAGACATCCATGCTTGAGTACGGGTGTTTTCCAATTCTGCGACATCTAACGGCAAAGCTTGCGTTATTCTTTAACGTTTCATCCGCCAGTTCAACAGCCTTTTGCGCGACAGCGTCAAGTTCCGAATTTGTTTCCACGGCTGGAGAGGTTGATGAAACGCCGAAAACCTTTGTCAGTTTTGAAGCCGCTTCTTTAGCTTGTTTCGTTTTTATGTAGATTCTGCCGCGTTTCCGTATGAAAGCCTCGTAGGAAACGTTGTGATGTTTTAAAGTTTTTTTGATGTTTCTTAGCAAGAGTTTTTCGTAGGCTTTTCTCGTCCACTCGCTTTTAACACCTATCTCTCCGCCGAAACGAACAACAACCGTGTCAAACTTCACCGATAAAACCCTCAATTATCCCCTTTAAAGTTCCAGACGGACAAGCGGAAAATCACTGTCGTCACGTTTTATCTTAAAATTCTTTTTCAAATAAAGCTTCAGCGGACCCGAAGGATTGTTTTCAGAATTTTTTCTGGCGAAGGTTTCAACAGCCTTAAACCCTTTGGCTTTGAGTTGGCTTATTAACTTTTCAAGCATAACGGTGCCTAACCCCTTCCCACGAGCCTCCCTGTTCGCAATATAAAGGCAAGCCAGAAAAACAGCGTCTTCACTCGGCGGTCCAGATGCGTAATCTTTTACGCGTGGAAAGAACTTCGCTGAAGCGTACTGTATGAAGCCTATAGGGACACCGCTGAAATACACGATAAAACCACAGTCTCCGAATCTCTCCATCACCTTGTTGAGCCATTCCCGTTTTTTGCGTTCCATTTCTGGTTTAAGCGTGTTTCCATTAAAAGAACCTGTTGTTTGCCAGTAGAGGCAAAGGCTGCAGGGTTTTGGTATATCCTTAAAATTGTCTTTAGTGATTTTCTCCATTTTAAGCGACATATATTCCCCTTTTCCTAAACGCTTATTCTATTAATTATTGCTGTAGCATAGTATATAACAGCAAACCCGGCATTCACTGTCACGTGGGTTTAACACCACGTTTTTCATACGTAAGCCTTTTCTTGATCAAATCTCTGATTTCTTCAAGAAAGTCTTCGTCTTTCTCTAAGCTCAGAAATTGGGCGCGCTGGTCTTCGAATCCTTTTGGGATTTCAATTTTTATGATGATGAATGGTTTTCCCATAGCCATTTCGAATTCCCTTTTTTCTTCTTCATATCTCTTCTTGGACTTCGTCTTTCTCGAACCAAACCATTTTTTTATTTTTGCCAAACTTTTCACACACCTATCAATCCGAACCTTAGGATGAGGTAAACACTTGAGAAGCCTAACTGAAGCATGGATGTCAATAAGCCCACCTTTGTGAAATCGCCGAATTTAACCGTTATTCCTTCCCGTTTAAGGGCGCCTATAGCCATCATACACACGGTGCCGCTGAAGGGTGTCGTTGCGCCTCCGAGGTTTGTTCCGAGGACAAGGGCTGACCACACAGCGGCAGAGTTTAAACCTGAAAGATTGATTATCGGAGTGAATGTTAAGGCAACTGCTATGTTACTCACCACCATGCTTGCGATTCCGCTGAACCAGAGAGTCATAAGAGTTGCATTGAAAGAGTTTTCCCCAGCCATTTGAAAAAGCTGCTGAGATATACCGCTCAGGAGTTGAGTTTTCTGCAAACCGCCGACAATGAACATGAAGCCGGCGATAAAGAAGATTGTTTCCCAGTCTATCTCTCTAAAGATTTCCGCTGGGTCTAACTTGCTGAGAATCAAAGCCAGAATCGCACAGCCTAAGGCGACACCCTCAGGTCCAACCCCTAACTTATCTAAGGCTAAGAAAAGGAACAGGAAAAGAAGGAGAAGGAACAAGGACTTGTAGAAAAATCCTTTATCCTTTGTACTTTCCATCGGATTGTATTCTGGTAGTTCTTTCTTCTTCCCAAGCCTTGGCTTAAAAAGCATGTAGAGAGCGAAGATTGTTAAAGCCCACAGAGCTATCTCACACAACGTTAAATAGCTTATAAAGTCTGTGAAGCTCATACCCGATTTCACGCCAACTATCATGTTACTCACAGACCCTATCAGGGTGCTTGTTCCACCAAGGTTTATCATTATGGTTGCGGATAGAAAGTACGGCACCGGGTCATAGTCCAGAAGTTTAGTTATCGTTGCGGTTGCCGCGGCCACGAGAAGCATAGCTGTTGGGTCGCTTAGGAACATAGAGGCCAAGGCTGAAGCCAAACATGTGAAAACGAAGAGTCTACCCGGATTTCCACTTGAGAACTTAATAGCATACAAAGCCAAAACACGGAACAAACCGCTTCTTTGAGTAACCTCAACAACAACCATCGTGCCTATCACAAGCCCGAGAAGTCTCATATCGACAAAACCAAGGGCTTCATCATACGTGAACGCTCCATACTGTATTCCAAACCAAGCTGTGAGTAAGGCTCCCGTCAAGGCGGCAACAGACATAGGAGCGATGTCCGTTGCTGAAACAAGGATGGTTAAGAGATAGATCAGCACGAAAATTATCACAATAGGATCCATAGCTTATTCACTGTTCGCGTCTTTTTCAACCATCCGTGCAAGGCGGTCAGCCAGCAATTCAGCTTTTTGTTCGATTATTCTGTAAATTATCCTTCCAATGTCGTAGATCAGTATAATTATCAATCCTAAAGCCACGTAAGTTGTGACTGTGGTAAGTATCTGTCCGAAGTTCTTCACGGTGGCTAATATGGGAGATAGAGCAGTTGCTATCAGAATTATCACTATGATGTAGATGAAGTCTCTGGCGGCTCTTTTCGGAGAAAGCTCCTCTTTTATACCCATCCTTTTAACTATGATATCCGTTAAGAAATCGCCGAGTACCAAGGCGTCCGCTAAGGCTCGAATCAGAAATATAGCCATAATCACCGCCGTAACAATCCACAACAGAAAACCAGCATCCGCGTTAAGACCCGGAAGGACCGTTCCACTGACGGTTGGAGGAATGAAGACGCTTATCAGCCAGAAGATGAGTGCCATCACTAGATTCATCACTATTCTGGGAAACCTGCGGCGGATCTCCTCACTCCTCGCCTTCACGTCAGACACCTCCGTTAAAGGTAATGAAGTTTGTGATACAAACTATATTAATTGATTCCCTATGGTGCAGGTAAACACAAAACAAAAATTCACATGTCCACTATAAAATGTTTATGAACAAAGTTATCGAGATCGTTCTGCTCGGAACCGGAGGAGGGAGATTTGCAACAATCACGCAGAAGAGACGCACGGCTGGAATTCGTATATTGGGTGGAAGTTTAAATTTACATTTAGATCCGGGACCTGGAGCCTTGGTTTACTCCATCAATGAAGGGTTAGACCCGCAGAAGCTCAACGGCGTTTTAGTTTCTCACTGTCACCCAGACCATTACATAGATGCTGAAGTTTTGATTGAAGCCATGACGCGGGGGATGACTCGGAAACGTGGTGTGTTAGCGGCAGCCAAAAGTGTCTTAAGGGGGAACAACGTATGCGAACCGTCTATTTCGAAGTATCATCAGCAGATGCCTGAGAAACTTATTGAAGCCGTGCCCGACGTTAAATTTCAGATAGGCAACCTCAATGTTTCAGTAACCGAGTCAAGGCACACGGACCCAGACACCGTTGGCTTCAGATTTGAAACTTCAGAGTTCGGCGACTTCGCCTACACAAGCGACACGGAATACTTCGAAGGGATAGGGAGATACTATGAAGGTGTAAGGCTGCTCATATTGTGCGTAATGCGCCCCTCTGGAAAACCTTGGAAGGGACACATGACAACGGATGACGCGATAAAAATAATCGAGGAAACTCATCCTGAACACGCCGTTTTGACGCATTTCGGGATGCAGATGATATTTAAAGGACCCGTAAGACAAGCGAGGATTATCGAAGAAAAAACAGGGGTTCCAACAATCGCTGCTGTTGACGGAACACGGATAAGCTTCGGTGAAACAATAAGCGTGCATGCTGGAGGAAGGAAAACCCAGCCGAGCTTAGAAAGATTTCTCTAAAAGTTTTAATTTGGAAGTTTAATAATTTAGGCTTAAAAGGATGCAGAATCATGCGACTTGTCCTGCGGATAGGCGGTTCAGTCATCGCTTCACCGGTTAATCCAGCCCTAATCAGCAGATACGTGGAGTTGTTAAAGAATTTGAAAAAGCAAGGACACGTCGTGGCGGCTGTTGTGGGAGGAGGCGCTCCGGCAAGGGAATTCATAAGGATTGCGAAGGAATTACGGTTGGATGAGAAAATTCAAGACGACGTTGCGATTTCCGTTTCAAGAATCTTCGCTCAATTATTCCTAAAAAAACTCGGAGAATTAGGCTGTGACAGTGTTCCGTTAACGATCGAAGAGGCTGCACGCTGCCTGGACGATGGAAAGATTGCCGTTATGGGAGGACTTAGACCTGGGATGACAACCGACACGGTTGCAGCCTTGCTCGCTGAGCGTGTGAAGGCTGAATTGTACGTTAAAGCCACAGATCAGGAGGGCATATACGATAAAGACCCACGGAAACACACGGACGCCGTGAAGCTTGAACGTGTGCACTTTAAAGATTTGCTCAGCATATTCACTTTGAACAAGCATGAGGCTGGATTACACCAGATTCTCGATTGGGAAGCCGTGAAAATCCTTGAGAGAAACCGTGTCAAAGTCATAGTCTTAAACGGGTTCAAACCCGAAAACGTTTTAACAGCGGTCAAAGGCGAGAAAATCGGAACATTGGTAGTTGTGTGAAAAAAGTTACACGTAGTGAACAGAAAGTTTATATTCATGTCTTATATCAAATGCGATATCACTAGTGATATAAAAAATGTTTGATCAAAAATTACCACCCAACTCTTTCAGACACTGGATAAGGCACACGGCAAGCGTTCCGAAAGGATTCCTAAGATATTACGTGCTCAAAATGCTGAAGGAGAAACCGATGTCCGGATCAGAGATAATGAGGGAGATTGAAAGGGAAACAGGTGGAAGATGGAAGCCCAGTCCAGGTTCAGTTTAGCCCCTGCTAGCTTGGTTTCAAGACAACGGCTACATA
>Ga0180298_1000314_pt1 | contig 11574 bp, 10 predicted proteins | sample GuaBasSediGuay13_FD_121800 | JGI IMG/M metagenome (GOLD analysis project Ga0180298, IMG submission 121800) | Subseafloor sediment microbial communities from Guaymas Basin, Gulf of California, Mexico - Guay13, Core 4488-10 , 4-6 cm | ecosystem: Environmental > Aquatic > Marine > Hydrothermal...
AGGGAATACGGAATAGATGTCTTGCCTCTGGATTCGGTTAGGATCGGAAAAAGGAGGTGAAAAAGACTGGGGAAATAAATGGCATTTAAATGCCATTTTGAGAAGGGAAGAGAATAACGTTTGGGAATTTGTCGATTTTGTCAAAAATAATGAATATTTGCTGAGATGATTTCGAAGTTTCGTTGAATTTTTGAAAAAGTGCAGACGAATTTTATGGGTTTATCCTCTTTTTGGTTTCTAACTGGGATTTTGGGTTACTTAAAAATATTGACAAGAACATCTGTAGATATGCTATAATTGAATTGTAAAATGACGGGGAATGGCGCAGTTGGTAGCGCACCTGCTTTGGGAGCAGGAAGTCGCTGGTTCGAGTCCAGTTTCCCCGACTGTTTTAAGCGGGAGTAGCTCAGTTGGTAGAGCATTGGCCTTCCAAGTCAATGGTCGCGGGTTCGAGCCCCGTCTTCCGCTCTTTTGATGTAGCATTGATCATCACTAATGCGCAGAGAATACGAAGAAATGATAAGGAAAAACTGCTTTTGCAATCTTCGAAATTCATTTTAATTGTATTTCTCTGTGATTAATATGTTATTATAATAAATATCAGTTGTCAGTAGAGGAGCTTTTTGGAAATGGAATATCTTAAAAAGATGTGGACAAACATAGTGGGGTATTTTGGAGGTATATGGAAGAAACTTAACACCACTCAAAAGATAACGATATCTTCTATAGTTCTGATCACTTTTATATTCATAATAGTTCTTGCAATATACAATTCTCGCCCGGTTTACATTCCACTATTCAAAGGATTGAGTGAAGAAAATGCAGGATTGGTAACTCAGAAGCTAAGTAGTATTGGGGTAAAGTACAAAGCAGGTCCGAATGGAACTATATTGATACCTCAATCTGCGAATGTATACGATGTAAGAATGAAGCTTGCCTCATCAGGTGTCCTGGCAGGAACAGGGAAAGGCTTTGAGATATTTGAAAAGGCACCATTAGGAGAAACGGCATTTGAAAAACAGGTGAAGTACCAGATGGCCTTACAAAATGAACTGGAACGCAGTATAATGACACTCGATCCCATCGAATATGCAAGAGTCCATATCACTCCTACAAAATACGCATATCGTCCCTATGGAGAACAGCCTAAACCCACAGCATCTATTGTTGTGAAGGTAAAACTCGGTCAAACGTTAACCTCATCACAGGTAAAGGCAATAATGAATCTGGTCTCAGCCGCGGTTGAAAATCTCAAGCCCGAAGATGTAAGAGTTATAGATACGAAATCGCGAGATCTGAGTGCAAATATTGCTGTAACAACTGCGGGTGAAGAAGCATCCACAAAATTCGCATTGAAGCGTAAAATAGAACAATATTATGCCGGTAAGGTCCAGCACAGTTTAGAAAGAGTCTATGGTATAGATAATGTCGTGGTGCTTGCAGATGTTACATTGGATTGGCAAGCAATACAAAGCGAAGCGAAAACATATACGGCATCAAATAAGGGAAAAGGTATACCCGTTAGTGAGCTGGTTGAATCTGAATATGCAAAGGGCTCCAGCTCCTTGCCAAAAGGGGAGGTTGGGACTCAAAGCAACATACCACCAGGAACTTATAAATCTCTTCAGGCGACAGGAACGGAGCTGAGCAGATCGAAAACGGTTATAAATTATGATGTTAATGAATTGTATCAGAAGATCATAAATGATAAAAAAGGTGAGATAACACATAAAGGTATAACGGTATTCCTGAACATAGGAAATCAACCTGCGGGAGTAGCAACAGATGTATCCCTTCTCAAGAAGGCTGTTGTCACAGCAGCTGATGCTACTACTGATGATAAGGTTGAGATAATTCCTACACGTTTTAATGATACATACGAAAAGGAAGTCAAGGCCGAGATGGAAAAGATAAGGAGGAAAAAGGCTATGCAACAACTCTTAATATTACTTTCCATCGTCGGTATAGTATTTGTGATATCATTCTACTATTTATTCATGAAATGGAAGAAAATAAGAGAACAGAAGAAATTGCAAGAGATGGAACGTAAAATGAAAGAAGAGGCTGCTAAAGCTGAAGAGAAGGTCCTGACAGAAGAGGAAAGAGAATTGGTGAAGAGACAAGAAGATATAAGAAAAGCTGCACAAAAAAATCCAGAACTAGTGGCAGAACTAGTCAAGATCTGGCTTGAAAAATAGTTATGGAGGTCAAAGTATGCCTGCCAATGAAGAGAAAAAAGGAAAATTATCTCCCAAGGAAAAAGCCGCCATACTTATGGTAATGCTTGGTACAGAATTATCAGCAAAGGTACTTAAAAATCTCAACGAGGAACAAATAGAACAGTTGACATTAGAAATAGCAAACCTGAGAGAAGTATCGCAGAATGAAAAACGAGAAGTCTATGAAGAATTTCACAATATGTTGGCAGCCAAGGAACTCATATCTCGGGGTGGCATAGATTACGCCAAAGAAATATTAGAAAAGGCCTTAGGTCCCGAAAGGGCGATGGAAGTGTTGAATAAATTGACTTCATCATTGCAGGTAAAACCCTTTGAATTCATAAAAAAAACCGATTCTTCACAACTTCTGAACTTCCTTCAAAATGAACATCCTCAAACCATAGCTCTCATTCTTTCATATATGGAATCGGATCAAGCATCGGAACTGTTATCATCGCTTCCAGAAGAACTGCAGCCAGATGTTGCCAAGAGAATAGCACTTATGGATAGGACATCTCCCGAAACCATAAAAGAGGTAGAAAAGCTCCTGGAAAGAAAATTATCTACCTACACTATGCAAGACTTCAGCATGGTTGGAGGTGTGACAGCACTTGTAGATATAATGAACAGAGTAGATAGAAGTACAGAACGTCACATATTAGAAACACTTGAAGGTGAAGAGCCAGAATTGGCTGAAGAGATCAAGAAAAAGATGTTCGTATTCGAGGATATAGTAAAACTCAGCGATAGGGATATACAATTGGTTTCCAGAGAAATAGAGATGCATGATATGGCAGTTGCTCTGAAAGGGGCAAGTGAGGATGTTAAACAAAAAATATTCGATAACATGTCAAAGCGAGCAGTTGGGCTTTTACAGGAAGAAATGGAGTTTATGGGCCCTGTTAGAGTTAGAGATGTAGAAGAGGCACAGCAGAAGATTGTTGCTGTGATAAGGAGATTGGAAGAAGCTGGTGAGATAGTCATATCCCGTGGCGGAGGTGAAGAACTCATTGTATGAACACATAATAAGGCGACCTCCTGTGTTAAAGGATAACCCTAAGATAATAGGCGAAGAAAAAGAAAAGGAAAGTGAAAGAAGAATAGAAGTAGATCCCCAGAAAATAGTGGCAAAAGCCAGGATTGAATCTCAAAAGATACTGGCAGAAGCAGAGAAAAAGAAAGAAGAGGTTTTGGAGCAGTTGAAGGCAGAAAAAACGAAAGTATCAGAGGAATTAAAACGGCTAAAGGAGGAAGCACAAAAGGAAGGTTATCAAGTTGGATATAAAGAGGGTGTGGTCAAATCTCAAAAGCGATTTGATGATGCAATAAATGATCTGTTAAAAGTCATAACCGAGATACAGAACTCGAGAGAAAGTTTACTTTCTTCTGTAAAGGATGAAATCTTACACATAATAAAAATAATAACTCAAAAGGTGATAAAGAAAGATATCGAAAAAGATAATGATTTCATAAAGAGAAATCTCGAAGCAGCTGTAAAATTGGTGGGGAATAAAAAGAAGGTTACTTTGAGGTTAAACCCTATTGATTTCGAGATCGTAGATAAAGATCATATCTACGCTCTTCTTTCCTCTGTTGATCAGGTAGAGATCAGATATGATCCTGCGCTTTCTCGAGGAGATTGCATTTTAGAAACAAGCTTTGGTACCATAGATGCACGCGTGGATTCACAAATAGATGCTCTTTTCGAAACGTTGGGAGAAGGAGAATGACTTCTAAATTACAATCTTATTTGAAGTCCTGTGTGAACAAGATCGATAACGTACAACCTATTCGAGTGAATGGTAGAGTAAATCAGGTTGTGGGACTTACTATAGAATCTGAGGGCCCTGAAGTTTTTATAAATGAAGTTTGCAAGGTTAAACCTAAGAATTCCGATAAAAACATCATTTCAGAAGTTGTGGGTTTCAGGGATACCCGAGTCGTCTTGATGCCACTCGATGATATGAGTGGTATAGGGCCGGAAGCCGAGGTCCTGAGAAGTGGCAAATATCTTCAGGTGAGAGTTGGGGAGGAACTTCGCGGAAGGGTATTGAATGGTTTAGGTAACCCTTTAGATGATAAACCTCCTATATCCTCCAAATTGAAGTATCCTGTATACAATTCCCCTCCAAATCCTTTGAAGAGAAAAAGGATAAAAGAACCAGTATATGTTGGGGTCAGAGCAATGGATGGCTTTCTAACACTTGGTAAGGGACAGCGTATAGGTATATTTTCTGGTAGTGGTGTTGGCAAGTCTACCTTACTCGGTATGATAGCCAGAAATACAACTGCAAATATAAATGTGATAGCATTGATAGGTGAAAGAGGAAGAGAAGTCAGGGATTTCATAGAAAGAGATCTGGGGGAGGAAGGTTTGAAGAGGTCTGTGGTTGTGGTAGCCACATCAGATCAACCTGCACTTGTAAGATTGAAAGGAGCCTTCGTAGCCACTACAATAGCAGAATATTTCCGAGATCTGGGCTATGATGTGATGTTAATGATGGATTCTATAACGAGATTCGCTATGGCGCAGAGAGAAGTGGGACTTGCTGTTGGAGAACCACCTGCAACCCGAGGTTATACACCTTCTGTCTATGCCCTGCTGCCCAAATTACTCGAACGTGCAGGTACTTCAGAAAAAGGTTCCATAACTGGTATATACACCACACTGGTAGAAGCCGATGACATGAATGAACCTATAAGTGATGCCGTTCGTGCTATATTAGATGGACATATAGTTTTATCCCGGCAGCTTGCTTCTAATAATCATTATCCACCTATAGATGTCCTTCAAAGCGTAAGCAGAGTAATGCCAGACGTTACAGAACAGAATCATAGAGATATTGCTAAAAGATTGTTAGACCTCATCTCTACCTATAACAATGCAAAAGATCTGATAGACATAGGGGCTTACGTTGACGGGAGCGATCCGAAGATAGATGAGGCAAAATCTAAGATCGATGATATAAATGCTTTCCTGCAGCAGGATGTCTGGGAAAAGAGTTCATTTGAAGAAACCATATCACGAATGGAGGAGATAACGAACAAATAAAAGTCATCACCACAAAGCCACAGAGAAACCTCGTATTGAGCAGTATAGTATAAATGAAATTGGTCCACGAAGACCGTTGAGGTTTTGACTTTTTCTTTGGTTCGGTTGACTTGTATCAAGACAAGAGAAATGAACATGAATTGGTGGCTCAAAAGTAAGTTGGCATTTTACAGGGTTACTCCCGAACTTTCTAAACAGTTATTTTTATGGTATGATTAAACTTATGAAGATTTTTCACGATAACACAGTTAATATACTATCAACAGCACTTGATTTCAAAGGCCAGGGTGTAGGGTCAGCGACGGAAGACACTATACATATGATAAAGAACTTCTTACCCTATGAAGTGCGTGTGAATTCCAAAGAACCTTGTGCTATTATACATGCCCATACCCCAAACGTAGGTTTCTTATTCAACATCTTGAAAAATAGAAAGAAAAGTGGCATAGTAATATCGGCACATATAATCCCGGATTCTTTAAAAGAAAGTCTGATACTTGCCCCTTTGTGGGTGCGCGGTTTCCAAATATACCTTGTGGAATTTTACAATCTTGCAGATAGAATTATAGCTGTGAGTCCAGAAGTAAAAAAGGAACTTAAACGATTGGGCGTGAAACCCAGAATAGAAGTGGTGCCGAATTTCGTATCTTCTTCCATATTTTACCCGGGAACTCTCGAAAAGAAAATGAAGTTACGCGAGAAGTACAGCATAGGAAAAGATGAATTCGTGGCAATAGGTGTAGGACAGGTTCAACCCAGAAAGGGAATAAAAGAATTCGTTGAAACTGCTAAATTCTTACCAGATGTGAAATTTCTATGGATAGGAAACATGCCCTTTGGAACTGCAACTCAGGGATATAGAAAAATGAAAGATATTATGAGAAAACATCCTTCCAATGTTATGTTTCTCAATTATATCCCACGTGAAAAATTAAGAGAGTTGTATGTACTCTCGGACCTATTCTTCTTTCCATCACATCAAGAGACATTCGGGCTTGTTATCATTGAAGCTGCAATGTGTGGTTTGCCTTTATTGCTCAAAGATTTAACTGTTTACAGAGATATATTCCATGATGCCTATTTGAAAGGAACTACACCTCAGGAGTATGCTGAAGTGATAGAAAAATTCAAACGGGATAAAGAAGATTTGATGTCCTATAGAAAAAAGGCAGTGGATTTAGCCAAAAACTACGATGAACGAAATGTGGCAAAACATCTTTTCGAAGTTTACAAAAAAGTAAGAGAAGAAAAGGGAGTATGATCTCCAAATTTGACGTGCAGAGCAAGAACTCCATTCCTACTTCCTGAAAACTACTCTATATTCACTCACTCTTCCCGCTGACATCTCAGGTATGAATAAGGTATTAGTCCTTTCATCAAAGGCTATATCCGCAGGATTGGATAATCTATCTAACTTACCCAGAATTTTGCCATTACTCAGGTTCAATGCTATTACCTTTCCAGAGAGATAGCCTGATATGAAGAGCACATCTTTTGAAGCACACAGGGCTAATCCATCTGCGCCATCTATATCTCTGGAGGAATAGATGAGTTTGAGTTTGCCTTCCTTGTATTTGTAAACTTTGCCAGGTCTGGTATAAGAGGCGATGTATAGAGAACCATCTTCAGGATTATATTCTATGCCGTTAGGAGATTTCAGTTTCAAAAACACCTTTATCTTCTTCTTGCGAATTTCATATACAACGTTCTTCTGGGTATCTGAAACGTATACCATATCAGCTGTGGTACATATATCGTTCAAAAATGCAGGATGAGGCTTGAATTTTGTTGGTCCAAAAACATCCTCTTTCCCAGATGGGGGATCTATCATCACTACTCTATCAACATCTGCCACCCATATCTTCATCTGACAAAAACCAATGCCCTTTGGATCTACGAGATCTGTTGCTATTGGAGTTAATTTAGGGGCTTTCCAATCAGATATCAAGCAAACTTGCCCATCCTGGACACCAAATCTTCCTATTTCAGAGATGTAGACACTGCCACTCGGAAGTGCTGGAATAACGTAGACGCTTTCTGGATTTACCAATCCTGTTATGATCAAAAGAAGTGAAAAAACTATATGACCCAATTATATATTCACCTCCTTGTAATATTTCTGTATATCTCGTTCACGTCCAAACCGTCCAGATATACCTCCTCTAGACGATCGTATATTTTTGCTTTTACTGGATGGTGGATCAACCTCATTTTACACTATACATTCTGTCATTATTATACTCATTTCACTCTAAAAAGCAAATTGTTCACCTTCGACGAATCGGACATGGACTATAAAAACCAGTCCCTACGAATGATGGGCCAACATCACTTACAAATATGAACAAATATACTCTTTTTAGAGGAAGATGAGTATATACAGCCTTTGATCATTTGAAATTTGCAGGACAACATGTTAGAATAATCATAGAATGAATGCTGCCGAGGTGGCGGAATTGGCAGACGCGCAAGGTTGAGGTCCTTGTGATCTATTTTATGGATCATACGGGTTCAAGTCCCGTCCTCGGCACCTGTTTTTTGATCGATAACTGTTTCGGCCACGAATTAACCTGATAATGAATTAGGTGAGTTTAAGAAGTAACTCAAATCACTCGTCATCGGGTTTTTCTGTGGAGATGATTGTTGGTCGTTATAATTAGCGAGAACTTGTGGCTGAATGATGGGTTTTATCCGAAAGATCTTTCCTATATGTTACAAAAGAAGTTGGTGTTTCCCATAATGTTATTTCATAGAGATAATGAGTTGGAGTATCCAAAAGGTATTCGATCTGATTCCATATCCACTCGGCAACATTTTCGGCAGAAGGTTGATTAATTATATCGTTCAGATAGCTATGATCCAATACACTTATCACTTTTTTCTGAACGATTTTTTTCAACAAAGCAAAATCTATAACCATCCCTTCTTCATCTTTTTCTCCTTTAATTGTTACTCTAAGTCTATACGTGTGCCCGTGTAACCTCTCACATTTACCATGATAATGTATCAGTTTATGAGCAGCATCAAATGTGAATTCCTTTGAGACCAAAAACAAATATAGAATCCTCCTTTAATCATACACCACAAAGAATTCCACATACAATAAATAAGTCGTAATATGTTGCCCATTACGCATCACGAAAATGTTTTTCCATGTCTCTGTAGCGAATATTCTATGAATGGGATGCTGATTATATCTCCACCTCTCTTAAAAACTTTGCAGCATCTTCAGGAGGAGTTGGATTTATGTAAAACCCTGAACCCCATTCAAAACCAGCCACCTTTGTTAATCTTGGTATGAGTTCTAAATGCCAATGATAAAATTCTTTTCCTCTATCGTTTACGGGAGAAGAGTGAATTATATAATTGAATGGAGGATCATTTAGGGCCTTCTTAAGCCTTTTCAAGACAGAACTCAGCACCTCGGCGAATTGACTTACTCCATTGTCGGAAATCTTTACGAAATTATTCTTGTGTTCTTTTGGTAAGATCCAGGTTTCGAATGGAAAACGTGCAGCGAATGGCGCTATAGCGAGAAAACTATCATTTTCTTCCACAATCCTCTTTCCATCTGATAATTCCTGATTGATTATATCGCAAAAGACGCATCTTTCTTTGTATTCGTAATATTCTTTTGCTCCTTCCAATTCCTCTTCAACCCGCTTAGGTACAATAGGAGTGGCTATTATTTGAGAATGAGAGTGTTCCAGAGATGCCCCTGCTTCCCTTTTGTAATTCTTGAATATCAAAACGTATCTGATGCCATCTCGTTTGGATAGCACATCGTATCTATCCTTGTACGCCCATATTATTTCCTGTACCTGTTTCCGCTTCATATCAGCCATAGATAAATTATGATCGGGAGTCTCTATGATGATTTCGTGAGCACCTGTTCCACTTATTACATCGTACATTCCCATCCCCTTTCTCCTCAATTTTATTTTTGGATCTAGAGCGGGAAATTTGTTTGGTACAACTCTTATCCACCAACCGGGTTCATTGGGTTTGCTATTCGGCGATCTAAATGCAAGGACTTCGGGTGGGGTTAGATGCTCATTACCGTAATCAAATGGACAAAAACCGCCTTTTTTTTCCGTTGTTTTCGCTGTGCCAAAATCAGAAGGCCTTTTGGCTCTCTCCGTTGCTATTATTACCCAACGCTTTATTACCGGATCTTTCCTTAACTCTGGCATATTCAAAACCTCCCTTTTGCGATCTCCAGAGATTTCTTGTAGAATTTGATGTATTCTATTGCCGATTTATCCCATGAAACATCTGTACTCATGGCATTTTTTATCAATCTTTCATGTGCTTCCTTCTTCCTGTAGTAAAATAACGCTCGCATTATCGCTTTCAACAGTTCCCCACTACTATATTCCTTGAATCCAAAGCCGTTTCCCTCTCCCGTTGCTGGATCATATTCTTTCACCGTATCTGCCAGACCTCCAGTATACCTGACCACAGGGATAGTTCCATATCGCATGCTGTACATCTGGCCTAAACCGCAGGGTTCATATAGAGAAGGCATTAAGAAGAAGTCAGAACCAGCATAGATACGTTGTGCGAGGTCAACATCGAAGGTTATATTTATCGATGTATTCCCTGGATATTCTGAAGCAATCCCCTTGAACCTCTTTTCATATTTGGGGTCTCCTGTCCCGAGCAGTACAAATTGGACATCATAAAGCAACATGTAATCGATTATTTCACTCAATATATCCAATCCCTTTTGGTCTACCAATCTGGATATAAGAGCGAAGATCGGCTTATCAGGAATTACCTCCAATCCTAACTCTTTTTGAAGATCTTCCTTTACCTTCCACTTGTTGCTGTAATCTTCCGCACTATAATGATGAGATATCCGGGGATCCTTAGAAGGATCATATTCCGAATAATCGATGCCATTCAATATGCCAAATAGCACATCTGCCTTTGAGACCAATACACCATCTAACTTATTGCCGTATTCTTCTGTTTGTATCTCTTTTGCATATGTAGGACTAACCGTATTTATCGCATCCGAAAATACGATCCCACCCTTCATAAAATTCAGATTCCCATAAAATTCGAGGTACTGCATGGAATACAACCATTCGCCCAGCTTTGCAAAATCCAGGTATCTCTTATCGAATATACCTTGATATCCTAAGTTGTGTATACTGTAAACCATTGCTGTCCTTTCAAAGAATGGTTCATAACGGTATACAGTTTTGAGATAGACAGGGACCAAACCTGTTTGCCAATCGTTGGCATGGAGCACATCTACCTGGATGTCCAACGTCTTGAGTGTTTCAAAAACAGCATTGGAAAAGAATATGGATTGTTCTGCCTCATCGACGCCTCCATAAACCATTTCTGCAGAAAAATATTTATCATTACCAATAAAATAAACAGGTACGTCACTGTTGGGTAAGTTACCTTTGTAGATAGAAACCGCTTCATTTGTCTTCAATTTGGGTAGAAATACCTTATCAACTACCTTTTTTATTTCAACATTTGCTTTCCTTGCATTTTCCTGTACTATCTTATGGAATGGCATTATAACAATGGGTTCTACACCATGCCGTTTTAGTGCCTTCGGTAAAGCTCCTACTACATCTGCAAGTCCCCCAACTTTTGCAAACGGATAAACTTCCAGAGAAACTACAGCAACTCTCATATTACTCTCCTCCTTTTTAGAAAAATCTAATCCATGATATCACATTTTGATGTATAATAGTTTTAGGATATTCGAAAATGATGGAATGCTATGAAGATATACATATGAGGAGGTGATACTGGTATCGGGAATCCCGATAGACCAGAAAGGTTATGGTAGAAAAAGGTACATGGGTTATCAAAGACGGCTTTGCAAATATGTTCAAGAACGGTGTGATAATGGATGTTACCACCCCAGAGCAGGCCCAAATAGCAGAAGAGGCAGGTGCTGTATCAGTTATGGCACTCGAGCGCGTGCCAGCAGATATAAGAAAAGAAGGTGGAGTGGCTCGTATGGCAAACCCTCGCCTGATAAAAGCAATAATGGAGTCCGTTTCCATCCCAGTTATGGCAAAGGTACGTATAGGCCATATAGCAGAGGCAAGGATGTTAGAATCCTTAGGAGTTGATTTTATAGATGAAAGCGAAGTGTTGACACCTGCCGATGATAAATACCACATTGACAAAACGAAGTTCAAGGTCCCATTCGTATGTGGAGCGAGGAATCTTGGAGAGGCTTTGAGGAGAATAGGAGAAGGTGCTGCTATGATTCGCACTAAAGGAGAAGCAGGCACCGGGAATATAGTGGAAGCAGTAAAACATATG
>Ga0180298_1000315_pt1 | contig 11570 bp, 11 predicted proteins | sample GuaBasSediGuay13_FD_121800 | JGI IMG/M metagenome (GOLD analysis project Ga0180298, IMG submission 121800) | Subseafloor sediment microbial communities from Guaymas Basin, Gulf of California, Mexico - Guay13, Core 4488-10 , 4-6 cm | ecosystem: Environmental > Aquatic > Marine > Hydrothermal...
AGAGTGATGAAACGTAAGTAATTGGGTGATGGTGGGCAGCAAAAAGACGCTACCCACCCTACGAGGAATGGTACTTTCATTAAATGTTACCAACAAAACGGTTAGGGATAACTCTTTTAGAATGCTTTCGATAAGGCGGTTGGGCGAGTCGTTTTGCGAAAATAGCCGCCTCTTTCATAATCTCGGCAAGCACAGTATTATCTATATTTGGCGTGATGAAATCGTCGAAATCAGTTCTCCACTGTTCAAGATACTCTTCTGATATAGCGCGCAGACAGGCTTCAATCGGTACTAGATGCTTTTTAAAAACACGCCATTTGTTTTGCCAACTGGCTACTTTTTCCTCATAATAATCTGAATAATAAGAAAAACGGATGAGCAATCGCAGCAATTGATTGACTTGAATTGGGGTTAAATTTGACCAGTTTATTGCCCCCAGTACATCGCAAAATCCTGCCAATTTAGCGGCCGCTTCCCAAATCGTCATTGCCAATTCTGTGAGATTTTCGTCATCAGGCAGTCGATATAAAACGTTTTCAACCTCTTTCAGCGAAAAATCATCACATTGTTTTGGATATTTAAAAGGGTAGTGAGGAGCAAATTCGCCAGCTAAATGTACTCTGTCTCGCAGATAGCTGGCAGAAATGCCATCGCGGAGTGCGGCTAACAAGCTATAAGCCCATTTTGGATAACGTTCAACAGTGGCGTATTCATGTAATGCCTTGAACACTTCATCTACACCAATTGGACAAACTGAACGAGCGATATTGAGTTCAAGCGCAAAAATGAGTAGGGTGAGATGATGCTCGCTAGGCTGTTCGGCTATTTGTTGGAGCCAGTCAAGGGCGAAAGGGGTTGGCGATTGTGCTAAAAACCTTGAAACCGTGGTGCGTAGTTCACAGTCTTCGTGCAGTTTCAAATGCCAAAATAAGGCTAAAGTGGCTTCGACGCGGTACCAAGGTAACCCTCTGAGTAGCGGCCAGATTTCTTCACGAAAAGTCGAGGGGAAACGGTGTGATTTGGCTTGAGGAGAGATATCCGAATGCTGTAAGCATAGATTCGGTTCAGCAGGTGGAATGGAAAGCGCCATCAGCGCGTTAACCTGCGCGGTTTCATAACCTAAATCACATAACGGTTTAATGGCTTGCTCGCGATATTGCCAAAGTGTTTGCAGCGCAATCGCTTGATTTGTCGGATGACAGAGTGCCATTTGAAGATTGACAGGTGTAGGGCGTTTGAGCTTAGGGGGTTTGTATTTTGTGCCACGAAAGGCGCGAGGATGAGCGGCCGTCGGTTTCAGTGGTTCGGGTTCAGGCTCGGCGCGAAGAATAGGGTTCGCACGCGAGGCGGCATTATCAATCGCCACGGATTCAGTGAGTACAACTAAAACATCCGTTAAGGTTGCCGCATCCCATTTCTCAACAAATTCTAATCGCTGCCAAGCAGCCTCAAGTCGCCGCGTGACGGCTGAAGCTTTGATATCTTTAAAGGGCATTAAAACCGTTTTGTAAAGATTTTGCCAATAAGGCTTATCCGATATTGGCGGCCGAAATTCGGACTGGCAACGGCTGATTTTAGCTTCTAGCCCAGTCGTGCTTCGTGTTATGCAAAGTAGATAGTCCATTTCATTTTTCCATTTTAATTTTAGAAATAGGGCAACCACAAGGGATTGCCCCTACGCAATGTCATGTAGGGGCAATCCCTTGTGGTTGCCCTTTGCGGTAAAATACCTGTTTATTTGTGCTTCAGTACTTACTGTTCCCTTACCACGGTTTTTCAGGCGGAGTCGCTTTAGCCCTTCTCGCATCCAAATAAAATTGTCCACGTAGCAACTGTTGAGGGTTTTCAGCAATACGATTAAGCAAGGCATCCGCCATCATATCAGATTCATCCGGTAACTGAGCTTCAGACAGAGCGGCATTACCAGACTCTTGATTTTCCTCACTTTCTTCTTGTGCGTCTTGTGCTTGCGCCTGTTGCGCCTCTTCTTCTGAAACAGACTCTTGAGCAGATTGCGCTTGTTCTTGATCATCCGATTGCTCAGCATTCTCCTGCGCTTGATCTTGTTCACCGTGTTGCTGTTCAGATTCTTCAGAATCATTGCCTTGCTCATTTTCGGCAGCCTGATTTTGTTCAGATTCTGAGTTTTCACCCTTTTCTTGATTTTCTTGAGAGTCTGAATCCTCCCCCTTTTCTTGATTTTCTTCAGAATCCCCTTGTTCAGAGGATTTGTCTTCAGATTGCTGTTCTAATTGTTGCCGCGCTAAAGCCAAATTATGTTGAGCATCGTCATGATCGGATTGCGCTGCCAAAACATGCTCATACGCTTTAATCGCTTGCTCGTATTCGCCTTGCTGAAAATAGGCATTGCCGAGATTATACTGAGCCTTCAATTTGGCTTGAGGATGTGTCACGTTGCCAAAAGCCTCTGCCGCTTCTGCATATTGCCCATCTTGATAAAGCGCAACACCACGTTGATAGGGATCAGTAAACAATTTGGCAGCGTCGGAATACTGTTTTTGCTCAAAAGCAGCCGCTGCTTGTTGTTCAGCATTTTGAAACCATTGCCAATTAAAGGCTAAGGCGATATGGGGTAAACTGAATAAGAGTATAGTGTAGAATAAACGTTGAAACATAGAAAAACCTCCTGTTATGATGATAAGTACTGAACCATAAATTTTCAGGTATTTTAATTAAAAGAAACAACCAAGAAGAGGGGCAACCACAAGGGATTGCCCCTACGAACCGTCCGTAGGGGCAATCCCTTGTGGTTGCCCCTATCTGAAACGCTGTCAAGAAAGTGATTTGAAAACCTATTTTGTCTTGTCAAAACCTGACTGGTTTTTAAAACCAGTCAGGTTTGGCGCATTCCATCGCGCCGCAAAATAACATGCATTCGTCAGGTTTCAATTAGCCATTAAGTATTAACCTTGTCGAGGTTCCAAAATTTCTGCCTCATCTAATCCGGTGACTTGAGTTATAACGGCAATATCGACATGAGCTTGCAACATTTGTTTGGCAATTCGATAAATTTTCTCATTAGCCCTTTTTTCCGCGTATTCTAAAGCATGTTGCTTTTCGAGTTCCGCGTATTCTAAAGCATGTTGCTTTTCGAGTTCCGCTTGTTCTAAAGCATGTTGCTTTTCGAGTTCCGCGTGTTCCGCTTGTTCTAAAGCCTGTTGCTTTTCGATTTCTGCTGCTTGTTTTTCGATTTCGGCTTGTTGCTTTTCGATTTCGGCCCGTTTTGTTTTTTCATATTGCCAAGGTAAGCGGTTGCCATCCACATCCCACCAACATAACCAAAACGTCTTTCTCTCAACATCTTCCTTTGCACCGAACCATACCCCAAGAAAAAGTTGCAACGAGTCTATCCAATAACGCCCATTTTGGCTTTGTGTTTGTCTTTTATAATATCCATTTTCAAGGTGATAGACTTCCAATTTGCCGTTGTCTGAATTGAAAATCATATACCAAGACACCTTTAAAATTTTTTCATAAAAGTACCATTTGCCATAAGGCGGCTTATGCGATTCGTTATATTCCTTGCCTTTGTTATCCGATAAAAATTCCATCACGATAGTGGGGAGTTTTCCCTCGGCAATCGGCGTATAGCTGCGACGATTTTTGTCAGTCTGAATCACATAAGGCACATAAAACCAGTCTGGTGCTTTGGTGATCGTTTGGCCTCCCACTTTGACACACACTGCCAGACTGGTGGCGCATAGCTGGTATTTTGATAGACGTTGTGTACAAGACAGTGCGTCTCGTAAAGCTTCTGCTAGTAAAGATTGATCCAAATTATCCATGGGCTCATCAGGTATATCAAAATCGGGGGAGGGCACTTCCCAAACAATTTTGGGTGAGACTGTTCGACTGACTTTTCGATGTTCGCGAATTAAAAAAGCAGTTGGTGATTTGAGTTGTGTTTGTTGTTTGAGCATCAAAAAGGCTCCTATATTTTAGCAAAGGTGTCACTTTGCTCTGTTTTTAAAACTTAAATCAATTGAATCTTTTTATTATATCTCATTAGTTCATAACTTTGATTGACGTTTTGAAAATATTATAAATCCCCTTTTTCTGAGTTAAATATAGTTAGCAATTAGTTAGCAATTCCCATTTTGGTTAAATACAAAAAAGGGCTTGCGCGTGGATGTCTCGTAGGGTGGGTAAACGGGCGACATTGAATTCAATATCAAACCCAGATTTCACAGCACGGAAGCCCACCATCCCAGTTTTCCCTCTAAAAATAGGCAACACCTTTAAACCAAGCCGCCTTATAAAATCAATAGCTTAGGTTTTCCCCCTACAGATGATGTATTTCACGCTTGCTGAAAATGCTATAGCATTTTTCGTTTGGCTTAAATACAAAAAAGGGCAACCACAAGGGCTTGCCCCTACAAATGATGTATTTCATGCAAAAGGGAAACGCTATAGCAATTCCCATTTTGGTTAAATACAAAAAAGGGCAAACACGCTTAACACCTATCCGTTTTTTTAAGTCATTGAAAAGTGTACTTGGTTAAACAAAACTGATATGTGATAAGTCACCATCCTTCACTTGATATAGCAATCAAAAATAGGATATGATTTCAAAAAAAATGATTGACAATTCAAAAAATGATAATTCGTTTTTGCAAATAGCAAACTAATAGAAAAGGGCGACATAACAATTGATATACTGAAGTGTATAATGAGACACTATAAACGCTTTTTATAGTTTGGATGAATAATCGCTGCCCTTATACAAACTCAATACCAATAAAATCAAAGTGTTGATGTAATGTGATGTGAACTGTGAGATAAAATGACAACTGATAACAAAATCCTTTTCCTTTGTACAGGTAATTACTATCGCAGCCGTTTTTCAGAGCATTTTTTTAATGCACAAGCCCAACGACTCAATTGGTGGGCCGATTCGCGGGCGTTAGCGATAAAACAAGGCTTCAATAACGTGGGTGCGATTTCTCCCTATGCACTTGAAGGTTTAAAAGTGCGTGGGATTACCGTGCCAGAAAATGAGCGTTTTCCACTGCAAGCAGTTGATGCGGATTTTAAAACGGCCGATAAAATTATCGTCTTAGATGAATCTGAACATCGTCCACTGATGGAAAAACACTTTCCGCAGTGGACAAATGTGGTTGAATATTGGATGATTCACGATATCGATCAAACTTATCCCTCAGTTGCGTTAAGGCAAATGGAACAGCAATTAACTCAATTGATTGAGAGTTTAATTAATTTATAATTGAAAATTGAAAATGAAACCAATTGCGTTTTCCTTGAAAACGCGCCCCTTTTTGACTGAAATCAGGTGTAAATGAGATGAGTACAGAAACAGAAGTGGAACCCGTTGTCACCAAGACACCCAAACCGAAACCGAAAAAACGTAGTTTCTTATGGTTATTCTTATTCTTAATATTACTTTTGGGCGGCACGATTATCCTCAGTTATCCCTTAGGGCAGCGGTTTGAGCGTTCGCAACAAGCCTTACAACAGCAAGTGAATTTGCTCAACACCCAAGTCGCCACACTGCAAACTGAATTACGGGCCTCTCAATCTCAAGATCATCAGGCCCCGTTGAACAGCTTACAGGCCCTTTTCAAGGCCTTATCTAAACAGCAACAAGATTTAGACAGTCAATTCAGCTATCTTGTTCGTCAAATAGAACAACAACCTCAAAATAATGAGGATTGGAAATTGGCCGAAATCCAGTATTTACTTAAAATCGCGCTACAGCGCTTACAACTGGCTTCAGATCCAGAGAGTGCCTTAGCCGCGCTGAAAGCGGCCGATCAACGTTTACAATACTTAAACAAGCCGACTTTGTTTCAACTGAGGACGCAATTGTTGGAAGACATTAAACGTTTAGAGGCATTAGAAGGGCCTGATACTGAACGTTTAGTTGTCTCACTGTCACAGTATATCGCGAAAGCCGATCAATTGCCGCTGTTAAAAGCGCATTACGAAGCCTCTCAGCCTACGCCAGAAGAAACGATGCCAGCAGAAACCTTATCATGGCAAGAATGGGGATGGCAAACCGTGAAACAATTCCTAGTGATACGCTATAACAAGGAAGCGGATACTGGTTTTATGAGCCCTGGACAAAAGGCGTTAGTCGGACAAATCCTGCATTTGAGATTAGAAAACGTCCGCTTTTTCCTATTGCGCCATGATACTCAAAATTTTGCCGCTTCATTAACCTCCGTGCGCGATTGGCTGAAACGTTATTATGATCAAAATGAGAAAACCGTCAAAGCGTTACAACAGGATTTAATGGCTATGCAAAACACAGACTTAAATCCACCCTTGCCTAATATTTCAGGTTCATTCAACCTGTTGCAAAACATACTGGCCTCAAAATTTGAGGCCTCCCCGATGCGCCAGAAAGAAACGATTCCCCCGACTTCCCCATCAAAGGCAGCACCAGTTTCAACCGAGGAAAGCGAAACCTCTAGTTTACCGCCAGTCACACAAAGGGAGGTTGTTGCACAATGAAATGGTTTATCACACTATTCTTAATCGTCGCAAGCCTTGCCACCTTGACTTGGTTTTTCCAAAACGATCCTGGGTTTATTGTCATTGGACATGGCGCATGGACAATCGAAACCAGCTTATCGGCCTTCATCCTCGCCTTAGTATTAGTTTATTTCGTTCTCCGTGTACTGATGATATTAGTGCGCTTCCCGCTGCGCTTATTTCAAAATCGCTTCAGACTGCAACAAGAAAAGGCTCAGGAATCATTAGTACGTGGCTTATTAGCCCTGATACAAAAACAATGGCAACAGGCAGAACAAACGTTATTAAAAAACGTTTCAGCAGGAGAATTGGAAACCTTGCATTATCTTGGTGCCGCTTATGCCGCCGACAAACAGCAAGCCTCATCCCGTCTCACTACCTATATCGAAGCTGCACGGAAAAGCCTACCGAAAGAAAATGTGACACTGCTCTTATTTGAAGCCCAGTTACATTTACAACAACACAACTTATTGGCTGCCCTTGAAAAAACGCAAACGGCTTACAGCTTAGCACCAAAACATGAACAAGTTTTGCTTTTACTGCTCACCCTGTACACACAATTAGCCGATTGGCAAGCCTTGTTAGCTTTATTGCCCGAATTGCGTAAACGCAAACTCCTCTCTGCCGAACAACTACAAGCTTTAGAAAATCGGGCCAGTATTGAATTGATCCAGCACACCCTGCGTACTCAGCCCTCCCAAGTCACCACAGTTTGGTCACGTATGCCTAAAATGATGCGACTCAGGCCCGTCATTCTTCAAGTCTATCTCAAGCATTTAATGAGCGCCGGCGATGCCGGCACGGCAGAACCCTTGCTAAGAGAAGCCTTGAAATATCAATGGGATACAGACTTAGTCGCCTTATATGGGGAACTCGAAACGGCCAATACCAGCCAGCAAATCGGCTATGCCGAAACGTGGATCAAAAGCCATCCAAAAGACACCGTTTTATTACAAACATTAGGGCAATTATGCCTGCGTAATCATGCTTGGGATAAGGCCCAACAATACCTTGAAAACAATATCAGTTTTGCACCCACACCTAAAACCTATCAACTGTTAGCCGAATTATCGATTCAAAAAGGTGATTCAGTGCAAGCCAATGAATATTATCGACGCGGGTTGCAATTAGCCATGTCGGGTGGGTAAAGATTGTTGCCGGCCCCATTAATTCTTATCAACCATGTCGGGTGGGTAAAGATTGTTGCCGGCCCCATTAATTCTTATCAACCATGTCGAGTGGGTAAAGATTGTTGCCGGCCCCATTATAATTAAATGTAGGGTGGGTAACGTGTTTTTGTTGCCCACCATTAATTTTAGGGCTTAATCATGCAGCACTACCCCATTCAAGTTTTTTGGAGTAATGAGGATAACGCCTATATTGCTATTGCACCTGATTTAGCAGGTTGTTCGGCGGGAGGGGCAACAGAATTTGAAGCCATCCAAGAACTGCATATTGCCATAGAATTATGGCTTGAAGCGGCGCGTAAAATAGGCAAACCAATCCCTTCGCCAAATACTTCTCCTGAGTTTTTCAGAAAAGAGCTTGACTGCCTGTAGAGACGCGATGCTTCGCGTCTCTACAAACGAGAGACGCGATGCTTCGCGTCTCTACAAACGAGAGACGCGAAACATCGCGTCTCTACAAACGAGAGACGCGAAACATCGCGTCTCTACAAACGAGAGACGCGAAGCATCGCGTCTCTCGTTTATTGATCAATATGTTTGGTCAAAGCCCTGAACAGGTAGCCGCAACTAAACAAGATCCCAATCAAGCGCCCCTAGAAGAAAAAGAGAAGGCGATGTTACTGTTTGTGTTGAAATCGGTAAAAACACCGACAGAAGTCACAGAACAAGATGTCCAAGCATTACGGGCATTAGGCTGGGAAGAAGGCGACATTCTTGATGCGACAGCACATGGCGCACGTCATGTCGCGATTGATATTCTGTTTAATACCTTTAAGATTGAAAAGGATTTTTAGAGGGAATGGTGTGCAACAAAAACCCGGCACCCCCCTACATTGAAATGGGGCAGGCAACAAAAACCCGTTACCCACCCTACATTGAAATGGGGCAGGCAACAAAAACCCGTTACCCACCCTACATAATCAAAAAAACATTATGACAAACTCAACTCAACCAGAACTATTTCACCCTTGGAATGACGCTTGTGATCGTTGGTTACTGAATCAAGCGACTCATTTAGATCAACTCCTTTCTGAAGATGAAGAGATTCAAGAAAACAGTGATGAAGAAATGCGTGTAGCCGATATTGCCCTCAATGGCTTTATCAGCACAATGTCTATTTTTGGCGCGATTGAAACAGGTTTATTTGAAGCATTAGCATCAAGCCCAGCTAAGTTAGATAGCTTAGCACAGCAAATGAATATCGATCAAACGAATTTAGGGCGACTACTTTCAACGCTACAACGTCTGAATTTGGTAGAATTGAAATCACAAGAATGGGCCTTAAAAGCACCCGCACGGCGTTTTTTTACCCCAACGGCCCCTGAATTTGAGCCTTATCTTTGGACACGCTTATCCATGACTCACCTGTTCTTGCGAAAATATGTGCCTGAATGGGCAGACATGGTGCGCGGACAACGTCAGTTTGATGAATTGCAATGGCCTCCCCGTAACGAGCAAGAATCTCGTGACTTTGAACATATTATGACGGCCGAAGCCCCCTACCTAACAGCACGGCTGAACACCGTTATACAAGAAAAGCCGATCAAACGTCTGCTTGATGTCGGGGGCGGAGGCGGCATCATTGCTTCATTATTAGCCAGTCAGCAACCTGATCTCACCGTCGATGTTTTAAACTTACCCCACGCCTGCCCACTGATTACAGAAACGGCGAAAAAATTCAACGTAGCAGAACGAGTTCATCCCCATCCTGCCGATTTTTTAGAAGAAGACTTTCCAACCGATTATGACGCAGTACTCTTTTCGCGAGTACTGGTAGATTGGCCGGATGAAATTGTCAGCAGATTGCTGAACAAAGCCTACCGCGCCTTAAATTCAGAAGGGCAATTGATTATTTGTGAACGCATGAGAGGGCCAGATGAAGGAATCAGTCGTATGTGGTTAACATTTATGGCGATGGGTGTCAAAGCCCATGTCTTTGGACGAACACCATTGAGATGGACAGAATTACTGGATCAAGCGGGTTTTCATCATCCCCGTTTACAAGGCGATGGTTCATTTGAAGGCTATGGTGTCATTCAAGCGTTTGTTGATCGTCAAGCCAATCAAGCAGAACAATTACTTCGCCCCTCAGAAAGCGTTTATCACAACGCCGATACAGCAGTGGTAACCGTACCCCCAGCACCAGAAGGATACACACAATATGTGGGCATGAGAATACCCGGTGGACAAACCCTTATTTTCAGTCAAAAAAATACCATGCAGCCCTTTAATGGCATGAATCTACCCCCGTGGCAAGGCGGAGAAATTGCGCTTGAACAAATCATCCTGCCCAATATTCCACGCGGTAAATATTTGCTTTATTTACTCTATGCCCCAGAAGGCGTTGAACCGATGGCCCATTCTGAAAAATGGACATTAAATGTGTCAACATTTCGAGTGATGTAGAGACGCGATGCTTCGCGTCTCGAAAATTCACGTCTCTAAAATTCGCCTCTCTAAAATGTCATAATGTAGAGACGCGATGCTTCGCGTCTCGAAAATTCGCCTCTCGAAAATGACGTGATGTAGAGACGCGATGCTTCGCGTCTCGAAAATTCGCCTCTCGAAAATTCGCGTCTCGAAAATTCGCGTCTCGAAAATTCGCGTCTCGAAAATGACATGATGTAGAGACGCGATGCTTCGCGTCTCTATATCGCGTCTGTCTCGAAAATTTGCGTCTCGAAAATTTGCATCGCGTCTCTACTTAACCAAAGAAAAACTTGAACTATCAAGTTATCCTTATAACCATTAGGAAACCTCTCATGCACCCAATGCTTAATATTGCAATACGAGCGGCCCGTAGTGCCGGTACATACATTGTGCGTTCTTTAGAAAAACGCCCTAATTTACAGATAGAGAGAAAAGGTCAAAACGATTTTGTGACAGAAGTAGACAGACAAGCAGAAGCGGCTATCATAGACATACTGCGTAAAGCCTATCCTAATCATGCCATTTTGGCGGAAGAAAGTGGGACACAACAAGGTGAGGCGTATCAATGGGTTATCGATCCCCTAGATGGAACGACTAATTTTTTACATGGCAATCCACAGTTTGCTGTTTCTATTGGATTAAGACATGAAGGCCGTTTAGAACTTGGGGTGATTTATGATCCGTTACGCGATGAACTCTACACCGCATCACGCGGCACAGGCGCGTTATTGAATGATCGTCGCCTGCGCGTAAGCCGCTTAATGTCTTTAGAAGACGCCTTGCTCGGTACCGGTTTTCCATTTAGAAAACAACACCATATACACAGCTACTTAAATACTTTTAATGCCTTATTTTCTCAAGTAGCCGATATTCGTCGCGCCGGATCAGCGGCTTTAGATTTAGCTTATGTCGCCGCAGGGCGTTTAGATGGATTTTGGGAAATTGGTTTAAATGAATGGGATATGGCAGCAGGTGTTTTATTAATTCAGGAAGCGGGCGGTTTAGTGAGTGATTTTAGCGGAGGGAATGACTATTTCAACACCGGCAATATTGTGGCAGGCAGCCCAAAAGCTTTCAAAGGCATACTGCAAACGATTCACCCCCATTTATCGGAAGCGTTGCAGAAATAAGGGCATTTTAGCTCGATCTGAGTAGTACAAACTTTAGTTTTTTCGGTAGGAGTACTTGCGTCTTTTGCGTTATAAATAACATTGACATAAAACAAGATTAATGCAGAGCCAATTTAATAACCCAAAAGAGGATTTTCAGGATTTGTGGATTTTTCTGTTCTGTAAGTAATAAAGAGATGAGATAAGTGATTTATTTTCTTATTAGTTAATATAGCGTAGGGTGGGTAGCGTGTTTTTGTGCCGGCCCCATTAATTTAAAAAGCGTCGGGTGGGTAGCGTGTTTTTGTGCCTGCCCCATTAATTTAAA
>Ga0180298_1000316_pt1 | contig 11569 bp, 4 predicted proteins | sample GuaBasSediGuay13_FD_121800 | JGI IMG/M metagenome (GOLD analysis project Ga0180298, IMG submission 121800) | Subseafloor sediment microbial communities from Guaymas Basin, Gulf of California, Mexico - Guay13, Core 4488-10 , 4-6 cm | ecosystem: Environmental > Aquatic > Marine > Hydrothermal vents...
GAGTGATGAAGCGTAAGTAATTGGGTGATGGTGGGCAGCAAAAAGACGCTACCCACCCTACAAGGAATGGTACTTTCATTAAATGTTACCAACAAAACGGTTAGGGATAACTATTTTTAAAGTTTTGAAAGGGGATTTGAGCTATAAGCTGTAAGTCGTTGATTTTTATTGGCCCGTTTCCGTCAAGCCACTTCCTCACTTTTTTAAACTTTGCGAAGAATTTTCAAACCAAATTGATTTTGCGGTAAGATGGGCAACGTGGTTGCCCACCTCATTCATTTATACTTAGCATCATCATAAAGTCGCTATTATCAAATCCTCGCAAAATAACAGGCATTCCAAAAACACGCAAAATCAATTTGGAACGTAAAAAAACACGCAAAATCAATTTGGAACGAAAAAAAACACGCACAATTAAGCCGTCAAGTTATTGGTATCGATATTCATCCGCTCTTAGTGCAAATTGCTAAAACGACGTTATTGTTGGCTTTGAGTGATAAACTTAACAACGCACCAACTTGGACAATTGCGGAAAACGGTACGACAAGCCTTGAGTGCGGAATTAAAAGACATTGATGCGTTAGTCGAAAACATTTCGCAAAGTGTCTATTAGGATAGTTATGATTAGAACGTGGCTCGGTTTAGGTTTATCCCTTTTTATACTGCACGCGGGCACAATTTAAACTTTTAAAAACTTTCGCGATTGGATGGACTACAAAAGCAAATCGATCAAAAAAATCTTAAAAAGCTAAGGCACCGTAGGGGTTGAATGTGAAACTTCGTTGCCGAGCGTAGCGAGATCATAGCCCCAGGTGCAACCTCAATGCCACCTTCGTTAAGGGCTTTCGCGGTGGTATGCCCCCTACAAAACCCCACGTCATGACGGGGTTGTAGGGGCGAACCACCGCGAAAGCCCAGGCGAAGGCGAAGGTGGCATTGAGGTGCAACCTGGGGTTGCCAAAAAATTATAAAAGTTAAATTTAATCCAGCAAAGAGTATATGTTTATCCCTTCTTATATACAATCCTTGTCGTTATGGTTGGTTATTGCTGTTTTAACACTAACAAAGTAATATCATCATACACCTTTTGCTCACCAATAAATTGCCGTACATCCTCAATCACCGCTTGTTGGATTTCGTGGGCTGTTTGTTGCCACAGATGGCGGATAACTTCACAAAGGCGTTCTAATCCATACATTTGTTTATCAATATTTTCAGCCTCAGTAATGCCATCGGTATAAAGCACCACAACATCACCGGCATTCAATGGCACGCTGGTTTGCTTCACAAAATCAGCAATCTCGAAATCTAAACCGATGGGAAAACCTAAATCCATCGTGTCGATTAATTCCAATTTTCCCTGTCTGACGACAATCATTTCTTCATGTTGTCCGCTTAAATAAAGTTGCTTGTCTTGATAATCGACTAAAGCCAATGTCAAACTTTTTTCCACGTTCATTCGCTCAACGTTATGGAAAACCATTTGATTCAGTGCGCTGAAAAATTTAACCGGATCGGTTTCATTATTGGCAAGCAAAGTGCGGATTGATGATTGCACCATAATCGCTAACGCACCACTTTCTAAACCATGCCCAGTGACATCACCGATTCCAAACAAAATTCGTCCCTGATGTTGAAGCACATCATAGTAATCACCACCTACTTCTTCGGCCGGTGCCATAAAGCCGGCGATATCTAAACCGTCAATTTGCTTAAGTTCCTTTTCAGTTGGTAGCAACATTTGTTGCAAACGGCGCGAGACTTCTAACTCTGCTCTCATTCGCAGATTTTCTTTTTTGAGTTGTCGTTGCAATTCATGCAATTTCAAATGAGTTTCTACACGCGCTAAGACTTCTTCAGCTTGAAAGGGTTTAGTAATGTAATCTACGCCACCCACGGAAAAGGCTTTGACTTTATCGAAGGTTTCATTCAACGCACTGATAAAAATCACGGGAATCTCACGAGTTTCTTCATGAGCTTTTAAATGCTCACAGACTTGATAACCATCCATATTGGGCATCATAATATCAAGCAAAATGAGTGAAGGAGATTCTTTTTCTATCGACGTTAACGCCCGCGGCCCATTGTTAGCCGGACGCACTTTATATCCCACTTCCCGTAATATCCCTATCAATAAACGTAAATTAGCTGGCGTATCATCGACCACGAGAATATTAGAATTTGAGATATCAACAGTATCGTTCATGATTGAATTCCTTGTGCTTCTCGAATCAAATCTAAAATGGCATCATAATCAAATAGTTCAGCCAATTCAACCAAGCCATTGGCCAATCCTATATGCTGTAAACGAATTTCAGTGATAATACTTTCTATCTTGTCGAGATCATTGCGATCAGTCGCATCCTCAAAACGGGCCAGCAATTCCGCTGGCAAGCTCGCCAGATTGCTAGGCGTTAACACATCAGCTTCGGAATCGATCATCGACGTTGCGATGGGTTCCTCATAGATATACTCCACACCCAAATGTTTGTGCATCGCCTCAAAAATATCGTTTTCTCTAAACGGCTTGCGTAAAAAGTCATCACAACCCGCATCAAGCACGACGGCCCGTTCTTCTAACACACTGGCCGTCAGGGCAATGATAGCGGTGGCTTGGCCTTTGGTATGTTCTCTAATCCGTTGAGTGGCTTCATAACCATCCATCACCGGCATCCGCATGTCCATCCAGATCAAATGCGGTTGCCATTCTTCCCAGACTTCAATCGCTTCTTGCCCGTTTTCAGCTTCTCTGAGTTCAAAACCCAGTGGATTGAGTAATTTGATAAGGAGTTGCCGATTGCTCCATTTGTCATCGACAATTAAAATCCGATAGCGCGGTTGATTGAGGGCTAAAGCAATGACTCGTTTGCCATGGGCGGCCTTTTTAATATTAGTGGCTTCGGATAATTGACATTGAATCTGAAATTGAAACGTGGTTCCCCGTCCAACTTCACTGCTTACTACCACGTCGCCACCCATTAATTGAACAAATTTGCGACTAATGGGCAAACCTAAGCCGGTACCTTCTTGAGATTGCTTGCCTGCCTCTGTTTGCACAAACGCGGTAAACAGTTCGTCTAACTCATCTGATGCAATGCCTGGGCCGGTGTCTTCTACTTCAAATTCAATCACTGAGCATTGCAGGTTAAAATCCGCTTGAACTTTGGTTTTCGCGCTGATTCGTACTATGATTCCTCCTTCTACCGTAAATTTCAACGCATTATTGAGCAAATTAATCAACACTTGACGCACTTTGACTTCATCGGTGTAAAGGTATTGGGGAACCGATAGTTCACGTTCAAAAAGCAGTTGCAAGTGTTTATCATCCGCTTTTAGATGAAACATATCTTCTAAATCATCCAGCAGACGATAAAAGTCAAAATGGTTTTCATTGAGTGTGGTACGGCCCGCTTCAATCTTGGACAGATCAAGTACTTGGTTAATCAGACTGAGGAGGTGTTCACCGCTGCGACTGATGATACCGACATTCTGTTGATTTTCCTTATCCAGTTGTTGGCTACGGGTTAGAATTTGGGCAAAGCCCAGAATCGCGTTAAGCGGGGAGCGAAGTTCATGGCTCATATTGGCTAAGAAAGTGCTTTTGGCTTGATTCGCCACTTGGGCCGCTTCTTCAGCCTCTTTTCTGACCACGATTTCTTGTTCCAATTCGTCGGTACGCTCTGCGACTTTTTGCTCTAAGTTGTTGTATAAAAAAGAGTTTTCAATAGAAATGGCGATTTGTGATGACAACAGGTTAAGCACTTTTAACCGTTCTTGGGTAAAGGCACCGGTTGCCAGATTGTTTTCTAAATATAAGATACCCGTCAACTGTCCTTGATTAAGCAAGGGGAGGCATAATATGGATTTGGGACGCTGTTTTTTGATGTACGGATCAGGGGTAAATTGGCCCTCTTTGCTCGCATCAGGCAAAACAAGATGTTCTTGGGTTCTTTCAACATATTGGATAATCGTTTGTGCAATGGGTTGATTTTCAAGAGGAATAGATTGCAAAACGTTAACCTCATCGCTATCCACTTGCCCTTTAGCTTCGATAAACCACTGTTCTTGTTGAGGAAGTAACAAAAAGCCTTTTTCTGCCCCTGCATTTTCAATGACAATGAGCATCATTTTTTCCAAGAGTTGCCCCAACACGATTTCCCCAGAGAGGGTTTGAGCAGCTTTCATGATACTGTTCAAATCCAGCCATTGCCCATCGCCTTTGGTTGAAATGGAAGCCAAGAGCGTTCCTGAAATAGTCACATCTGCCTTCATGGCACGGGCCGTTTTGGAGGACAGCAATTGCGGATATCGGGTTTCTAAATCCTTAACTTTCGCAACGGCTCCCCAACGTTGATAGGCGTAGTGAGCCTCTTTTAGGTAGGTTTGGGCAAACTTGTCCATCCCACGAGCGAGATAAAACCCGGCTGCTAACTCATAAGCTAAAGCTTCTTCATTGAGATATTCATTTTCTCTTGCTCCGGCAATGGCTTTTTCATACCACTCTATCGCGTTAAGTTGTCCCAAAGCCCGTGCTTTTTCAGCCTCGACTAAATCGTATTTATGCTGAAAATTCATGGGGGCATGGTTGGCCCACAATTTCATATGTTCCTGGTTAGCCGACACTTTGGTTAAAACGGCCTCTTGTTCAAGCTCGGGCAAACTCGGATACAACGCTAACCGTGCCAGAGAATCGTAAAAATGAAATATCACCTTGACTAACACAGCGGTGACAGCCTCTAAATGCTGTTCTGCTAGAACAGCGTTTTCAACCGCTACGGCATATTCTTGAAACAAATAATGCAAGATACATTTGTTAATATGCAAATGATGAATCCCTGTTCTATCATTCGCTTGTTGAATAAACTGTAACTGACTGGTTTCGTCATAAACTTTGCCAGTCAAACGACACGGGTTGTTGGAATGTGCCATTAAGTTTAAAACAACTTGCGAATACAAGCGACTCCAAGTAAGGGGAACTTCTTGTTTAAGCCGAGCAATTGCATGACTGTACCGAGCCATTTCTGGTTCTAGGGTGACAAGTGGCTTACCTGTAAAATAAGCATAGTGGAGATAAACACCGAGAGAATAGGCTGCGAAATCGATTTCTCCAACTTCTAAGCAAGTTTGGTAACTTCCTAACAAGGGTTGTAATGTTTCTCTAACATGTTCTTTCCACAGCCTTATATGGGTATTAAATAGGTAAATGGTCCTCGCTTCAAATCTCTTTTCACCCACTCGTTTCAAAAAATCTAAAGCGAGCCTACCAAATTGATATCCGGATTCAATATCAAAAACCACGCCGCAGAGAATCAAGCCGTAAAAGGCATAAGAATAACTTGATTCAGCAATATTGCCATATTCAAGCAATAACTCAACTTGTTTAAGTATCAGTAAAACCATCAGTTTTGGTGACACGAAGTAAGCGGCAGGGATAACACTCACAATGACGCGTAGTGCCAATATTGATTGGGTGTTCGTCATCATTGGTAAGTCAATGAGAGATTGGATTGGTTTACCAGAGAGGGAAACTTGCATTTTCTGGAGAGCTAATCCTACCTCTTCTTCTGTGGGTTCTTGCGGGAAACTAATACCTAATCTGTTTAGAAACATTAATGCGGTTTTAATCGCCTTTCGTAGTTGATTTTGTGCGGCATAAGCCAGTATTTGAATTTCACAGATTTTCGCTTCATCTGATACCGTTCGTGCTTGTTGTAACACCACTTGTGCCAATTGCTCCATCTGTTCAAAATCACCACTGAGGTAAGCCACTTCCACGGCGCCGGTAAAGAGATTGAGCGTCAAATCGTAAGAACGATCCCAACTCTTATCGGTTAAGCATCCCCGCCCTTTGGTGAAGTAGTTGATCGCAGCCCCATGAGCGGTTGCCTTCTTCGCTTTTTGCCCTGCCATTAAATTCAGCTCAGAAACTTTAAGTCGCTCGGCTTGATTATTGAGCAATTCAAGACTCTGGTTAAATTGTTCCACAATATCAAACACTTTTTCTGCTAATGCGTCAGTAGGTGTATTTTTCGATAGCAAACGGCCTATTTGTAAATGGACGGCTTGTTTCTGTTCATCATCAATCAGTGCATAAGCTGCTTGTTGAACGCGATCATGTAAAAAATGAAAATGGCGAATCGCCAATGGCGAAGACTGAATCTCTTCGCCACTCAATTCAAGTGATGAAGACGGCAAGATGAATCCTTCGGTCAAAACCGGCATAATATCTTGGAAAGTCTCAGCGAGCGATTTTTCATAAATGACCGACAAGGTATCCAAATCAAAACGATTGCCCACACACGCAGCCAGACGTAAAACTTGCCTTGCGGATTCGGGCAATTTTTTCAATTTGCCAATCATTAAATCCACCACATTGTCAGTGATGTTCATGGCCTCAATTTGAGCAATATCCCATTGCCAATGGGCTTTTTGCTCAAGTGTTGGGGAAACAAAATGAAGCAAATCTTCTTCATACAAGGTTTGCAGAAATTGATTGACAAAAAACGGATTCCCACCGGTTTTACGCATGACCAAATCTGTCAATGCGTCAACCGCTTTCAGGTTTTGGTGCAAACTCTCAGCAATCAATTGGTTAATCTGTTCAAAAGCCAAAGGCTTTAAGGTGATTTGGTTAATGGTAGAGACGCAATGCATTGCGTCTCTACGGAGTTTATCAAGTGTCGTCATTAAGGGATGCGTTGGGTCAACTTCGTTATCCCGATAGGCTCCGATAAAGAAGAGGGCGGTGTTATCTTGGTCAGTCATAACCAATTCTAACAATTTCAGTGTTGCCGAATCAGCCCATTGTAAGTCATCCAAAAACATAACTAGGGGATGTTCTGGTTGGCAAAACACCCGCATAAAATTTTGAAATACCAGATTAAAGCGGTTTTGGGATTCGGTTGTGCCAAGTTGAGGGACGGCCGGTTGGGCACCAATAATCCATTCGATTTCGGGAATCACATCGATAATGATTTGTCCGTTAGGGCCCAACGCGGCCCCCAATTTTTCTTTCCAAACAGAAAGTTGGGCTTCATTTTCGGTCAACAATTGTTGGGCTAATTCTTTAAAGGCATTGACTACCGCACTATAGGGAATGTTACGCTGGAATTGATCGAATTTGCCGGCAATAAAATAGCCTGGTTTTTCGGTCAGCGATTTATAGATTTCTTTGACCAATACCGATTTACCAATCCCAGAATAGCCGGCAACCAGCATCATTTCGGCTGTTCCAGAAGCCACCCGTTCAAAGGCCGCAACTAACGTGTCTATTTCCGATTCGCGCCCATAGAGTTTTTGCGGAATTTGAAAACGATCTGAAATGTCTTTTTGGGCTAAGGCAAAAGGTTCAATCGTGCCATTGTTTGCAAACTGAAGTTGGCACTTCTGTAAATCGGCTTTGATACCCCAGGCACTTTGATAACGCGCCTCTGCGGTTTTTTCCAATAATTTCAAAATGAGATTAGAAATAGCCATTGGCAAATCGGGATTGATTTGGTGAGGTGGCGTGGGTTGTTTAGCGATATGGCAATGGACTAATTCCATCGCATCTTTCGATTCAAAAGGCACTTTTCCGGTGAACAGTTCGTAAAAAGTGGCCCCTAATGAATAAAAATCGGTGCGATAATCCAAAGCACGGTTCATACGCCCTGTTTGTTCTGGGGACATATAGGCTAAAGTGCCCTCTAAGACTTCAGGGTTTTTCAGCGTGAGATGTTGCTTGGATAATTGGGTGGAAATCCCAAAATCGACGATTTTCAAGACATTGGTATTGGGATTCAAAATCAGATTTGAGGGGTTAATATCCTTATGGATAATATTTTGCCCCTGAATTTGTCCCAAAATTTCGGTAGCACGAATAGCAAACGTGAGTAATTCATCAAGCGTAAAGGTGCGCTGTTTGTCTAGCCAGATTTTAAGGGACTCGCCATCAAAATCCTCAAGGCATATCACCAGCGTATTTTGGTGTTTTTCTAGGTGGTAAGCCTTGATAACGCCCTCCAAATCTTTTAGACGGCGCGTGATATCATATTCTTGCCGATAGCGCGTTAATTCTTCTGGCAAAGGATAATCCTCTTTGAGGACTTTGAGGATAACTGGTTGATTATCCTCATCTCTGATTCCCCGATAAACAAGGGAGTTGGCACTTTCGTAAATTTGAGTGCTGATTTGGTAATTGGGTAATGTCAACATAGTGAGCGTTTATCCTCAAGTGAAAAGTAAAAAATTTATATAAAAAAGGATTAAAAGTAAATGACAAGGATTGTATTTTCTTACCAGCTATCAGTTTGCAAATTCAGGCATAAATACACACCCCTGCGTATTTAATATCAGAATATCATTAAAAATCATATACTTATTGCTATGTGTGACAAAGTGGTACTCTGTGTACTCTGTGTTGAAAAAAAAGTGTCGGGCCAAACTGATAGGTAGTTGACAGAGAACCACAGAGTTTCACATCTTTGCGTCTTCGCGTCTTTGCGTGAGATTTTATCTCACGCAAAGCCGCAAAGCCGCAAAAGCAACAAAATTCATTACCTTTCAATCCACTTACCATATTCCGGAAAACACCGTTTCATCTGCACATTCATCCAATTCCTTTCTTCCTCATTCGCACGCTCCCACCATTCGACCAACCATTTGATATACTCAGCATCGTCATAAGGTCGCTATTATCAAGCCCTCGCAAAATAAATTTTGCATTCCATAGATAACGCAAAATAAATTTTGCACTCCAAGATAACGCAAAATAAATTTTGCACTCCAAGATAACGCAAAATAAATTTTGAACGAAAATCTTAAAAGCGCAATTTATGGCGATGCTAAGTATAATCATCTTGGGCTCTTGTTCAGTTGTTCCCCTGTTCATATTTTCATTATCCATTAAAAGCCATCCAATATCAACACGAAATTTGGTGCATATCTTAATGGCATTTTCTACGCTGATTGGTTGAGCCCAATAAATAATTTTGTCAGGTGGGCAACAAGAACCCGTTACCCACCATTTCACGCGCGCGGTGAAGCGTAGCGAGACAAAGCGCGTGAAATACATTGATTTGAATGGGGCCGGCAACAAGAACCCGTTACCCACCCTACGCTAAAACAAATCCTGCGGATCGATATCTATTGACCAACGTACTTCATTGGTTGAGCTAGGGAGCTTTGGTAGCCATTGAGAGAGTAATCGGTGTAAATTGTCTCGTTGGCTGGATTGTAATAAGAGTTGTGCGCGATACCATTTTGCTCGTTTTTCCATTGGGGCGGGAACGGGCCCCCACAATTGAACGCTGTCACATAAGAAGGGTTCTGTTTGTGCTTTTGCTTTGTTGAGAAAGTCCATGGCACTTTGCGGTTCTAGCGATTCGGCACGTAGTAAGGCTAAGCGGGTATAGGGTGGAAAGGCGGCTTGTTGGCGTTCTTTTAATGCGGCATCTGCAAATGAGGCATAACCGTGACGAATGAGATGGGTGAATAAGGGGTGATCAGGGTGGTAGGTTTGAATGATGACTTGACCTGGATCATCTGCGCGTCCGGCACGTCCGGCTACTTGTACTAATAGTTGTGCCATGCGTTCTGGGGCTCGAAAATCTAGGCCATATAAGCCGCCGTCAATGTTGATCAGGCCGACTAAGGTGACTTTAGGAAAATGATGGCCTTTGGCCAACATTTGTGTACCGACTAGTATATCAACTTCACCTTGATGGATGCGTTCTAATAGCTCTGCCATAGCGTGTTTACGACTGGTGCTGTCGCTGTCTATGCGTAAAATCCGGGCTTCTTTAAATTCATTTTGTAAATGTTCTTCAATACGTTCTGTGCCTTGCCCTAATAAATAGAGTTTAGGGTGTTGACATTTGGGGCAGTGTTTGTCAGGTGGACGGATGTCTCCGCAATGGTGACATTGTAATTCCTGGGTTGTTTCGTGATAGGTGAGACGGGCATCGCAATGGGCACAAAAGGCTACCCAGCCGCATTGATAACAGGTTAATGTGGGGGCGTAGCCACGACGATTGATAAATAAGAGGATTTGTTGATGTGCGGCTAAACGTTGGTTTATGGCTTTTTTTAAGGCTTGCGATATGCTTTCTCGGCGGGCTTGTTGGCGCATATCAACAATGTGATATGTGGGATGTACTGCTGCGCCGGCACGTTCTGGGAGTATGAGATGTTGGTAGCGTTGTTGTTGTGCGTTGTATAATGTTTCTAGTGAGGGTGTGGCTGTGCCTAGCAGTATGGGCACTTGGGCGCGTTGTGCGCGTACAACGGCTATATCACGCGCTGAATAACGAAAATGATCTTGTTGTTTGTAGGAGGCATCATGTTCTTCGTCAACAATAAAAATGCCTGGATGGGCTAGGGGTGTCCAGATTGCGGAGCGTGTGCCGATGATAATTGAGGCGAGTCCATCGCGAGCTTGTAACCAAGTTTGTAGGCGTTCGGTGTTGTTCAGTTTGGAATGCCAGACGGCAATGGTTACGGTAAAACGTTGTTTAAAACGGTTGACTGTTTGGGGTGTGAGGTTGATTTCTGGTACTAAGACGAGGGCTTGTCGGCCTTGTTCTATGACTTTTTGAATGATGTGTAAGTAGACTTCTGTTTTGCCACTGCCGGTTACGCCATCTAGTAAACAAGGGTAGAATTGTTCGAGTTTGTTGCTAACTTGAGTGACAACTTGCTTTTGGGCTGCGTTAAGCGCCAAGGGGGATGTTTTATGAATGGTGTCATCGGTAGAGGGGGTATAAATTATGGCTTGAGAAACGATCAAGCCTTTTTTTTCTAAGTTACGCAGGGTTGAGCTGGCATTGGACAAGCGGGTGGTTATGGCGGCTTGAGTCAGGCCTTCTGGATATTGTTGTAATAAGTTTAAGACGGCTTTTTGTCGATGGGCATTTTTAGGCAGTTCATCGACTTGAGTGGCCTGGCCTTCAGGTGTCAATTTCCAACCTGAGAGGAAGGACATATTGGCCAGTTGTCCTTTATTTAGGCTGGGCGGTAAGGCTGTTGAAATCACTTGGCCAATGGGATGATGGTAGTAATTGCTGGCCCATTGTAATAAATCTAAGTCAGTTTCTGGCAAGACGGGGGTTGAGTCGAGAATCTCTTGGGCCGCTTTGAGTTTTTCAAGGGGAACGTGGGTTTGATCAACAACGGCCAGTAGTATGCCGACTTCAGTACGTGATTTGCCAAATGGCACACGTAAACGTATTCCTGGGCGCAATTGGTTGATATCGGTTCCAGGCGGTGGGAGATAATCAAAATGATTATATAGGGGTGTTGGAACAGCGACTTGTAAAATAATGGGGCGAATTTGAGTTGGGCTGTCTATAGCTATTTTGAGTTGATGCATAGTTATTAAATAGACTCAAAACGTCCTAATGTTGCATTGGATTTTAATCACAATAGGGTTTGTTTATTCGATCTGTTTTTTTAATCGTACAGTTTGAAAACGGTTAGCCCAAGATAAATCTTGAACTCCAAGTCAAGATAAATCTTGAACTCCAAGTCAAGATAAATCTTGAACTCCAAGTCAAGATAAATCTTGAACTCCAAGTCAAGATAAATCTTGGAC
>Ga0180298_1000318_pt1 | contig 11548 bp, 18 predicted proteins | sample GuaBasSediGuay13_FD_121800 | JGI IMG/M metagenome (GOLD analysis project Ga0180298, IMG submission 121800) | Subseafloor sediment microbial communities from Guaymas Basin, Gulf of California, Mexico - Guay13, Core 4488-10 , 4-6 cm | ecosystem: Environmental > Aquatic > Marine > Hydrothermal...
CATGCAGGATAGGAAAGGTTGCACCAGCAAAGCACCATTCATGCAGGACATGCAGGCAGCACCAGCAAAGCACCATTCATGCAGGATAGGAAAGGTTGCACCAGCAAAACGCTATTCATGCAGGAAATTTCAGCGGAGGAGAAGCGAAGGAGCTCACATTGTATATGAAAAATACATCAATCGACAGGCTCGGCGAACCGCTATAAAATTTTATAGGGGCTCACCCGCCAGGCCATGCCATTGAGGCATTTTTTCCATAGTCAATGCAAGCCCCTCCGCCCCTCCCCCTCCCCGCCGTCTGAAACAAGCCAGGCATACCCCTCCCTTATCGGGGCATGCACACAGAAAAAAAGTGAGTGATGGGGAAGTGGTGGGAAGGGCGGAATGCAGGGAAACGCATTTACTGCACCCGATGCAGTAACATTTATAAAGAAGGGCTAATGAGTATAGCCATAACGTAAACTTAATATACGTTTTGCCTATATTTATAATGGTGAGTAACCATGGTAAAAGTAAGAAACATATTTGGAGACGAATACTCAGGCCAGGCTGGAAAGGCTGGAGTATTCGCAAAATGGAAGGGAAGGCAGTATAGGCGAAAATACGTCATACCGTCGAACCCGAGAACGGCGAAGCAGACCTCCGTCAGAAATTCTTTCAAGGCTGCCGTGAACATGTATCACGCTTTCAGCAGCCTGCAGAGACTTGCATACGACTACATGGTGGCAGGCAAGACTATGTCAGGTTTCAACCTCATAGTCTCGAGATGGCAGAAAATGTCAGATAGCGAACGTGCAGCGTATGTTCCTCCATACGAGGGCATAAAGCAGATAGGCGTCGAGGATATGCTGGAAGGAAGCGGCATACAGACGGCACAGGAGCAGGCCACATATTCAACAGAGGAAATACCAATCGTGATAGGCGAGACCATGTTCACACCTGCCACGACAGGAGTGAGCCTTGTAGCCTACATATCTGCCCTGAGGGGAAGGATAGATATAGTCTCTGCCCCATCAGACAACCTGAAAATCGACTACACGAGCGGAGGGCGAGAAATCACGGGCGAAGTTATAGAAGGCTCAGCTGGCAAAACTGGAACGTTCTATACAAAATACTGGCCTATCGACTACAAGAATGTTCATATATATGACGGTGAGACCGAGGTAGACGGCCTGGTAACGGATGAACTGCACGGATATTTCACCTTCACTAACACTGCACCAGGCGATAACAGCGGAGCAATAGACTTTTACTACTACACTCCTGTTGCAGACGCAAAACTGGAGGTAAAGAAAGTCGATACAAACTTCATAACCTGGAGAGACTACAGCGATGAAACTGGAATCATCAAACTTGCTCAGACGAGCGAGGATGGCAACCGTGATCTCTCAATAGTGGCGTCTGGCTATCTTGACTACTCAAAGGCAAACATATCCCCGGATGCTGCAGCGAAAACGGAATACATTGCTCTGGAAGCTGTGGGAGACTAAACGCTGAGGTGGTAGCGTGAAAACTCCATTTGGAAAACGCATTCTGACCTCCCTAGCATACAGCGGAATGGTTGTGCCGTTGCTCTCGACTATGGGTGCTGGTATTGCCCCGGCAATCGGAGCTGACCCCACCACCCTTGCGGTGAGCTTCGGCATATCCTCCTTTGCAGGGTGCATCGGCATAGGCCTTGCTCAGGACATGCACGCAGACGAAGCGGAGGAAAACAGCGAGGAGTAATTGCCTCCGAGGGGCGTTAAATAGTCAATAGCCCCCCCTCTCTCCCCTTTTATTTATACGCTTCAGTGGTAAAATGGAAAAGGAAAAGTTAAGACTCAAAACAATGCAGGCAATGGTGGCAATCATTGCCCTGACGATCCTTGAATCAATAGCCCTCTTAAAAGGCCTGGATGGCGTGCTTTTTTCTTTTGTCGTGGCCGTCATCTCGGGCCTGGGGGGCTACAATATCAAAAAAATTAAAGATTTATATGGTAAAGGTTAAGCTTTCTGACAACCCAACCATACGCAACCATGGGTATGGCCTGTATAGCACGGGCGAAGGCAAGATGGGTGAGTATGTAGTCCGTAGGACCACAGGAGATAAAAATACGGTGAAGCATCCATCATCTGCCAGGACAAAAAGGCAAAGAAGGCTCTTTAAGGAGGCAATGAAAATATATCAGAGTTTCAGCTACGCTCAAAAAGATTTTTACCGCCGGCGCCTTGAGATGGTAACGGCGAGAAAAAACATGACTCAGAGCAAAACAAATGCTCTGAGGGGCAAAATGCTTGCTCTCAGCGAAATAATCACGAAGTTATCCATGCCTGCATCTCAATTCATAAAGCCCCTGCAGTTCTGCATACAGGCCCTCGACCTGGCAAATACAGGAATCGAGGGCGCGCTACTGGAAGTATACTGCATGCACCCTGGAATCGTTGAGGAAATTAAGACGCTGAATGCGGGCGACATACTGAGCATAACCCCACCCCATGCCATTAAAAGCCTGGATATCTACCCAAAAACGGAGCAGCCAGAAATACGCATCACATGCACAAAGGGCAGCGTGGAAGTATCGGGCATGGCCGTTGCAGAGAGACCAGGCTTCCAGGAGGAAGTGGTAGAGAGTAACCATGCTAAGAGCTTTCCAAAAACAGAGGAGGGCTCAATAATAGAAGTCTACGCCGAGAACGGCGATCCATCCTGCCGTATAATGACATATTACGATAACGCCTTGCTGATCTCATACCCCTTGCCAGAAAAAGAGCCAGCATCTTATTACAATCTCCGCCGATGGGATACCCTGGAAGTGAAAGACTTTACCAGCTCATGCCAAATTAAGATAGAACCACAGGAGGAGGGGGGCCTTGCACGCTGTTACGTTCTGAACCGTGCAGACACCATACGAGTTGACTATTATCAGCCTGGGCATGGCTCATGGAGCAAAACCCTTGAGAAAGGCGAGAAAGTTTACATCGTGGCAGACGGTGAAGGTGCATTTGTAACGGTTACGAAAGAGGGAAATGAAGTTAAGGCCTGGATTTATTCCATAGTCCAAGATGTAAAATACACTCTTGACTGTGGCTGCGGTGCAGCTCCGCCGGGAACATACAAGGGCTACAAACAAAAAGAATACAAATTTTACCCGAAAGATGATCCCCGCATGATAGAATTTTACAGCTACCGCAAAAAGGCCAGCTATCCAATCATACAGGATGCCCCCCATAATGTCATAACACTGTTTCCAACAGGGGGAGATATCAGAGTTAAATACCAGGCACAGCCTGCCATAACTGAGTTAGGCCCGAAAACGCTGAGCGAGGGCGAGAGCATAACTTTATGGATATATCACGGCACGACACACATTGAAGTTAAGCCCCTGGAAAAAGTAACGGCCGTAGATTTAAAATGCCTGAGGGGCACGGTAGAGGCACAGCTCAGATACAACATGCGGAAAGCATACGTTTATTCTGAATACAGCTGCCCTGACGGTTGCTTCCCCGTCTCCGCCATATCGCCAGAGTATGATCCCTGGAGCTTTCACATACAGCATCCCTTTTACTGGACCAAAGGCAAATATTCTCTATCAGCCGTAGATATTCACATGGAAATGGAGCAAATCCTTTACCATGCCATTACTTTGGTGAATACCGACACGGGCAAAGAGGAACGCAGCGATGTTAAAAAATATTGTAGAACGGAAGTGCAGGATGACGGAAGTATTGCCTACTATTTCACCGATACATGGGGCATCCCTTCGGTAGAGCAGAGCTATGAGGCGATCCGTGTTATTTGCTCACGCCTGGGCCCAAATAGGCTTCATGTTGATGTCCAGGAAAAAAAGCATGACTACACGGACATAATAAAATTCAAGAATATCGAGCTTGTAACATGTAACCCCTGCAACTATGACAGATGGTATAGGAGGAAAGAGTTTAATCTCAGAATTGTAGATAATGAAATAAAAGTCGAATGAATATACATGGTGAGAAAAATGGAAAGAAACGCAGTAGATGCAGCAATGGGAACGTATAGCGTAACCACGCCCTACGGCATAGTCCGTATAATGAACCGTGGGCGAGTCGTTCAATTTGAGCTGTATGACGATATCCATCAGAGCAGGCATAACCTCGTTTTATACCGCTATGTAAAGTGGCTGCACGATGTCAAAGGCGTTGATAGAATAAACTGCGACCATGTAAGCTTCCCCTGGCTTGACAGAACTATGCAGCTCCGCCGCGGAAGCCGTAAGCTTGACATTGTATACGAACACAAAGGCCGTCTCCATGAATGCGAACTAAAGACAGAAAGGGAGGTAGGGCTTGACACCACCGCCCGCCAGATACAGGATTATGCCAAAGTATGCAAAAATCTTATAGTCCTCGTGCCATTATCAGAAGTAGAGAATATGAAAAATATACTCAAGCTAATCAACCTCGACACGAGGGTGAAAGTGGATACCTACGAGGTGGAATCATGGTGAACTACGCTTCAATAACCAATATCCCCGCCGACATTCAAATGACAGAGGTATTGCTCGGCAGCATGAGAGAAGGCAAAGGATGGAGATGCCCGAAGTGCAACTTCTATACTGAGAGCCGAGAGGAAATCGTGCAGCATGTGCAGGAACATATTAATGACTTCTTTAAGGGAGGGCTGAAAGAATGGTAGTGGCAGAAGTATTCGAGGGCGTAAGCTTCATTATGGAGGCTGTAACCTTCGTGCAGTTCATTCTCGAGGAGAGCATACAGACAAACCAGCTTGCCCTATTCATGGCCATAAAGCAGCGTAAATACTCAATTGCTCGAGAATGCTTAGACCTCCTGGAAAATAAGCTCATTTATGACCTGGAGGAAACGAATAATAAAGCAGGGTGGCTCGCTCCCTACTCCAGCGGTGCCTTCCGTGATTTCATAAGAGCGTCAAAACAATCCGTCAAAGTGTATAAGGAAATCCTGAAAGTCTGATCTGATCCTGTGGCATGTCATGCCGCATGACACCTGAGAGCTGCCCCCTCCTCCCCTAATGCTCCGCTGCGGTGGCTCATGGCATCCGTTTTATGAACTTCACCGGGCGGAGCAACCTTTTTAACTACACCATGATTTTAAAACCATGATACATATTGCGAGCTGCCTGGTGGGAGGGGCAAAAACTGTATTCGAGCTCATAGCAAACCAGGTGGGCAGTAACCAAATGGCGTTATTTATTGACTTCTCCTATAATCCTCAGGAAAGCTGCAAACGTGATTTAGACCTGGGAAACCAAATGCTCCCCGTTTTTTGGGGAGGCATAGAGGCAATGGGTGCTATGTCATTTTGGCTGAAAGGTGCATACGATCGTTCTTATGAATCATACAAACGAACGCTTGAAGCCTATCAATCAATCTGCGTGAAAAAACGCCAGCCCAAATTCGGGGCATGCGTTGAATACTGGAAAAGGTGGGGCCTGATTCCATAGCCCCGCGATGGCTCACCAAAAACCGCCCACTGATGGCAAAATAAGGCCTTCGGCAGCCACATTCTGCAATCGCAATTTTTCCAGGCTGTTTATAAATGAAGTCATAACAGAAGGGCAAATTTGACATGAAAACCCCTACTTTTTGGGCAAAATTTCCAGGGCATAGCGCGCCATGGCAGAAGCGTTACCATATCCAGAATGCACGCAAAAATTTTTCCAGGCTGCCATAAAACGCCGTCATATTTTTGCAGCTGCAGACGAAATATGCAATCAACGCCCTTGTATCCAAAAAAAACCAGGCAAGCCAAAATTTACAAACCAGGCAGCCAGCAGGGCCACAATGTCATTAAGAAGTTCCCCCTCCAGTGTAATAACATCTCCGCTTGTGAAATTCGCTATATGTGGCCGTATGAAGCTTTAACGCCATTTTCAAAATTTAAAAAAAGGGCTGCCCCCCGCTGCAAAAAAAATTTTTCATATTTGAGATATTAACGAAAATACAGAAACCAGGCGGAGGGGCTTGCCTGTGAGAAAAGTTAGAGCCTGGAAAAAAAATTTGAGCAATTTGAGAAAGTATGAAACAAATATCGAATGATGAAAAAATGCCTCATGCCCCCATCCGTTGATGACAAATTTTCCAGCGGTTCGCCGAGCCTGTCGATTGATGTATTTTTCATATACAATGTGAGCTCCTTCGCTTCTCCTCCGCTTCAACATCGCTTTTTCGGTTTTTTCATTCATGCACTCTAACGTTTCTCGGGCTATTCTCCCTCATGCTCCAGGTGCAACAGGTATAAAATGCAGAGAAAATGAAGGAAGCAATGCACAGCGATACAGATATGACCACGGTTGCAACCGTGGTTGCCAGATAAACAAAGCAGCGGGGGGCAGCCGCCGGATCCAGAAAAAACACAGATACACCCCCCCACCCCTCCCCTTCCACTGAAAAAATGAAAAAAGAGGATATGCGGAAGTAAGGGCAGCCCGCGGGCGATTGCTCGCTTCGCTGAGCGTGGGTAGTGGCAGGCTAATGTCGTCTCCATTCCAGGCTGGAATGCCTACGACACGGAGCTAAAGCTCCGCCCGTCAAGCGGGTAAGCGCCACCACGTCAGCTCGCTCGTTACGCAATCGCTCCTTGCGGGCTTAGCCCCCGGGAACTGTCCAAAAAAAGTTACTTGACATAGCACTTGACACGCATAGGGGGGCATGCAAAAAATTTAAGGAATGGTAAAAAGATATAGACATGATGGGAATAGTAAAGAGAAAGGAAAAAATCCAATACATGCAGCTTGATGATGTAAAGAGCTTCCTGGATGACTTCCGAGTTAATCACTGGGAGGCATCACATAACGCAGTAACATGGCATAGATACGTCTTTAATGACCATATCAAACTCATAGCAGAGAAGTTAATAGGGCGATACTATGCAGGAACTCAGCTTATACGCTCGGTGCTGTTAATCGCTATTCCTGAGGAAGTATTACGCAGGGAGCTACTATACCGCTCAATATGGAAATATGACGAAATTAACGGCTCATGGGAACTTGTGAAAGATAGCCGAAGGGATGGGGAGGAGGAAACGAACGCTCTATATGAGCGATTAAAGCTTAAACGAGGTTGAAAAGATGCCAACAAAATTAATTAAAGCCTGGAATGTAGATAAGAAAAAGTGGGAAATTATAGGCGAATATGACGAGGAAACAAAGCAGTTCAAAGAGTATGCAGAAAGGAAAGAGATAGACAACTCAGAGGAGGGCGGTTAATATGGCAATGGCCGTAATGGTGATTATAAAGGGCATACAATGGTTAATGACGGCAGCAACAATTTATCAGTTTATCGTGGAGGAAAGCATCCAGAGCGTGCAAATGGGAATATACATCTGTATGCAGCACAATGAATATGAGGAGGCAAGAAAATTGCTGCGATACCTGGAAAGTGATCTTATTTCGGGCCTATGGGATTTTAACCGAGACTGGGGCTGGTTAGCACCACACTGCAGCGGAGCATTCCGTGATTTTGCCAGGGCGACCGAGAACTCAATAAAAGTCTATAAAGAACTCTTAGGCATGAGTTAGGCAGGCAGTAAAGCGAATGATATCATAACAATTCCAGGACCTGCAAAAAATGATTTCAAAATTTGCACCAGCTGTAAAAATAATGATAGCAAATTATCACGCCCGAGAAAAGTTTTTATTGGCAACCATGTTTAACGAGCATGGATGCCATGAATGAAGGGGAAAAAGAATTTATGGAATGGCTAAATCAGCACAATATCCCATTTTGGTATATCAAGCAGGATGTTTCCACTTTCTCAAAGGCTATCAAGGCTTTAGGCACAAAGAGGCCAGATTTTATGCTTTTAATCCCGAACATGGGCTCCATCTTGGTAGATGTAAAAGAGAAGCACATACTAGATCAATATAGGACTTTCCCGTTAGATAAGAAAGAGACACTCAAATATTCAAGGCTGGAGAGAAATTCAAATCTTAAAGTATGGTATGCCATCTCCCATAAAAACTTTGGATTCAAGACCTGGTACTGGATTCCGATCTCAAAAGTAATAGAAATTGGAAAGGAGAAGGAATACAAATCACCATTAGACAAAAACCCATACTATGCCATACCTGTGGAGGAATTTATACAAATTCCATCCGACAAATCCATAGATACGCTATTTACTTTAAAGGTATAGGTATTTGACGGCAACAATTGTATTGATCAGCACGATATCCAGCCTATCATGCCATCAATTTTTTTGAAAAAATTTAAATTTGATGTATCGCATATACATACTGGATGCCATGGAAACAAGCGTTGATACCCCTGACGGGGCGAGCTTTGAGAATTTCATGGAATCATTTAAAGAGGGAAAAAAATTGGAGAAAGTAACCTGGGAGAAATGCTGTGAACTGACAAACACGCAGGTATTGAGGGAATTTGCCCGCTGGATGAGATACGAGAAGGGCTTTACAAAGAAAACAATAGAGGGCAAGATAAAGAAGGTGAGGCGGTTCTTCAGGGATACAGGAAAAACCCTCAAAGAAGTGGACACAGAGATAAGGGCAGCACATAAGGCATACCTTTTATGGATGATAGAGCAGGGAAAACTAAAGAGAAACTATGTAGCCACGATACTAACAGACCTGAATGTCTTTTTCTGCAACTTCCTGGAAAGAAAAGACTTGAGGATACCAAGCATACAGAAAGAAACAGTAACAGCCGAGAGATGGACAAAAGAGGAAATACAAAAGCTGATATCAACCATAGAAAACAGCAACATTGACAAGAGAAAAAAGGCATTGCATAGAGCGATCATAACTGCCCTATGGAGTGAACTTCCACGAGTAAGTGAGCTGCACGACTTGACATTAGGTGATATAAGGGAGATGCAGAGAAAAGTAAAGCTACACTCGGGGAAAAGGGCAAAGGTGCCGGCAAATATACGCTACCCATTGGCAACTGATGACTTCCTGGAAGCATGGAAAGAATATGAGAAATATAGAGATAGCAACGATTGGAGCGACAGCGCGCCCGCATTTGTCCAGGTAAACAAGAAGGGCAAACCGGTAAGCGTGGACTTCATTAGGGATATGCTGAAACATTATGCTACAGAGGCAGGTATTGATAAGCCCATATATCCGCACTTGATCCGAAAATCAGCAGGGACAGAGATCGCGATGATAAACCCGAAACTTGCACAAATCCAACTCGGGCATAAGAGTATAAAGACAACACTCGACCATTACACCATCCCCAACAATCAAGACAAGGAACAGATAAATGCCATATTATCACTGCATCCAGCACAGCATAGGGATACTGTTTTAGAACGCCTGGAAAAATGCACGGTAGCGATTGAACATGTAAAGGAAAGTTACTTGACACAGCACTTGACACATATAGGGGCGTTGAACATGGAGGTATTATATGGCAACAGATGATCCCAAACAAAAACGAAAGGTAATGTCGGGGGCGGGGTTTGAACCCGCAACACTAAATGATTCCAAAGAAATCTCCTCCTCCCTTTTTTTAGATACCAAAGAACGCATCTATAGGTTACTAATACAGCATATACGCCAGGCAGAGATAGCACGACTTTTAGGAGTGAGCAGGCAGTATGTCAATCAGGTTACCAAAGAACTGGAGGAGGCAGGAGTCATAAAATGTATGAATCCTGGAGGCAAACCTAAGAGCTATGCCGCGACAGGCAGGGGCTATGCCTATGTCAAGCAAAATAAAGCGGGGGTTGCTCCCGACCTGTGCCGTGTGCACCTTGTCGCCTGCCGTGCAATGATCCTGAGACCACCGACAGAGCCAATTAAATGGACTAAGACCTGGACACTCCCGAACGGAACGCAGTATTTTTTAAGAAAAGAACTACTGGACATAGGGATAGTATCTTTTGTTAGGGTAAAGTCAGCCAGCAGCGACCAGCTCATTATCTTTATGCCTGAAAAGTATATGTCGCCGGACGAGCTGCAGGACCACGAAACTAAGCTCGAGGCATACACTCAGCGCGCCGCAAACTGGTTTATGAAAACATACGGCTGCCAGCTTGGGCTTTTAGAACTCAATCAAAAACCGCATTTTGCTTTCGAGGAGAGCAGCGAAATAGCAGCAATAGTCAAAAAATTAAACCTGTCCTGGCCTAATTTCTGGATAGACGACTCAGGGGGGCATCACGACTGGGAGACCACAGACAAGAAACTGGCAATAGCCAGGGCTGAGGCGCCGCAACGCATACTCATCCTGGAGGAAAAAGTGGCAGCACTCGAGAATACAACGGAGAAAATCATAGGCAGCATGGAACGCCTGGAAACGAAAATCGACGAGCTCCTGGCACTATCGCAAACGCCACTCAAACCGCCTGATAACAGGGAGGTAGTATAATGGCATCCATGACGGAGCGGGGCGGAATCCCCGCAAAAAATATGTTATGGAGGAAACCATGAAAATAAATGGAAATCTGAAAGTAATAACCGAGAAAGTAAAAGAGGATGGAGAAATCTACTCAATCGGCATATACGGCGAGGAAATCAGAGGCGAGGAAAGGGTTTTTACCATGAACCTGAACCTGAACAATATCTCAAAGTCGGAACTCAAAAAGATAGAAAAGAAACTAAAGGTAGCAGACCTAAGGGAGGCCACCCGTGCATCATTCCCGGTAACGGTAGAAATATCCATACCCCAAAAGAGGTTAGATGATGTCATCGGAAAATGAAAAAAAGGCAATCACGCTACGCCCCAAGCCATACGAACGTGCACTCATAAAATGGCACATGCTCGAGTATGGCAGCCCGACAATGACGAGAACCATATTCAGGGCATTAGAGGAGCTGAAAGATATCAAGGAGGACATAAAACGCCTGGAAAAGGAAGGGCGGGAAATCGCAGCCGTACGAAAAGACGTGATTAAGCCTCTGAGGCGATGGTAGGGGGCAGGAGGAAATCATGCAGGTAATAGAGGAACTCAAAAAGAAGCAGGCAAAGACGGCAGCCAGCATAAAGGCAATCAACGCCGAGATAGAAAAGATATGGAAGGCCATAGACGCCCTGAAAAAGCTCGTAGAATCTACTCAAAATATGGTAGAGACGATCATACCCACAACGCAGCAGCTACTCAATGAAACTGACGAGCTGAGGGCAAGACTAAAAAAACTCGAGGACAAAGGCAAGATAAGAATAAGGGTGCTGAATAGAGAAAAAAAGAAGGGCGGACAAGATGGAACAGAAAAAAAAAGTTAAAATCGTAAGTGTTGCAAGCCCCAACTTACATAAATTGCAGAAATTACTGGATGAGCAAGAGAAGGAGAACAGCAAGGAGGCGGCACATAATGCCAGGAAATAAGACGGTAGAATTTGTATGCCCCAAATGCGGTTTTAAGCTCACGTCAAACAGGCCAGAGGAAATACGCCAGCTAAAGGCATTAAAGGCAAGAGGCGTGCTGAGATGCCCGTTCTGTAACACAAAGTTTTAACCCTCTCTCTATCCCCTCTTTTTTTATGCAGGATAGGAAAGGTTGCACCAGCAAAACGCTATTCATGCAGGACATGCAGGCAGCACCAGCAAAGCACCATTCATGCAGGATAGGAAAGGTTGCAC
>Ga0180298_1000319_pt1 | contig 11518 bp, 16 predicted proteins | sample GuaBasSediGuay13_FD_121800 | JGI IMG/M metagenome (GOLD analysis project Ga0180298, IMG submission 121800) | Subseafloor sediment microbial communities from Guaymas Basin, Gulf of California, Mexico - Guay13, Core 4488-10 , 4-6 cm | ecosystem: Environmental > Aquatic > Marine > Hydrothermal...
AGTGATGGCATACAATTTGAACTATATAGATGATAAGAGGAGGAACATGGGGCATATATATCATGTTCCTCCCAATGATATGCAGGTGTCCATGTGTCAAATGGATTTTCTGCTATATAATGACCAACTGAAACGTGATAAGTTTCATACCTATACCCATCAATCAAATTCCATTTTCCATCATAATATTTCATTGCCATACCATACACTTCAGAGTAACCGCCATCACAGTGTTTATATGAACGGTCAACAACTCCACTTGGGTTCGCTGAAACCCAAGATGTGCCATCGAAAGTCAAATATTTGTCTGTGCCAAGAAAAACAACTTTTCCATCTACGGTTAAAGCATCCTGTATTGAACCTATATCAGGAACGCTATTCGCTGGTTGCGACATCCAATTCCATCCTTTTATATCGCTTTCCTTCACGTTGGTAGTCCCATTATCAGCAAGAAAATAATATTCTCCAGTTGCATTTTTGTATAAAATTGATGTATATATGTCAGTTAAGTCGTTATACCATGCTACATGCATATCCCCAAACACATACTCCGTTGTAAACGAATATGTCGTATTTGTCCATGCAGTATCATAGGCACAAATCTGATACTCATATGTCTCCCATGAACCAGTGAAATTAGTATTCAAAACAGTAATATTGTAGTAACTAACTCCTCCCAATGCACCGCTATCGTAGAAGGTATCCCATGTGCCAGAGTTATTCCATTTGAGAACAACCTGATTTAGGTCTCCGTCTCCATCACTCACATTTACAGTTATGTTTATCCCTTTGCCTCTCCAGACATCAACGAATGTATCTCCGTTATCAGGACTTGCATAAACTATGGATGGACTTGCACCGCTAACAATCGTTGTGTATGCCAGCATAAGTGTTGAAAAGACGAGCATACCAACAATTATTCCGCTAACAAAACCCTTCTTTTTGCTTTCGACCATTTTCTTTATTTTCTCGACCATTTTAATCCCTCTTTATATATCTTTTCATTGTTTTTAAATTTTGTTGTTTTACAGGGCATGTTCTAACGCTCTGGCTTTCAGGACATTTAGCATTGGTGCATTTGACTTTACCCAGCAATTGATGCACAATCCAGTATCCTTGTATTCTTCTGTAAACCCATTCTTTATCCTATCCAAGTCCTTGCTTATAGGTCTGCCGCATCTTTTGCATGTCTTTATGTTTTGTGCCTCTGGAGAGTAATCAATCTCCATTCCACACTCATAGCAGAATTTCGGTCTCTCTCCGTTTTCAACCAGATTTATATGTCCTTTTGGGCATACAACAAATTCCTCTCTTGTCCAGTTTATCACATCACCACCTCAAATATCATTTTATTCAACCATCCGTGAACAATATATTCAACCTTACCTACTATTTCGTCATCTGTTATGTAGAAAACATCCTTGTTCACATTGTTGTCCCCTTTCAAGTAATATCTGTTCTCGCCGCCAACATTGGTTATCATAACAACACGATGTGAAACGTATATATTATGTTCTTCCCACCAGCACACGATTATATCTCCTACAGATATGTTAAAACTGTTACCATCATACTCTTTTATTACAAGCAAGTCACCATCTTTTATTGTCGGATACATACTGTCTCCGTGTGCTTCGGATAAGAAGTATTCGTCACTGTTTCCATACTTGCTTGCTATAACTTTGCTTTCAAACAAAAAATAGAGTGATGATGAGATTATTAGCAATACTATTGAAACAATTACTACTTTCTTCAGTATTTTCTTAATATTAACCATTTTTTCTTGCATATTACTCAATTGGTGGTATTCTTCTTATGCTGAATTTGTAAAACAGGTCGAGGAAAACTGAGAATAACGAAACTGCAACAAATGATTTTAGCATCAAAATAGCAAGGTCATACCATGACATTCCTGTGATGAATTTGTATAGTATCACAAAGACACTTCCGAACATCGTAAGTATGACCATCTCTGCTGGAAATTTCCTTGTATATACAAACCCGAACAAAGGTGCAACGAAAAATACTGACATAAGCCCGCCCACAATCTCCGTGATAGCCCAATTTGTCCAACTTGGTATCCCTATGACTATCATAAGTATAAGCAGTGCTATAGAGCCGAAAAGTATCTTCCTTGCAGTATCTTGGTTTATATCCTCTTTCTCCGCCATAGTTCTTCAACCTCTTCCTCGACTTCCTTTCCCCACTCTGGATAAAATGTAACACCAAGTCCCAAAATTGACAACCCGACAGATATGAACATCCAGTCTCTCTGCGGTTTTATAGTTCCTATGATTTCGTATGCCTCAACACCATCAATAAACCCATATCCAGTTTTATAATCAAATCCAGGTTTGTCTATGTCATCTGCACTATATCTGAAAGCAAGATAGAAATCTTCTGGAGTATAATCTCTTTTTTCCTCTGCAATACAAGCCATTATCCCAGCAGTTATTGGTGTTGAAAAACTCGTTCCAGATACCAATATTAAATTTCCCCCAGTATCAAATGTGTATATATATTTACCTGGTGCTGATACATCAGGCTTTCTATGACCATCAGGTGTAGGACCAATGCAACTAAAGTCTGCCCAGTTCTTAGACTTGTCTGTAGCGGCAACACCCAATACATGCTCGGCAGTAGCAGGTGCAGATAATTCAAGGCTTCCAGTATTAGGGTCACGGTTTCCCATCGCCGATACAACAGGTATCCCATATTTCGTTGCAAGATTATTTGCCGCTATACTTATTATGCTTGGGTTTGACCAGCCACCATCAAAACAATCACTTACTGGGCATCCCCAACTGTTTGAACTTATCAGGAAACAATCTGGGTGGTTTAGATGCCACTCAACTATTCTATCAAATCCCCACAGCATATCTTCTAATGACATACGTGGTCCATCTTCAGTCATATGGAATGCTTGTATGCTGATTATATTTGCATGTGGTGCTACGCCCTTGAAGATAGGGTCTTGGCTTGCTATACAACATGCGACTGCTGTTCCGTGTATATCTACCCATTCCTCATAAGATACAGTATACTCATCTACTACAACACTATGTCCATCTCTTTGCAATTGAGGAATATTCTTATTAATACCAGTATCCATAACTGCCACATATACACCATCACCATCAAGACCTCTATCCCATAATTCTTGTGCATCTACAATATTGTGAACGTCACTCAAACATTCAACATATTCTGGCTTATCATAGTATATTCTGGCAATATCTCTGTTTTCTACAATTTTGTATACATACCCACTCTCCGCAAGCCTTTGTATTGCTTCTGGTGACATCGTAGCACTTATAGTATTACTGCATAATGTTGTTCTGCCAGTGATTTTTCCGCCAAGCGTCTCTATATTGTTTATCATTATATTCTGCTGTTTTACAGATTGAGTTCCTATTGGTGCTGTTAGGAATATAACTACATCAACACTGTCCGATGACATGGCACTGCTTGAAATCTGTATCTTTTCCTGTGGATTTAGGGTTGATGTAGGAAAGCCATTGAATTGGTAATCTATGCTTGAGGTTATTTCATATGATACGCCAGAAACGTATAGCATTGACAGCACACCTATCAGTGTTATTATAAAACCTGCCGCCCTGAATGGCATCTTGTTCTCTATGAATTTACCATATACTTTTGATATGCTTGGTCTTATCAGGATTATTATGAATACTATTGAGATTATAGTCCCTATAGGAAAATCTGTTATCATAAATATTGAGGCAAGTATTGCACCAATTCTCGCCAGGTGTTTCTTTTCCATCAAGCCATACCCAGATGCGAGCATTACACATGCAACTACTAAATCGTAGATAATCAATGTCGTATTTATTGGGGAAGCACCAAATAGAAATGTATATTTTGATGTCCACCACCATATGTCTTGGGTGAACATTATTAGACCAAGAAATCTCAATGCACCGAGTAATATAAGACAATAGCCCACGTAGTTAACAATTTTTACATCTTGTTTTTCCCCATACATCATAGCAATTCCCCCGTTATCTTATCAGCAATATCTTTAGCATCTCCAAATGCTACAAAAAGTGCAATTAGACCAGCAAATATATCATCTATAAATCCAAATGGACCTAATACACTTTCTGGAAGCAAATCTATCGGGCTTATTATGTATATAAGGCATACGAACACAATTCCCCACCTGACTATCTTTTTGACCATTTCTCTTATCATGGTTATCAATAGATTAAATTTGTTTTGCTTATTTAACTGTTAGTGTCCATAAAGGGAAAGAAAGAGGGTTGTATCTATGCAATTATCTTATATCCGTATTTCGTAACAACGTAAAATCCTGCAAGTGTCGCAGTAAGAAGCCCTGCTGTTGCTACCCAGTATTCACTTGTTGCATCCACTATTGGTGGTTGTGGTGGTGTTGGACCAGGTCCTCCCCCGCCGACAGAAAACTGCATATCATATGTGTTTATTGGTTCATCTGTGCTATATGCAAGGTCGAACATTATTATTCTTAAATTCCACGTAGACGATACATTAGCCATGCCAGATGGACAGTATAATTTTCCTTCGAGTGTTGTTGAACTTCCTGCACTTATGGACTGGTATTCTAATATTTCTTCTTCTGCTTGTATAGTGCCAGAAGTTCTGTCCCAACTCCAACTCCACATATCGTATGGTGCTGTATATCCGTCTTTAAGATTTTGCGGAAATGTTTCTCCAGCATCATCCTTCCATTGACCTAATGATTTTGCGTAGTGTATCGGAAGGAGTTGTAAATTACTCCCATCTGCGAATTGGTATAACATAAATGCTGGAGTAGTTCCATCCATCCACACAGCAGGTGCACGCCAGTATGCTGGTGATGATGCTGTTGGTGCGGCTGTCCACAGGTTAAATCCATTTTCATCTCCGAGTATTGGTTCTCCACTGTCATATTGACCATTGCCATTTGTATCTCCCCAATAATACATACATATCACTGGTTTTTTCCATGCAACTGGGCTGTTACTTGCAACGCTAAATGTTATCCTCCACCCCATGACATCTCCCTCTTCTGGGTCTGATGCAATACGTGTTGGAAAATCGACACTCGAATGTGCTGTTTTTACGGTTATTGGTATTATTGGGTTGCTCTCCAACGTCTTTATCTGTTCTTCGTTTAAATTAACAGTATAGCCATTTCCGAGAACTGATACAGAATTTGTTGTTGGGTATATTATGTTTGTTGAGAAGTAATCCACTTGGCTTGTTGCTGGATATGTTTCTCCTGTGCTACTCGGCAGTGCTGGCAAAACAGACACAAATCCAAGACCTATTACTACGATAAGTGCCACCATTATAGAGAAAGGTCTTACTTCCTCAACAGACATCATACTTCTGAATGACGATGGTAGTTTTGGCAGTATTATCGCAAGTGCAAATGCGGTAAATGAACCAAACACTATTGGTATCATCAAAGCCCAAAGTTGCAGTTCGTCAAGTCCCCATGTGAACGCTATGTATATTCCTGCAAGAAATATCCCAACTGTAGCACCAGCAAGAGACATCGGTATCAGATACCATGGGTTTTTATTTCTGTCCGCATACAGTATCATTCCCCCAGTAACAGTAGATGCTGTTGCTGAAAGGAATGTCCACAACATTATATATGATGTTATTTCATTCATTTCAATCACCTCCACTTGCTATATATTTCTTATACGCCATCATCATCAGTGCACCTGTTGCTATCATCATTGATATTCCGAGTGCTATGTATAGGAAGCCTATTCCTACCGTTTGTAAGTTTGATAGTGTCCACCATATCATCCCCATGAATACCACCAGTATGATAGCACCTACAATCCCTACTATCAGCCATGCATATGCACTGTTGTCGTTTACCATTTTATTCAACATTTTCCATTTCATATTTTCACCTCTTTTTTCTTTTTTATATATTCAACTGATGCTTCAAATTGCTCGTATGCACTTCTAAATAAGTGCTTGACAATAAAAATAAACAAGAAGATTGCCAGCATTATCCATACTGGCGATGTTAGCCAACAAGGTGCTGGTAGTTCCCATCTTACTTCGCCAATTTGTAGACCAAATATGCCTTTTGCCCCATACAAATATATCGGTGCTTTAAAGTTGTCCATGAAACTACCTTTTGAAACATGAAATGGGGTATATCTTGCGGCATCGTATAGTTCGTCTCCACTCTCGTCATGCAGTGTTATTTCTATTTTCCATGTCCCTTCATCCTGCCCCCACATTACTGGAAGTGTGCATTCAAAGTGGTCTCTCGTATGTATTCCATATACAAAACCTCCGACTTTGTGGTCATACCAATACTGCTCTGGCTCTTGTCTCCATATGAACACTGTTTTTCCTTCTGCGTTAAGTAGACGGTAATATATCACCTGTTTTCCGACTGGCATTGATACTTCATCATCTCCATCATATACATAATTTATTATTATAGTGCTACCAGCAGTATAAGCACCGACAGAACTGCTATGTATCTCTATTTCATCGCTTGCATCCGCTAATATACTTGCAAATGGAACTATCAGCATAGATAATAGCGATACTGCTACTATCGTGGCTAACTTGGTCTTCTCCATTCTGCTCTCGCCTCTCTGACAGACTTTCTCACTCCCTTTAACACAAGAACAGCACCACCTATTGAACGTGAGAATATCACCAGTATCACGAAGATTATAAGGAATATCCAGAACGGCGATAGCCACCATATTAACGGTATTGTCTTATAACCGAGTATGTATATTGGTGCACTAACTACGTTGTCCCAAAGTGTTCCTTTTGTAACGGTAAATCCTTCCATCAAAGCATCCCCTGTTTCTTCCAGTGTCAAAGGTCCGTAGCCAAACTTATTGCCATCAGCATCAACAAAATAACATCTTGCGGCATACTGACCTGTTCTTGGAAATGCTGGAACAGTGAATACAATACTATCGGAGCAAATCCAGTTGAATGTCTTACCTCCTGACTGGAAACTACCTTGTCTTTTGTAATCTGGTGTTTTATCTGTTGACCACACCTTGTGCATATATGGGTCGTAAATGTCCCAATGAACTTTTACTGGTTCAGTATTTGTAAGCCAGTAATTTTTTACCCATGCCCCTTCAGTTGTTATAATTATTGGAGCGTAGAAATTCTTTTCTGAGCCAGGAGCGTATTGTGGAGCATCATAGATGTCTATATCTCCTGCTGTAACAGCGACCACATCATCTCCATTTTGAGGTCCAGCCTGTCCTCCAATATATGCATCTGCATTATTTGATAAAATAAAAGGGGATGAGAAAGCCACCGCTATCAGCATTACAAGTATGCCAACAGCGACATGACTTTTATTTTTGTTCATGGTCTCACCTCTCGTTTGGCTTGTATACTGTAACACCTATTATCACCAGTGTAGCAACAATTATTATTGCTATCACTGACCACGCTGGCATAGGACCGACATTCTGGTTATACCAAGCCTCTTCTTCATGGGGGATTATTGGTGTTACAGGCTGTGCTGGTGTCCATGTGAATGTAAATGTAGTAAGACCATCTGTGAGTGTCATACCAGTCATCTTTATAGAGCCCTGTTCCCAGTCAATATTGCTTCCCTGTTTTTCTATCTCAAGAGTGTCATAGTTCAGATTTGGGAAGTAATCCTTGTAAAAATCATCGGTTGGGTCTATTGTCCAATCAACTACGTTTGTAAGTGTTTCAAATGACTTTACCCTGATTGTTGCCTCATTATCCTCATAGTTCATATCATATACATACGGTGCACGCTTCTGGTATCCAAGTGCCCATGTGGTTGTTGTCCCATATGGTAGTGTTGCAAATACATGTCTTGTGTATGGTCTCGATATTGCATGTGAGGGATACGAAAGAGAAACGTTCACATCTGTTATGTTGTATACCAACGAGTTCTTACCCTTTATCCTGTCCTCAACAGTCATGTATGAGTATGCCATCTCTTTTCCTACCTCTGGAGTGTCCAAATCTCTTTCATCATATGAGAATGTAGATGATATATAACTCGCTGTCATAGTAGCATCGTCTGCTATTATGGTTATGTTGAAGTATTCATCATCAACATCACTGCAATTTCCAGACCAGGCAAAGTATGCTATATTTGTAGCACCGCCGCCAGTGGTATAGTTAGACAAATTGAATGTCACTGTAGTTCCATTTACAACATTCAGACTGCTTGCAATTGCAACACCGTTAACAGTAAAATTCACTGTTATGTTTGATGTTTCACCGTTGTATATTGTGAAATTCACGGTATCAAGTTCAGATATTAGACATGGCAGTGTCAGGTTTCCAGAAACAGTAGTTCCTGCTCCGCCTGCTGGTGAATATATGTTGCTACTCGTTACATCTATGTCACATGTTCCACTTCCGACTTCAACGGTTTCTCTGTTTGTAAAATATGTTGCACTTGCATTATGTGGGCTACCTACAGTTATCAAAAGAGAGAAGACCAAGAACATTCCGATGACTATTGTTTTCCTGCTCATTTTACCACCTAAATATATAGAGATTAGGGTGATAAATACTTTTCCCATGCACTAATGCATTAGTGTATTTACCACCCTAAAGGCGGTGTCTAAGTCTCCACCGTGAAACTCACTGTGTTTGCATACTGGCTGTGTGGCTGATATACATACAAATTCTGGTTTGAGTATGTCTGTCCATCCTGGAATGTTCCGTCAACGCATGTGTCGAATACAATTCTCACTGTCAATGTCACACTTCCGCCTGGTGCAAGGTTGCCTATATTGTATCCATAGGTTGTCGGCGATGTTGATGTATCCTTTATATAATCTCCGTCATAGAATATTGCATTGGACATTCCACCAGATATTACATATACCTTGAATGCGGTTGTTTCAAGATAGTCACTCAGTCCTTCCTTTTCAGTCACAGGGTTATACAGCGTAATCATCAGGTCTTTTGCTGTTTTCTCATCGTTGTTTGTTATTGTAAGTGTTTTATCTATAGTTACAGCAGTCGCCACACTTCCGTTTGCATCGACAGCAGATGTGAAGTTATATGTAGTATCATTCAAAGATGCAGATATATCTGCCGCTCTCTCGGTCACTGCACTCGGCTGGTAATACACACTTGGTGTTACTTCCTCTCCTGGGGCGGTATACCAATAGGTAAACGCTCCACCTACAACAGCACCTATAATAAGTGCCGCTCCTATCAATATTGTTGCGGTTTTCATTTTTATCACCAATCCTAAATAGAAACTACACTATATAAATGGTATAAATATTGAAAAATTCAACAGATAGAGAAAATTGGGGAAATGAAAGTTTCAAGGTATTTTCATCCCCCAATTCATAATTCCATTCGCCTAAATTCGCTCTTTATGGGTTCTTTGACCAGCAGGAAATACCATGTCATAAGTGCCACTATTGTGCCTATCGGGAATGCCACTAACCCTGGTATAGCAAGCAGGCATACAATAACTCTGCCCTCCTCATATCTCAGATATGTCAGCAGTCCGCCAAGAAACTCTATTATACCTATTAGCAGTCCTACGAACATTGTCATTGTTGGGTCAGTGTTTAAAATCATCGCCATAACTCCTGAAGGTTCTATCATCTGTGATATGTTGCTCCACTGTTTCACTATCAGTATGCTACCAAGTATGGTCAGTGCTCCAATCACCATGTATATTATGCCAACCAAATCACCCATATCCATCTCTTCCTTTGGCATATTTACTTAATTCGTTTTTTGTTTATAAATATTGGTGTCTAAAAAGGGAAAAAATATAAATGAGTTTTCAATATACTATTATGGGCTCTATGAAAATAGTAAACCTTAAATCTATAATTATGAGCGTAATAGGCTTCTCTGTTGGCTTTTTATTCACCAATGAAGTTGTCGGTGGTATAGTAAATGCAGTAGACTATTTTAAGAATAGTGCAGTTCCTACCTTTGTTGAATATTTTGGTGAAGTTGGTGGCAGTCTAAGTTTTCTTGCCATAGGTGGTGTTTTGCTTTTGACTATAGCACTAATAAAGAGATGGGAACTTCTTACCGTTCTTGAATGGATAATAATAGGGGCTATTGTTGGAACTTTAGCACCAATTTTAATTCCATTGGTAAATGAAAAATTATATGAAAAAATAGGTTGGCAGATACCTTATAGTGCTGGTGTAGTAAGATGGCAGATAAAGAAACTATCAAAGAAAATATTGTAGAATACATAAGAAGAAATGGTAAGAAGAAATTCATTGATATATTTAAGTGGCTATCCATAAAATATACCATAAGCCAGGGAACTGTCAGCAATTATCTTGACGAACTCGTAAGTGAAAATAGGCTAAGAACATGGTATGACAAATCAAGATTTTATGACCTTCCTGTCGATAGTGATGAAGTAAAAGAAAACCTTTTGTCAAATATAGAGAATGCCTGGCTATTTAAAAAGCCAATGACATCAGATGATGCACAATCCTTTCTAATAAACAATGGTGTTGATGCTGATGATGCACTGGAAATAATCATGTCTCTGCATGACCATAATAAAATCAGGCTAATAAGAAAAAGAGGAAAAACAATACTTGCTCCGCCCCCATTCCCGCTTTCTTTGAAAGTATTTCTCATACTTGCTACATCTACATCTTTAATATCGCTTTTTCTCGGCATTTATTTAGATTTTGATATATCTCTTTTCTTTCCATTTGTGATATTCATATTGTTTATTACTTGTTTCGTATGGTATTGTCAAGAGAGAAATTTGTTTAGGTGATAAATTGACGCAGGCAGGAACGTATGAAAATGAATTGAAGAGAATACTTAATGGTGATGAGAAGACCTTGAATAAGGTAACAAAATCCATGAATGATAGAGAGAAGGAGGCATATCTCTCAATGATAAAATATCCATTTATTGTAATACGCTCTACAGGTAGTCTTGGAATAGCGGATTTGGTCGCAATACGCAGTGATTTATCAATGCTCATTGAAGTCAAAGCAAGAAGTTCAAACAAGATAATGTTCAGTAATGAAAGCGGAAGGGTTCAAAGGGCGGCGGAAGAGATGTGGAAGCAATGCAACAGGTCTGGCGTAATGCCAATATTTGCATTCAGGATGAAGGGATACCATGGCGATGCATGGCGTTTGTTTACTCTGAAGGTCTCATCACTTTCTGGCAAAGCAAAAGAAGTGAATAAAATCATACCGAAACTATCAATTACAAAGAAAATGAATTTCTACATGGTTTGGGAAGATGGCATGAAACTTAGCGATTTTATAAGGATTATTAACTCTGTCGGTGGGAAATCCCCTTCCGAAAGGTGGGGGATGATAACCGATAATATTATATAGTGTTGTGTATTACTATTATACATGGACAAGCAATATACATCAATAAGAATTACAAAAGAATTGCGAGAAATTCTTTACAAAATAGGAAGAAAGAATGAAACTTATGAGGATATAATAATAAGATTGATAAAAGAAGCAGGATATGATGTTGAGAAGTTATAAATTCA
>Ga0180298_1000322_pt1 | contig 11497 bp, 11 predicted proteins | sample GuaBasSediGuay13_FD_121800 | JGI IMG/M metagenome (GOLD analysis project Ga0180298, IMG submission 121800) | Subseafloor sediment microbial communities from Guaymas Basin, Gulf of California, Mexico - Guay13, Core 4488-10 , 4-6 cm | ecosystem: Environmental > Aquatic > Marine > Hydrothermal...
AATTCTTGAGAATCGGAAAAACCTCCCTTTACAGAAAATTCCAACAGTGGAACCTCATAAACATTTCTTAATGCTTTATCTTAAGCCACAGCGCCATAGCGTGTTCCAAAACGGGAAAAATTTTTCCCAAAACGGGAAAAATGCCCATTTGGGGCATTATCTCTATGGCGTTTAATTGGCGAATAATTTCTTATAGTACAAATACTTATCAATGAATTGAATCAATTGGCATACTATTGGCATATCAAGGTAGCGACAATTAACGGTGAGGTTTGCCATTTTTGTCAAAACAGAGCTGATTTGATTGTGTGAATGACTGACAAAGCAAAAGTAGGTGAGTACTTGACTTTTAATCCCTAAAAAGGATTGTTTATGCTTATTAAGCTGAGTGTTTTGATAGTCAAACCAATCAATCTTACGCTTGCTTGTTAATTATAACTCAAATTGGGAAATTCCCGTTTAAGATTTATTGATAATAGAGACTCCATAATGACTTCTACCCAAAAAATAACCATTGGCCTCGTGTCTTTGGGTTTAGCAGCAACAGTCACTACTGTTAATGCTCAAAATGACAACTCTCGTGTAACTGATATCCAATTAACCGCATCAAACACAGGAACTCCTCGTCCTGGCCCTAAGGGTTATACACGTATTGGTGATTGGGATGTTGATGCTGGCGGTTCTAAGGGGACAGATGGTAGTACTGGGCACTGGCGGATGGCTTTGTATACCAACAAGGGCGATATCAGTTTAATTGGGAATTCTAGTTGTGTAACGGATGTTCAATTAAGAGCTTCCAGTTCTTCAACACCGCCAAAGGGCCCGGCTGGTTATAAGCAGATTGGTTATTGGGATGTCGATGCTGGCGGTTCTCACGGAACTGATGGTAGTACTGGGCACTGGATGATGGCTATGTATGCCAACACGGCTGCAATTGGTTCTGGCACTGATTTAACTCAGTGTGTGACCGATGTTCAATTAACAGCATCAAACACAGGAACCCCTCGTCCTGGCCCTAAGGGTTATACACGTATTGGTGACTGGGATGTTGATGCTGGCGGTTCTCACGGAACTGATGGTAGTACTGGGCACTGGCGGATGGCCGCGTATACCCAAAGTGCTGCTGTGTGCGTCGAGAAGAATACGCTGATTGATAACAATACGATGACAATGTGTCCGGTAGGAAGTGTCGTGGTAGGTATTGCTGGAGGTTATGGTCATAGCTCTGCTTACAACAAACCGCATCGTATTCGTTGCTGTCCATTGAAATAATTAAGCGAGCGTAGGGTGGGTATAGCAAAAGCGCCCGATAGCTGAGTGGGCAACATTGTTGCCCACCACACATCAATAAGCAAAAGGCTAAAACACCCCATTATCCAAATCAATATCAAGCCCTAAGTCGTTTGACTTAGGGCTTTTTTTATTATGCACTTTAGGAAGGCGAGCACTTGGGTAGTACCACACGCCGTAAATGAATCCGATTATTCCGTTCTAATTGTTAACTTTGGCAGGTAGAAAAAAACGCGATTCTTGAAGCAATTGAATATTGCAATGGTAGTGTAGTACAAGCTGCAAAATTGTTGGGAATCGGTAAAACAACCCTTTATCGAAAATTGCAACAGTGGAAGCCCATAAAATCTTCTTTATGATTTATCTTTATCCATAGCGCCATAGCGTGTTCCAAAACGGGAAAAATTTTTCCCAAAACGGGAAAAATGCCCATTTTTGGCATTATTTCTATGGCGTTTAAATAGCGAATAATTTCTTATAGTACAAATATTTATCAATGAATTGAATCAATTGGCATGATAATAGCTATTTAATTGTGTGTGATTGTTATTAATCACAAATCATCGACTCTATTTATTTTATGAAAAAATGAGTCAATTTTTTGTTTAACTCTTGAAGAGGAAAAGTTATGAAAAGAGCAGTCCTGTTTTTTGCTGCCATGATCTTCGCGTTTGGACTTCCGTTTAGTGCCGCGCAGGCGGCGGAAACGGTGGAAGCCGGCCCCATTTGGAATCAACAGGATGCTGAAAACAAGTGTCCTAGTGTCTGTGAAAACCATGGTGCTTGGACAGGTCATTGGTGGACCACTGTACAGGGGAAAATGTCAGTGTGTCAGTGCAAAGCACCTGTTACTGATATCCAATTAACAGCATCAAACACAGGAACCCCTCGTCCTGGCCCTAAGGGTTATACACGTCTTGGTGATTGGGATGTCGATGGGGGCGGTTCTAAGGGAACTGATGGCAGTACTGGGCACTGGCGGATGGCTTTGTATAGCAACAAGGGAGGGAGTTTAACTGAAAATTCGAGTTGTGTAACGGATATTCAATTAAGAGCCTCAAGCTCTGCAAACCCGCCTAGTGGCCCAAAAGGCTATAAGCAGATTGGTTATTGGGATGTCGATGCTGGCGGTTCTCATGGAACTGATGGTAGTACGGGGCACTGGATGATGGCGATGTATGCCAACACTGCCACAATTTCTTCGGGAACTCAGTGTGTGACCGATGTTCAATTAACCGCGTCAAACACCGGAACGGCTCGTCCAGGCCCTAAGGATTCTACACGTATTGGTGACTGGGATGTTGATGCTGGGGGTTCTCACGGAACTGATGGTAGTACTGGGCACTGGCGGATGGCCTTGTATGTCAACAAAGCGGCGATCTCTGCTCCTAAGCCAGCTCCTAAGCCAGCTCCTAAGTTTTCTTGTGAAGACAAACGCAGCTGTGGAACTATGGGTTCATGTGAGGAAGCCTATTATCACTTAAATACGTGTGGTAAGAAGCGTTTAGACAATGATCAAGATAGTATACCATGTGAATCGATTTGTCCCGATGATAAATAGCAAACGTAAGATAGCTAGCCGTTTTTGTGTGGGAATGCGTACCATGACACTCTAGAAATCAGTCAGATTTAATACAATAAGTTATTGTTTTTGATTGGTTATTTTAGGACACAGTGACTAGCTAGGGTAGGCAACGTTGTTGCCCACCACACATCAATAGGCAAAAGGCTAAAACACCCCATCGAAAAATCAACATCAAGCCCTAAGTCGTTTTTTGACTTAGGGCTTTTTTTATGCACTTTAGGATGGCGATGATTTTTATGAGATAATATTTGGAATGTTTTCATTGCCGGTTTTATCCGTTTATAGCGTCAATTTGTTATACTCAATACTAGATAGAGTCATTGAGCACTTTTCGCTCAAACACCTAAACCTCATCGCACCGCACTCGCCCTTTCCGACAGATAAAAATCATTAGGGGGAAAAAATGATGAAAGTGAAAATGCCCAATGAACAAGAAGTGTTTTATGAAGCGATGGAAATTTTGTTAAAAAACCTAACACCATCAAAAATTGCGCGTCTTTTGGCAACTTGGCAAAAAGGCGACAGCGATTACTTGAACATTCGAGATCAGTTATTTGAAGGTGAAACGGTTGAAACGCTTTATGCTCAAATCAAAAAGTTTGAGCGAGCGAAGGGATACGCATAACCCGATAGCCAGGTAGGGTAGGCAACGTTGTTGCCCACTACACACAATAAGCAAAAGGCTAAAACACCCCATTATCCAAATCAACAGCAAGCCCTAAGTCGTTTGACTTAGGGCTTTTTTTATGCACTTTAGGATGGCGATGATTTTTATGAGAGTAAGATTTGGAATGTTTTCATTGCCTGTTTTATCCGTTTATAGCGTCAATTTGTTATACTCAATATTAGGTTGAAGTCATTTAAGCCAATGTAGCCCCTGTTTTCACTTTGAAGATTTATGGTGCATTGGCTGGATATGATATCTTGTTAATTCCTGATTATAACGGATTTTGGGGGGGCGAACACGCAGGTTCGCCCCTACAAGATTCTCAAAAGGGGGGCGAACACGCAGGTTCGCCCCTACAAGATTCTCAAAAGGGGGGGGCGAACACGCAGGTTCGCCCCTACAAGATTCTCAAAAGGGGGGCGAACACGTCGGTTCGCCCCTACATTTTGTAGGGGCGAACCTGCGTGTTCGCCCTTTTAAATCTGCTGCCCCCAAAATCCGTTATAATCAGGTTAATTCTAATTGATACAATCTGATGGCGGACAACATATGGAAAAAAATATCAATTTACAGCGTATGTTACAAACAGTATCCTCAACGATCAACCATTGAAAAGTTGAAATTAATTCAGGCACTCACAACACAAATTGAATCTGATTTAAAAGTCACTCAACCAGCACCTCGTCAATCAAAGCGTGGTTTATGGCGAGGACTTGAAATTAGCGAAACAGAAATGGCTGAAGCGAGAAATGAAATGTGGGGTAACTTTCCAAGGGTGCCTATTTAATGTCCGATTTCGTCACTGATACACATAGCCTTATTTGGTATTTAGAAGATAGCCCTCATCTTGGTCCCAAAGCCAACCAAGCCTTCGATGCTTGTGATCGTGGTGAGATAATCATTTATATTCCCACGATTTGTTTTGTAGAAATGGTTTATTTGCAAGAAAAAGGTCGTATTCCATCTCACCTAAAAATGCAGTTTGATCAGGACGTACAATCTAGTAACATATTTTTCAAGTAATGTAACAATTACAAATCATGGTGGCAAGCAAGGGTGGATAGGATCGCAGCAACCGAGCCCTTAATCTGCTGATAAATAAAATGTGGGGTGCGCTACCCATACTACGCTGACTTGTTCATCAAGCCTTTTGATTCTGATTGAGCAAGAACAGTTTCAGCATGAATACCAAAAAAACGACGAATTGTTGTGAAAAAAGCAGGTAATGGTTCGTTTGGTTCAAATGTCAGCATTTCGTAAGCTTGATGTGCTAATAAAGTGTCAAAATCTTCATCTGTTGCATCATCACCTAAACGCTCCCATTCAGCCGCAAGATCATCATTCAATTTTTCCCAAACGGCTTGTCGGCCGTTACGCAAACGCATACAATCTAAATTCAATCGTTTTATCGTTTCCAAAGTTTTTGTAATATCAACTCCCGTTTGACGGCAAGCCTCTTCATCAACTCCAATACGCCCATCATCTGAAACCACAAATAATGATGGGGAATCCGGTAATTCGCTTGGTTTTAAAATGATATGGTCTAAATGGTCATCTTTTTTAGCTTCCCCACAACTATAATTTTTCTCATAAGGCTCCAAACAACGCTCATTATCCTTAAAAGTTGAGTCTTCACCAAATAGGTGGCTCTGAGAACCGCCTCGACACGCCGCAAATAAATTGCTTATTTCAAACATCCAATCAACGGTACTTGGTATATCTGACTTGGGGTGAAAATGTTCTATTTGACGATCATAAATTGGGCCTTTATCCGTTTGCTTAACCAGTTCAATCTCACAATAAGCACACAAACCCTGTTGAACATTATCTAAAGCTTGCATCAGTTCACTCTTAGCTTGTCCCCCTTCGTTACCAAAGGCTTTCCAATCTTTTATATTCCTTTTTTCATAAGGATATTCTTTCAAAAAGTCTTGCAAACTAACAGGAGCGCATTGGAGTTGCTTGACTTTTTTCATGCTTTTCTCCTAAGCACGCGCCGCCGCCGAATTTCCATATCAGCTTTCAGCAATTCCGGATCGCTTGCAGATAACCTATTGAGTTGGTAGCGCAATTTCAAGGCTTCCTCTCCTTCACCTTCGTCACGCTGAATGAACTGACGATATTGTTCAAGCTTGTGCGTAAATTCATTAAATTCTGCGGGAGGACGTTGTTCAACTCCCATGATTTCATTAAGCACTCTTCCAGCTTGGGCACCGTAAGTATTTGAGGTGGGTGAACTGGCAATGAGTTTTCCTGATTTGTAATACAAGACGACAATGTTTTCTGACTTGACGGTGGTGAGTACCGGCGCGCTGTGAGTCGTGACAATAAATTGTGTGTTTGGAAAAGTCTTCATCAAGTCAACCAGCACACGTTGTTGCCATTTTGGATGCAAGTGCAAGTCAATTTCATCAATTAATACAATGCCTTCTGATTCAATCGCTTGTTCTGAACGGTGTTCATTTGCCAAAGCCATACGACGTGCTAAATCCATCACTAAAGATAGCATGACGCGATAACCACCACTGAGTTGTTCTAGCGATAAAATGTCCTTTTTTGCCCCTTCAATTTCTAAATCAACTACAAAACGTAAAGGTTGCATTTGAGTACGTGGATGACTCGCTCCTGGAATCATACGACAAATAGCGTGTCTTACCGCCTTTAAAAGCGTGAGTTGATAATCCAAATCTTGACGCTCAAACTTTTCTCTATGTTCCAGATTTTCTTGGGCAAAAAACCATTCAAACACAGTCAAAAAATCTGGCGTGACGTTAAGCGCGTTTTTCAAAGCTTCAAAACGATCAAATTCTCGATATAATGGTTCATTTTTGGGTATGGTTAAGGTATCACGATTCATACCGTAGTATGCCAGCACAGGTAGTTCAACGATTTTAGAGTCATTTAACTCAGAAATCATTTTGTCTAAATGCTTGTGCAACTCATTTAAATCGTTCAAGTTGAGTTCGCTTTTCCGATCTTTTAAACAGGCAGTTTGTGATTCATAGTGCCAAGTTAAACCCGCGTTATTTTCAAGTTTAATGCGTACATAAGGCGCGTATTCGATATGATTTTTTGATTGATTTGGCTTTAAATATTGTCGAATGTCATTGTCATCAAAAAAGCGTTGTTTCTGAACTTGAAAATGGTGGGGAATTGCTCCTAAAACCAGGCTAATGGCATCCAGAATACTCGTTTTGCCCGTTCCATTTTCTCCCACTAGCACGGTTAATTGTTGATGCAATGGCAAATGGATATGCTCAATCGCCCTGAAATTTTCAATGGTGACAGACTTTAATTTCATAAATGTTAGGGTTAATGGTTAATGGTTAATGGTTAAAGCTGATAGTGGTAAGCGATGAAACTGTTTAAAAAATGGATAGCGTCATCAACGTTATATAGATGTTCAGAAAATTTGAGGGCGAACACGTAGGTTCGCCCCTACGACGGCAATGTAGGGGCTGCCCTTGCGTGTTCGCCCTAACTTAATGGCATTGTACTACCCACTACGGATTGAGTATCCAAAGTTCGATCCGGCCTTTTCTGATTTTCTGCGGGCCTTTTAACATAAAGCTGAAATCTCTTACCCGAATGGCTGTATTCTCCTTCCCAATATTTTCCAGAAAGGCCTGAGTATGGGCTTTTAACAGATTCGCAGCTTGTCTATCATAATAATAACGGATATCCCACTGGGATTTATAAATCTTCATCGAAACGCGCCCTATTTTATCAACCGTATACCCTGTCTCTTTCAGAAACGAAGCCAGTTGAGTGATCAAGCTTTTATCGCTTCTACGCGCATAGTTTAACGCGATACGCTGTTTGCGAAGGGTTGATGGATCAACCCATGCGGTTTCCTCAGTTTCTGTGAACCTATAAGTTGGCGTGTATGCCTCTACTGGTTCAGCAACCCAATCGTTTTCTTCCCTCGTTTCAGTTCCGGTTCTTAACTTGGGCGCTGAAGCAGGGTTGAGTATCCAAATTTCAAGTCGGCCACTTCTGATTGGCTCATCGCCACTTCGCATAAACCTGAAATTGCGAACGCGAATGTTTTTGTCATCGCTTTCATCAACATCGACTATGAACTCTCTGATAGAGGCTTTTAAGCTCTCCCCACCCTCTCGATTATCGTAGTAACGAATATCCCATTGTGGTTTATAAATCTTCAGTTTGACTTGGCCGATGTGATCGACTGTATAACCGGCCTCTTTGATGTGTGTAGCCAGTTGATTAATAAAGGGTTTATCTGAACGACGCGCATAATATAATGCGACAACGTATTGGCCTTGTCTAGGCATTATCGGTGTTGAAGTCCAGCTTTCTGTGAACTCGGTGTCGTCTGCTGCCTCTTGGCTTGGAGCGGTTTCAAATTCAGAAACCTCTTTCCAGGCTGATTGCGTTTGAGTGGTATCAAGCGATTCCGCTGTTGAAGGGCTTTCCTCCAAAATAGCGACGGATTCAACGGGTTCTATTAACGCGGGTTGTTGAGCTTGTTCAAGGGTTTCGACAGCTTCATGGGCCTTCGGGCCTTCGGTTACCCGATGATCTGGGGGGGAAGCATTCAAAGCCATTTGTGCTTCAACCTGCCCTTGTTTTGCGGCTTTGCTATACCATTTTATTGCTTCATGCTCATCTTGAGAGACACCTTGCCCTAAGTGATACGCAATGCCTAAATGATATTGGGATATCGGATTACCTTGTTCCGCCGCCTGTCTATACCATTTGGTTGCCTCGAAATCATCTTGAGGTATACCTTGGCCTCTTTTATAGAGATTGCCCAAATTATTTTGGGCACGGCTATCTCCCTGTTCAGCCGCTTTGAGATACCACCCAAAAGCTTTTTCATCACTTTGTGGGACACCTTCTCCCCGACTATAGGCGACAGCTAGATTGTGTTGAGCCGCTGCAAATCCTTTTTTGGCTAGTTTGAGATACCATTTAACGGCTTCTGCGTGGTTTTGAGAGACACCTTGACCAGTATAATAGGCCGTGGCTAATTGAAATTGAGCGGCAACATCACCGCGTTCGGCAGCGTTATGAAGTGACTCAATGTCGGGTTTTTGAGAAAAACTTAAGGCATTTTGGTGTAAAATGCCTAATGCGAGCATTAAAAATAGGATTAGTTTTTTCATAGTGGACTCCTGTTATTCGGCCAAGGAATATCCAAAAAATCAAATATCCCCGTAGGGCTACTCTATGTATGCACACAAATATTCGTAGGGTGGGTAAGCGGGCACCCATGATATCAAAAATACCCCAAATCGTGTTGCCCGCTTGCCCACCATGCCATCGATCAGGTTCATGTCGTAGGGTGGGTAAGCGGGCACCCATGATATCAAAAATACCCCAAATCGTGTTGCCCGCTTGCCCACCATGCCATCGATCAGGTTCATGTAATAGCGAGATGGTGGGCAAGTTCGTTTCGACGCTGGGTGTCGAAACGAACTTACCCACCCTACATTGTCATTTTTTGCCCCAGTTTTTGCGTGCAAAAATGCCATGAAATGGCAGGCTCGGATAATTATTTTTTGGGGATTTCTCAAAGCGTAAACGCTTATCGTTATACACAAGTTGCTTATGGCTTCCGCCATAGCTTTAATCCCATATAAAAATACGGGTTTAAACCCTCTCGTTTATTCGTTAGCGGGATGGTGGGCAAGTTCGTTTCGACGCTGGGCGTCGAAACGAACTTACCCACCCTACATTGTTAATTTTTAGGTAATGGGCTAAACCAGGCGAGTTTTTGATGCAGTTTGACAACGTCGCCTATGATAATAATACTGGATAGTTTTATCTCTGCATTTTCAACGATGTTGGGGAGGGTTTCTAAATTCCCTACTAAAACGCGGTGATCAGAAGTGGTGGCCTTTTGAACTAGGGCAGCGGGTTTGTCAGCGGGTAGCCCATGTTGTATTAATTCACGACAAATGACGGGCAAGGCGCGTAAACCCATGTAAATCACGACGGTTTGATGCGGTTGAGCGAGCATCGTCCAATTTAAATCGGTGCTATTGTCTTTTAGGTGCCCTGTCACAAAAATACAGGATTGGGCATAGTCACGGTGGGTGAGCGGAATGCCGGCATAAGTCGATGAGCCTGTGGCCGAAGTAATTCCTGGCACCACTTGGAAAGCTATCCCTTCATCCATTAAGGTTTCGATTTCTTCACCGCCTCGCCCAAACATAAACGGATCGCCACCCTTTAAACGCAATACTCGTTTGCCTTCTTTCGCTAAACGAATCAGTAATTGATTGATTTCGCCTTGTGGAACAGGATGATCAGTGGGCTCTTTGCCAACGTAAATGCGTTCCGCTTCACGTCTGACTAAATCCAATATGGCCGGTGAGACTAAACGATCATGGAGAACAACATCGGCTTGCTGCATTAAACGCAATGCGCGAAAGGTTAATAAATCAGGATCGCCTGGCCCACCGCCAACGAGATACACTTCACCATACGATGTACTGTCCGTTTTTTCAATCAAGTCTTCTAAAGCTTCAGTGGCCGCTTGTGTGTGCCCTGATAAACACATTTCTGCAATCGGCCCTTGTAAAACCCGTTCCCAAAATCGACGGCGTTCTGTAAATGATAGACGTTGTTTGACTTTACCGCGAAAGCTGGCTACAAAATCCGCTAGTTTTCCGTAGGCCGCTGGCACCATGGTTTCTAAGCGAGCGCGTAATAACCGCGCTAAAACGGGTGAAGCGCCGCCGCTGGAAACGGCAATTTGTACAGGTGAACGATCAATGATGGAGGGCATAATAAAACGACATAATTCGGGTTGATCCACCACATTGACTGGTGTACCTTGTGCCTGTGCCAGCTTTGATATCTGCTCATTAACCGCTTTATCATTCGTTGCCGCGATCACCAAAATACAGTCTTTTAAATCCGAAGGGGCAAAATGAGCTTGGCGGTGAGTAATGCGCTTTTCAGCAGCCCATTGACTCAATTGATCGCTCAACTTTGGCGCGACGACGGTGACACTACCGTCTGCCCGTAACAACGTTTCGACTTTACGGGCGGCCGTTGTTCCCCCGCCGACAACTAAACAGGATTGTTCGCGGATATTTAAGAATATAGGTAAAAAGTTCATTTTTTAAATTGTAAAACGAAATAACGATGTTATTGTGAAACGATGTACAAGATAATGTTAAATCGCTCTGGAGGATTTGAACAAATAAAAGTTTTTGCGCGCAAAAACTGGGACAAAAAAACTTGATAGAATGCTGATTACACTGATTGTCATGATTTACGCTGATCTAATATTAATTTAATCATTAATCATAATAAAGTTTAATAATTAGCAATTAAATAATTAGCAATGAGTGATTTGTTAAACATTGTGAATTGTTTTTTTATTAAAATGAAGTGGCTTTTAAAGATCAATAGTTTATGGTTTTCTTTGTCGTCTAAAGGCGAGAAGAGATAACTGATAACTGATAACTGATAACTGATAAATCAAAACATTCAACACTTGCTTAAAATTTAAAATTAGTATATAAGAATAGTTTGGATTACTAAAGTTTATATTCAAGTGTTCAAAACTTAGGCTTGATTTGTCAATAGTGAATTATTAACTAACCCATTAAGTTATAATTATGCTATTGGCATTGAAAAAAAGATGCCGAGTGCCGTTTTGAATCTGATGCAGTATAGTTACCTAATCTATGGTATTCCATAGTATGGAACTAACAGAGGGCTGAGAATAATCAGCAGCAGTTAGATAGGTGATGAGCACCCTGGGATGTTTGATCCAGTCCCTCGCTCTGTGGTTAAGTATTAAGGGTAGCGTTCACTAAAAGGTGTACTTAACGTAAAAACCCTATTTATATGTCTCAAGGATCACTTTACGTCCCATAAAGGACGAGCTTAAAGCTATTTGGTCAGTACGATTTCTGTACTGATCACCTTTTCATCACAACCATTAAGACTAACATAATAGTATTTAGTGCTAT
>Ga0180298_1000323_pt1 | contig 11490 bp, 9 predicted proteins | sample GuaBasSediGuay13_FD_121800 | JGI IMG/M metagenome (GOLD analysis project Ga0180298, IMG submission 121800) | Subseafloor sediment microbial communities from Guaymas Basin, Gulf of California, Mexico - Guay13, Core 4488-10 , 4-6 cm | ecosystem: Environmental > Aquatic > Marine > Hydrothermal vents...
ATTCCCATATGTCTGCATCTGGATCACTGTACAGATGTTGATTTTTGCCGTATTTGTGCTGATGCAGGTTATACCAATATTATGATAGACGCCTCCAAACAGGTTTACGAGGAAAATGTTAGGCAGACAAAAGAGGTTACCGATTATTGCCACCGAGTGGGGGATATATCTGTTGAGGGTGAATTGGGTACTGTTTCGGGTGTAGAGGATCAGATAAAGGTTGCCGAGAATGAAGTTGCTCTCTGTGATCCGAAAACAGCGGTAAGTTTTGTTGAAGAGACAGGGATAGATATACTGGCGCCGGCTATCGGAACTGCTCACGGTATCTATAAAACGGCGAATCCCAAACTGGACTTTGATCGTTTTAAAAAGATTTTTAATCTTTTCAACGCCAATGGGCCGAGGATCCCTCTAGTTGTTCACGGTGGAACCGGCCTAAAACCAAAGGTGGTTAAAAAGCTGGTAGCCCTGGGAGGCTCAAAATTTAACGTTTCTACTGACCTTAAACATACCCTGATCGATTCCACCTTTGAATATATCTCGGTAAATAGAGGGGAATATAATCCCGGTAAGATTGATAAGGCAGCGAAAGAAGCAATTATTAAAAGGATTTACTGCTGGATTGAATTATTAGGCTGCGCAGGTAAGGCCTGAGTAAAGAATTATTATAAAATTTGAAAGGAGTTTTAAAGATGAAAAAAATTGAAGATTTCTTTGTACCCTGGCTTAAAGAGATAAAGATGTATATTTCTCCCCATATTGAATTGGCCTGGAGGAATCAGAAGCTACACCGGATGATGTCCAATGAGAATCCCAATAAACCTTCCGAGAAGGTGCTGGAAGCTATTAATAAATACGCAAAGATAGCTAATCGATATTCCGACCAGGGGATGGTGGTACGAAGTAAAATTGCTGATCTAAATAATTTACCCGGTCCGGAGAATGTAATGATCGGAAATGGAACTAGTGAGGTTTACGATATGATGTGGAGAAGCTTCTTGCAGCCTGGAGACGAGGTAATTCAACATACTCCCTGTTTTGGTATTTATAAATTACGCTGTGCTGTTTTAGGAGGGAAGCTGGTATCGGTACCCATGATCTACCAGGGGAAGGAATTGCTTTTTGACCCGGATGCAATTATTAAGGCGGTAACTCCTAAAACTAAAATCATTGTTGTTACCCATCCCAACAATCCAACCGGTAATTTTATGGACGAAAAGGACATTAGAAGAATTGCTGATTTGGGTATACCCTTTGTAGTGGACGAAGCTTATATAGAATATTCCGGTTATGGGAAATCAATGGTAAAATTGATTAAGGAATATAAGAACGTTTTGGTTACCAGAACCCTTTCAAAGGCTTATGGTCTGGCGGGCTTGAGGTTTGGGTACATGTTAGGCAATAAAGATGTTGTAGCACAGATTTCTGCTACTCTTATTCCCTGGAATGTCGGCACTATACCGATGTGGGCTGCCTTAGCTGCTTTGGAAGATACCGAAGCTTTGGAAAAGCGAATAAAATTCAATAATGAACAAGTTGCGTTTATCGAGCGGGAGTTAAATGCTATCCCAGGAATGATTGTTTTCCATTCCTACGGTAATTACATACTCCTCGATGCTAAAGGGACCGGTAAAACCGGAGATGAGATAGTGGCTTATGCGCAAGAAAAGGGCATTATTTTGAGACCGCAGAACAAAATGTACGGTAGCGATGGTTTCTTTAGAATTACTGTTGGGACTGAAGAAGAGAACAAGATTATGGTTGCGGTAGTAAAAAAGTTTTGCGCAAAATAATTATATTAGCGGAGGTAAAAAAAATGGCGGAAATAAAGGCTATAGTTTTTGACCAGGATGGAGTTATTATTGATACAGAAAGGGACGGCCATCGGGTGGCTTTCAATAAAACCTTTAAAGAGTTTGGTTTTGAGTTTGAGTGGGATGTAGACTATTATCATGAATTGCTCCAGGTTTCCGGCGGTAAAGAGAGAATGCGTTACTATCTGCACACCAGGGGAATTGGTAGAGAATTGAAACAAGAGGAAGAGGATGAGCTAATTAAGGCACTGCATAAGCGGAAAACAGAGATCTTTATTGAGCTTATTAAAGAAGGTGCTTTGCCTTTAAGGCCGGGTATTAAGCGGATAATGAAAGAGGCCATGAACAGAGGGCTAAAAGTCGGCATTTGCACTACTTCCAACGAGAAGGCGGCCAATGCTTTAGCTTATGAGATACTGAAAGATATAAAATTTGATTTTGTACTGGCCGGTGATGTGGTGAAAAAAAAGAAACCCGCTCCGGAGATCTACCTGCTTGCCCTGAAAAAATGCGGTTTAAAACCGGAAGAATGTATAGTTGTTGAAGATTCCCGTAATGGTCTTTTAGCTGCTAAAGCAGCCGGTATGAATGTAGTAATTACCACTAATCACTATACCGAAAAGGAAGATTTAAGAGAAGCTGATATTACAGTAACCCGTTTAGGTGACCCGGATGGTGAGAAAGGTGAGCTGAAACAGGGCGGAGAAGGTATCGATTACAATGGTGTGCTGGGGATAGATCAACTTATTGTATATTTTTCAAAAAGAAATTAAAATGCTCATAACGAAAGGTAATTTTAATTTAAAAACTACTTTCTTCGAAATAAAAAATTCTCTTTAATTTAGCTAAGTTTTGTTATTTATATATAGGCAAAAATAATAATAAACAAAAGGGAGAACTTAAGTGAAAATTACAGATGCTCAAATTGATAATTTAAATAAAATAGCATTAAATTTACGAAGAAATATTATAAGAATGATTCAATCCGGACAGGGCGGTCATTTAGGTGGTAGTTTTTCCTGTATAGAGATTATTACTGCATTGTATTTTTCTGTATTACAATGTAACCCACAAGACCCTCAATGGGAAAACAGAGATCGATTTATTTTAAGTGCCGGACATAAGTGTCTTGCTTTATATTCTGTTTTAGCAGAAAAGGGATACTTTGATAAAAACTTGCTGGACACCTACGATTCTTTAAATAGTCCGTTACCCGGCCATCCCGATAGACACAAATTACCTGGAGTAGAAGCCAATACCGGCTCTTTGGGGCATGGCCTTGCGATAGGAGGAGGGATGGCACTTGCCGGGAAAATAGATCAGAAAAATTATAAAGTCTATGTTCTTATGGGCGATGGTGAAATTGCTGAAGGATCTGTTTGGGAAGCAGCGGAAATAGCCAGTCATCACAAATTAGATAATCTGATAGCTATAATTGATAGAAACAAACTTCAAATACACGGAAATACCAAAGATGTTTTAAACACAGAATCGTTGTCGGCGAAATGGAGTTCTTTTGGCTGGCAAACATTGGAAGTTGATGGACACGATTTTGGAGAAATACTTGGGGTACTTAAAAATTTACCAGTTAAAAAAGATCATCCCACCTGTATTATAGCAAACACTATAAAGGGGAAGGGGCTTTCTTTTGCAGAGAATAATTATAAGTACCATTATTGGAAACCAACAGATAAGGAAATGAAAAAAGCTCTTGTTGAATTGGGGATGAACGACTTATGAAAGAATTAACCGATCCACGTAAAGTATTTGGTAAACAAGTTTTGGAATTAGCCAAACAAGATTCTCGTATTTTAGCTATATCGACTGATTCTTCGGGAAGCTCAGGATTTGCTCCTTTTAAGGAGTATTTTCCCGAAAGGCATTTAGAATTTGGTTTAACAGAACAAGCGGCTATAGGTTTTTGTGCAGGGCTTGCTTTAAGCGGGAAGATTCCTTTCTTTTGTGCCATAACCCCTTTTATTACCATGCGTTGTTACGAGCAAGTTAGAGATGATTTGGTTTATACTTTTGCAAATGTTAAAATTATTGGACGTAACTCAGGACTCGATTATTCCTATTTAGGATATACCCACCAATCTTTAGAAGACATAGCAATTATTAGGAGTTTGCCTAATATGGTAGTAATTGCCCCTTCTGACCCTATTGAAATAGCTGCGTGTGCAAAAGAAGTGGCTAAATATATCGGCCCGGTTTATATTAGAATTGGTAGTGAAAAATTGCCAAATTATCATAATTCAAGTTATCATTTTTCTCTCGGAAAAGGAGAAATACTTCAAAAAGGACAGGATATTACTTTAATTACAATGGGAGGAATGGTATGGAGAGCTTTGGAAGCTGCGAAGGAACTTGTTAAATTAGGAATTAAAGTAGGAGTAATTAGTATGCCTACCATAAAACCCTTGGATTGTGAGCTTCTTCTTCAAGTTTCTAAAGAGACAGATGTAATTCTAACTATTGAGGACCATAGTGTTGTAGGTGGATTAGGTAGTGCAATAAGTGAATTTCTTTCCCAGGAAAATCCAATGAAAATAATTAAATTAGGAGTACCTGATATCGTTAGTAGTACGGGCCCGTATGAGGAACTTATGGGAAAATACCATCTTTCAATAAAGGGTATTGTAAGCACAGTCATGAAAATTTTAAAAAAAGAATAATATTTTATGTAATATACCTTAATTATTTTATTAAATAATAAAAAAATAATTTTGCGTTTATAGTAAAATTGATTCAAGGAGGATGAGAATCTTATGAAGATAGCTATTGGATGTGACTTTAATGCATTAGATTTAAAAAATGCAATCATTGATTTATTAAAAGAAAGAAAGGTAGAATATAAAGATTTTGGTACTTTTACCAAGGACCCCATTGATTATCCTGATATAGCAAAGAAAGTAGCTTATGCTATAGCTGAAGGGAAATTTGAGAGAGGTATTCTCATATGTGGAACAGGATTAGGTATGGCTATGGCTGCCGATAAAGTAAAAGGGATAAGGGCAGCTACCTGTAGCAATGTTTATCAGGCAGAGAGGGCAATAAAAAGTAACAATGCTCAAGTAATGACTATGGGATCTCAAGTAATTGGGATAGAATTAGCTAAAATGTTAGTGGTTGCTTGGTTAAATTCAGAATTTCAAGGTGGAAGATCTGAACGAAAAGTGAAGAAAATCATGGAAATAGAGAAAGAAAATTTTAAATAACAATTTTTAATGGAGGTTTTAAAAATTGACTGATCGAAAAGAAAAAAGTGTCTTAGAAAGATTAATAGAAGTAAATTCTGAAGCTGAGATATGGTGGGATTCTTCGCCAATAATTTATAATGATTGGACACAAGATGTTTTAAAAGAATTACCAGAAGAAGATAAAGGTGTTGTCCGGAAACAATTTAAGAAATTTTATAATCCTGAAGATCCACAAAATATGCTTTTCAGGGGTGTTACCACAAATCCTTCTTTATCAATGGCTGTTTTTGAAATACAAAAATCTTACTGGGAAAAATTTGTAGATAGCCTGATAGATAAAAATCCAGGGATAGACCAAGAAGGGCTATTTTGGATGACTTATAAGGAAATAGTAAAACGAGGAGCACAAATGTATATGCCCGTGTTTGAAAAATCTAATTATAAGAATGGATATATATCTGCTCAGGTAGATCCACGATATATAGAAGATAAGGAAAAGATGTTGGAACAAGCATATGATTTAGTAAAACTTTCCCCGAATGTTATGATAAAGATTCCCGGAACAAAACAGGGCTATGAGGTAATAAAAATATTAACTTCCCAAGGAATAGCAACTAACAATACTTTATCTTTTATTCTTCCTCAGTTTGTAGCTTGTGCCAACGCAGTTACAGAAGGTCTTGAAATTGCCAAGAAAAATAAAGTTGACTTAACCAAGTGGAGATCAGTCATAACTGATATGATGGCCAGGTGGGGAGATTTAGGAGATTTTAAAGGAAAAGGTCGCGAAGTCGGAATCGAACTTTCTGAAGCCGATGTTAGATGGGCAGAAATAGCTATAATGAAAAAAGCCCACAAAATACTTAAAGAGAGAAAATATCCTGGTAAAATGTTAGCATGTTCTATGAGGGTTTCTCCGTCGCTTGATGATAAAAAAGTTGCTGTGTGGCATTTGGAAAAAATAGCCGGCGGGAATTTTGTTTATACTTGTCCACCAAAATTTATAAAAGCCTTAATCCTAAATTGTGATGATTTAGAATTTAGAAACCAAATAGAAGAAGAACCTCCAAAAGAGGTTTTAGACAAGCTACTCAAAATTCCTTATTTTGAACAAGCTTACTTTGAAGATGGACTGACTGCAGATGAATTTAAGAATCATCCTTCACTCATTGCCACCGCAAAGCAATTTTCAGATAGAACTTTTGGTATGATAAACTTTGTTTCCGCTCGATTAGAAAAAAAAGAAGCCGAGTAGGTATTTTAATGGATACCCACAGGCATACCTATGGGTATCCATTAAAACCATGTTAGTCAAAAGTGGTTTTAAATGATAGAGAAAAAAATATTATTTGCAGCAGATGCTGTTACGCGCCCAAGCTCTCCCATGGAGAAAAAGATGAATTTATTACCGTTGTAGTAAAGGGATGGGGCACATCATTGAATAAAATCCTTCTATTTTCGGTAATGGATAGCAACAAAAAAGTTCTATCGAACTCAAATTAACTATTTATTAATACCATGATTTATGCTAAAATGTAAAAGCAATACTAAAAAAGATATCTGCCATCCTTAAAGAAAAGAAGTGCCTATGTTAAATCCAGCCTAATTAAAGTTAAGCAAAAAGGCAATCATGCTATTACCCCTTAGTTTCCCGAAAGCACTATTTGATAATGAATGGAGGTGGTGAATCAATTTTTTTTGCTCGGGCAGAAGGTGTTTCTGCCTATAAATTCAAATTTTTAAAGGAGGAAAAAATGAAAACTAAAAGATTAGCATTAATAATGATATTAGTTATAGTTAGTACCGTATTTATTTTTAGCAACGGATGGGCAGCCAAGAAAGAGGTAGTTGTTTACACTGCTCTTGAGGAGGACGAGAGTGCTGATTATTTTGATCTTGCGGCAAGAGAATTGCCTGGACTAAATATCAAATGGATAAGATATTCCACTGGCGAGCTCATGGCTAAAGTTCTTGCCGAAAAAAATAATCCTCAGTGTGATGTTATTTATGGCACTGCTGTTACCGAACTTGCACGGGTTAAGGATATTTTGGAACCCTACAAAGCTAAAGATTTCGACAAAATTGGTAAAGAATATAAGGATCCTGACGGTTACTGGACAGCTATTGATACGTATGTAGCTGCTTTCTGTGTTAACACTGATCGGTTGGCCAAAAAGGGCCTTACCATGCCTACAAGCTGGACTGATCTTGCAAAACCGGAATATAAAGGCGAGATTATTATGCCTAATCCGGCAAGTTCCGGAACCGGATACCTACAAGTTACCTCTTTGTTGTTAATGGGTGGTATTAAAGAGGGCAAGGAAGATGGCTGGAATTATCTGAAACAACTTGATAATAACATAGTAGAATATACAAATTCTGGTTCAGCCCCTGCTAAAATGGCATCCAAAGGAGAAGTTGCAATTGGTGTATCATTCGGGTATCGCGTAGCAAAACAGATGTCTGATGGTTATCCCGTAAAAATGGTTTTTCCGGCAGAAGGAGCTGGTTATGAACTGGAAGCCAATGCTCTGCTCAAAGGAGCGAAAAACCCTGAAGCAGCAAAGATGTTCCTTGATTGGGCGATCAGTGAAAACGCTATGAAAGCCTATTCCAAATACAAAATGATAGTTACACGAGAAGGTATTGTTTCTGAGTGTACATTGCCTCTCCCCAAAGCTGAAGATGTAAAGTTGGCTAAAATGGATTTTGAATGGAGCGCAAATAATAAAACAGAACTTATGGAAAAATGGACTTCCCTGTTTGTGGCCAAAACAACACCCAAATAACCATTATTGTAATTAACAGAATAGAGATAGGGCAATAACTGCCCTATCTCTAAATATTTATTAAAGGAAAATTTAGATGACAAAAAATGTTATTCTTGAAGGTATTTCTAAAAAGTATGGCGAAAAATATGCAGTAAAGGACATAAATCTTGAAATTAAAGAAGGAGAGTTTTTAACCCTTCTCGGTCCCTCTGGCTGCGGCAAAACAACTACCTTAAGAATGGTGGCAGGTTTCGAAAAGCCCGATTCAGGAAAATTAATCTATAATGGTAAAGTAATTAATAATCTGATTCCCCAGAGGAGGAATTTTGGGATAGTTTTCCAGTCTTATGCACTTTTTCCACATATGAAAGTAAAGGAAAATGTTGCTTTCGGCCTGGAAATGCATAAATACCCTAAAAATAAAATTAAAAACCGAGTTGATTCACTTTTAGATATGGTAGGGCTGCTTGAACACAAAGAAAAATACCCTCCTCAACTTTCCGGTGGTATGCAGCAGCGGGTAGCTCTAGTCAGAGCTCTGGCTCCCAACCCTGAGGTACTTCTCCTTGATGAACCTTTAAGCGCTCTGGATGCAAAGATTAGGATAAAATTAAGAGCGGAGATTAAGCAGCTTCAGGTAGATTTAGGAATTACTACTATTTACGTTACCCATGATCAGGAAGAGGCTTTGGCCATATCTGACAGGATAGTTGTCATGAGACAAGGTAGAATAGAGCAGATTGGCGATCCGATTTCCATATATAAAAAACCTGTATCCCAATATGTAGCTGATTTTGTAGGAACAAGTAACTTTTTTAAAGGTATATTGAAAGAGGGCTACATTAAAGGAAAAAACTTCAAATTAAAAGTAGCAAAAATTAAAGAATTAAGCTCTGGTGAAGTATATGGTGCTATCAGACCAGAAAAAGTTGAGATAGTTAAAGGTGGTTCCAATAAAGAACGCTTTAAAGGGAATATGTTTGAAGGAAAACTTATGGTTATAAACTATATGGGGCTTATGGTACGGTTACTATTTAGAGTTGGAGAGATGGAAATAATAATTGATTGCTTGGAGAAATATCTTGGGGAGATGGAAATTAAGAGAGGTGATACCTTAACTCTTTACTTACCCCCTCAAGAGTTCATAATTTTTAAAGATGAAAAATCAGGAGAAACAGATGTCAGCAGTAAAAGTTCAAGAACTTGAATTAGCCCGGCGGCAGATGGTAGATGACAAACTGATAATATATTTCGCAGGAGGCCTAATAGGTCTCTTCCTTTTTTTCTTTATGGTGGTTCCGGTAACCAATATTCTGCGCTTAAGTATTACCCCTTACAATTCGGAAGCTCATATTTTTAGCAGAGGGCTGACCTTTAATAATTTTAGAAATTACTTCAGTAATCCGGTTACAGTCCAATCTCTGTATAACAGCTTATATGTTTCGCTATGGGTTACTTTAATTACAACTTTTCTGGCTTTCTTCTTTGCTTATGGGCTGACCAGAACAACAATGCGGGGGAAAAAGATACTTTACTTTCTTGTAATGGCGCCTCTTATTGCCCCTTCCCTTCTTCAGGCAATGGCCTTGGTATCCCTATTTGGCAATAATGGTCTGATTACAGGACTGCTTAAGACAGAATGGAATATTTACGGAGCTACAGGTATCATTATTTCAGAGGTTTTATATTCATTCCCCCATGCTATGGTTATCCTTTATACTACTCTTTCGGCTATTGATTCCAGACTTGATGAAGTTGCCTCCAGTCTCGGTGCTTCAGAGGTAAGAACTTTCTTCAAAATAACTATTCCTACAGCGCGCTTTGGTATCTTTTCTGCAGCAGCCTTAGTTTTTAATTTAACAATTACCGATTTCGGTAATCCTATTATTATCGGGAGGAACTACAAAGTACTGGCTACCGAGATATACCTTCAGGTAATAGGCATGCAGCGTTTTGATATGGGTGCTACAATAGCCGTAATCCTTCTGGTTCCTTCCGTAACCGCCTTTCTCTTAAATTACTATTTTACAAAAAGGAACACCGCTTTGATCAGCGGCGCTGCCAAACCCACACTGCCCCCTTCAAGTCCTTTTAAAAAACGGATTTTTACAAGCTACTGCTGGATTATTGTAGGAATACTGCTTTCCGTAATCTTAGTGATAATTTTCAAATCATTTATAACTCTTTGGATGTACAATTGGACTCCTACTCTCAAACATTTTAATTTCAGAGTGCCGGGTGGTGGCATAGGTGTACTATGGACCAGTTTATGGATATCAATTGTAGTTGCAATTTCAGCTTCTTTTTTAACAATGGTAAATGCTTACATTATTGAAAAGAGAAAGCCATTTTTTGCTCAGCCTCTCTACTTAATGTCAGTTGTTCCGGCTGCCATACCCGGACTGGTTATGGGATTAAGTTATATCTTAATATTTAACACTCGTTTTCTTAATATTAGCGACCTTCTTTACGGCAAAGCCATTTTGGTAATTATTAGTGTAATAATCTGTAATTTTACTCTGGGTACATTGTCAAGTATTACCAATATGAAAAATATTGATAAAGAGATGGATGAATCAGCAACAAGTCTGGGAGCTAATGCAATCAATAACTTTTTCAAAGTAATTTTCCCCCTGAGTAAGGTTTCGTTTTTCGGCAATCTTAACTACTATTTCATGCGTAGTATGGTAACTATAAGCGCAGTTATTTTTTTAGTTTCTCCGGATGTTCACCTGGCTGCTATATCTGTAATAAATATGGAAAAGGATGGTAAGGAAGGGGCTTCATCAGCCATGTCTTTCTTGATTATCTTGGTAACATGTGCAGGTCTCTTTGTAATAAATGCTTTCAACAAGAAGAAAAAAGCTGAAGTTAGCTAACGAGCCTGCAGGAGAATTATATTCATAAAAGCAGATTTATTCCTAGAAAAATTTAAAGTAAACGCTTTTTTTTAAATGGAGGTAGGATGTTCGATACCGTAAATCTCTTAGGTTTAAAATTTACCGAAGATATATTTTTTGAACTTATGCCGGAGTGGAAGGGCTCTGCAATAAAAATAAAGATACTCAGCGGTGGTATCACTAATAAGTTGTATCGGGTGAGCTCAAAAAAAGGGGATGTTACTGTAAGGATCTACGGTGATAAAACAGAGGTTTTTATCGATAGAGACTTAGAAGCGGAAACCATAAAGAGGATAGCTCAGATAGGCATATCTTCCGGGTTAGTAAAATATATGCCTGAACGTAGGGTTACGATTGTGGAATTTATCCCGGGTTATGTATTAAAAAATTCTGATTTCTTAAAGGAAGAACTTCATGAAAAGATTGTGAGGCCAATAAGAAAAATTCACAAAAGTGGACTCGTGTTACCTCACATCTTTAACCCTTTAAGTAAAGTGAAGAAAATGTATAAGATTTTGAATAGTCTAGAGATTAGTTGTCCGGAGTTCGATATTGAGGGTGTAATTAAAAATCTGGAAAAACTCTCCGAAATCGCCAATATACCAGAGAGTAAATTTACAGCAAGCCACAATGATCTGTTAGCGGATAATTTTGTGCTGGTTGAAAATGGTTACCGAGAAAAATATAAGGAACCGATGTATCTTATTGACTGGGAATATGCAGGGATGGCACCCCGGTACTATGATCTGGCAGATATGTTTCAGGAGATATTAGTTCCGCGCGATATAGAGAAGAATATAGTAGA
>Ga0180298_1000325_pt1 | contig 11469 bp, 11 predicted proteins | sample GuaBasSediGuay13_FD_121800 | JGI IMG/M metagenome (GOLD analysis project Ga0180298, IMG submission 121800) | Subseafloor sediment microbial communities from Guaymas Basin, Gulf of California, Mexico - Guay13, Core 4488-10 , 4-6 cm | ecosystem: Environmental > Aquatic > Marine > Hydrothermal...
AAAGAAACAACCAAGAAGAGGGGCAACCACAAGGGATTGCCCCTACGAACCGCCCGTAGGGGCAATCCCTTGTGGTTGCCCCTTGCGGTAAAATACCTGTTTATTTGTGCTTCAGTACTTATTCACATCCAAAATCAATATGGAGTTTTTTGATGAAAGGTCAGGCATTATGGGACATTAAAACGGTCAGAGCGTCTTGGCAAAAACCTATTCCTGAATTAGCTTTTAGAGAGAATGATCAACGGATATTACCCCGTGAATATCAAGCAGATCATTTAAGACGTTTTCAAAAGGTTTTGATTGTCAAGGATCAACTCTTAGGCGCAACGGAATTGGCCAATATTCAAAAGGCCTCTAAATACATGAAGAAAACAGGAGGTTGGAGTACCCAATTTAAACGCGACGAACATTCTGGCATTTTTTTGAGACCGACAAAGGGTAGAAGAACAAAAAAAATGACTGAAGAAGAAGTCGTTTTGATAGAAGAGTCAATGCGACAGGTTGTCAATATCATTTGGTCAGAATTGTTTTTTTTTCTGTTGACAGAACCCAAAAATATCCCTTACGTCAATGCGTGGATCAAGACGGGCCCGTTGCCCGGTCAATATGGCCTTTATCATGTTACCCATTATGATTGTGATGAACATCTGGAATCTACCAAGGGGTTGTTTCGATTTCCACTCTATACGGCAATAGTTTACATCGATTTTTCGCCAGAGGTTGAGGGGGGGGTCACATGGTTTCCCGAAATCAAGCAGGGTGTTATCCCTAAGACGAACCGATTGGCGATATTCGATGCCAGCTTAGCCCATGCGGTGCTACCGGCTACCGCTCCCAATAAAACCGCTAAAAGAACCGTGATGGTTATGAATGTGTGGGATTACAAAACCAGAAATGAACCGGTTGAATTAACCAATGGTATTTTAGGATACACAACAGATCGACGCGAGGAGTTGCAATGGATTCCATAGTTCATGATTATCTCACCCAGGCCGGTAGAAAAGTGGTTGTGATAGATAATGCTGTTCCAACAGAAATTGGAAATGATTTGTATGAATATATGCAATACTTTGGACAATGGAATTTTGATTTTGATGAAGATGAAGATTCAGACGGGGTTCCATTTATTCACTGCTTTGACAATGAGTTGATTCGTCAATCTTCGTTATGGGACTTGCTCAAAAAACCGCTCAGACAACACTTTGGAGAAGCTTATGTCCCTTATGATTGTAGCGTGAATCATCTTAGGTTTGGAGATAATCCCGTCGCTCATCGGGATACCTATGATCCCACGAAGAAAGATGTGACATTGTTATTGTACCTGAATCCGTCGTGGCACCTCAATTTTGCTGGTGAAACCGTCTATTTTGATGAACAGGGCGAAATTGAATTAGCGGTTCTCCCTAAATTTCGTCGTTTGGGAATGCATGAAGGGTATATTAATCATGCTGCCAGAGCCCCTTCAAGTCTCTTTAAGAGTTCTAGATATACACTGGCGATCAAGGCGACACCTGAGATAGCCTATTACCAAGAAAGAATTCACAAGGACGATAAAGAGGACAAAGCCATTGAATTAAGGGAAGCGGTTTTGGCCGAAAGACTCTTTGGACACCCTGAACAAACCTCTATTGCTAATAAACGTTCCTATGCTTAATTCAATCATCAAAGAAACATTTGACGTTACCGAAGAACTCTTAAAGCAAGAGCTTTTAAAAGAAAGAAAGCCCATGCCTTTAAAAACAGGGCTAGATTCTTCCCGCTACCCGCTTGTGGATCACTTGAATTTGGAAGAAGTGTCTGAATTTATGCCCACTCTCTATAAGCCATTTATCGGTATGACCTATGATATTCATTGGCGAAAAGTCATCACGCAGGCTGTGCTACATAATGAAGAAGTTGATATTAGAATGGAAAACTGGATGGCGGAATATCGAATGCCAGTTGAAATAAAAGGAGATGAGTTCTATAGTGTTCCGTTGGATCAAGAGATAGCCAGACTCAAATTAGGTCAAGCACCGCAACAGACACTGTGGAGTGTCTACGTGATGCCTCTTATTTTTACAACAAGAGAAATCACCCAAATACCGCTCAAGGATGTTGAGCGGAGAAAATTGGATTTTATGGAATTGTATTCTAAAAAATACCAAAAAATATCTCTCAATAATAATCCACCGCCCGGTATTATAGTGAAGCGTGAAATGGATAATGGACAACAATTTACGCTCATTGAAGGGCACTATCGATTTGCTAAAGCGGATGAGGAAGGTTGGAGTACGTTTCCTTGTAAGATTTTTACTTGGCAGGAAATAGTGCCTTTTATTAATGTGCAGCCGATAAAAGGAAGTTATCAGTATGAACATAAGTAGTCGAATTGGACAAGGGATTGCCCCGACAAACCGTGATTGAAGGTAGGGGCAATCCTGTTGCCCTCAAAAATAGTGTCACGGGGCAAAGAGTTACAAAATGGGCGGGAATAAACATTTTGCCTTTGCCCATTGTGCCACGGATGTTGGGCTCTGATTGGTAGTAAAAGCACCGAAGCCAAGCTCAGTCAGCTTCCCCATGACGCTACGCCAGCTTTCACTGTCGCAAGCTAAAGTGCCTGGCTATCAGAGACTACTCGCCATCCATGGCTCGCTGCGTTATTAATCGTAACGATAATTAACTTTAAATTGATTTTTCATACCAACACGGAATAATTTAATTCCAAAATTAAAATGTAATTAAACGAGTTCTATGAAAATTCATCATCGTAACGATAATTAACTTTAACTTGATTTTTCATACCAACACGGTAGAATTTCATTCTAAAATGAATTCAACGAGTTCTATGAAAAGTCATCATCGTTTTTATAATTAACTTTAACTTGATTTTTCATACGAAACGCGTATAACAATTTTATTCTCAAATGAATTCTACGAGTTCTATGAAAATCATTATCGTAACTATAATTTTTACGAGGTGATTGCAAAACGTTTTGCTGGCCACAAATAAATCAAAATAAGTGAGGAAACGATGGGGTTGTTTGTATCATCTATTGATTTTGAAAGTGTCCCAGAGAGTTGTCAGTTCCTTCATTAATCCTTTTTTATAACTTAACTAACCGTGGAGAAAAAAAACGATGGATGCTCTATATAGTAGAAGAAGATTTTCCAGTCGCCGAAGAAGTGTTGGTGTTGGTCTTGGAGAAGATCAAGTCACGGAAGACATGGTAATGGATTCCAAAGAACAGAATGACGACTCTTTGAGTAACAAGAATGTCAATAAACCGAGTGCAACAACAAGCTATGAGCTTGAAAAAAAGTAAATCGTCTTATCATTGTTGCGAGATAGGCGTAATGACTATTTGATGTTTGTAGAACGCCTAAAAATAACTTACCCCCACCCTAATCGGCGGGGGTATTTTTTTTCTACTTCCCACCTCTCAAGTTCACAATCTGACCATATTCCATTTTCAAGACACGGTCAGCAACATGGAAATACTTATCATCATGTGTCACGGCAATGATGGTTTTGCCTTGTTGTTTGAGTTCTTGCAGCACGACTTCATAAAAATATTGTCTAAAAGCGGGATCTTGATCGGCAGCTAATTCATCAAAAACATAAATCGGTTTGTCTTCCAAAATAGCCGTGATAAAAGCCAGCCGCTTTTTTTGCCCGGTTGATAAGTCCAAGTTTGTGAACTGGCCGTCCAAATAGTGTGTTTTTTTATCTAATTGCATTGAATGCAAAAGAGATTTTAACAGTTGTTCATCAATCTGATGCAAACCATAAAGCTTATCAAATAAGTGAAAATCGGTAAAAATGATCGAAAACAATTCACGATAATTCTGATAATCTGTTTGATCAATTTCATCATCATCAACCGAAAGAAACCCAGTGGCGGGATAATACAGGCCTGTCAAGAGTTTTAATAAGGTTGACTTACCGCTGCCATTGCCTCCCACAATAAATAACAGTTCTCCCCGATTAAGCGTCATATCTAAAGGGCCTACTGAAAACAAGGCCTTATCGGATTCATCAGTATAATGAAAAGTGGTATTAGCCAGCCGAATGTCTTGAAAGGTGTCGATAGGCGTTTTCGATCTCAAGTCTGGCTGAGAAGCGTTCATCTGATCGAGTTGCGCTTCTAATTTATAAATCTTTTCAACCACAACATTGGCCTTAGTTATCTCCGGTAGTGCCATCATCAACCCTTCCGCTGCGCCTATAATAAATAAAATCGTGGTTATCACTTTGAAAATGACTTCATTATGGCTTGAACTCAACAACGGGATGATAAAAATCAAAATGGCCAATAACAGATACAATACAATTTGATTGTACATCATTTCAGTTGCCAATTTCATCATGCTATCTACCCTCAGCGTCTTGTTTTCCTTGGCAAGCTGTTCAACATCATTGAACACATCATCATTTTTCTTTTGATTAATTTTGAGTTCTTTGAAACCTTTTAAGATATGACTCAACAGGCCAAACAATTGGGTTTCTTTATCAAAAGCCCTGTCAAGCCCTTCTGAAATAAAATGCTCATGATGCAAATACATCATAATCGCTACACTGATAAAACTCAGGGTAATTAAAAAGCTAATGGGTGATAACCAAGCCAAATAGAAGCCACTAAAAATTAAGACAATCAGTGATTCTCCTGCCCTCACAATTTCAATCGCCACTTCTGAAAGCAAGTTACTCCCTTGCGTTAACGGGGTGTATAAAGTGGCATATTCTGTTTTTTCTATAAACTGTAATTCACTCTGGCGAATCTTATTAATGATTCTAAGCCGTACTTTGAGAAGCACCTCTTCAGCCAGTTGACTGGCTTGATAAAAGGCATATCGGGATGTGTAGATAAATAACAAAAAGATGCTCAAAAACTGTAAAAAAAGGAGTACAAACGATTGCATTTCGACACGATTGTTTAAAATGAGTTCGCCCGCCGAATTGATAATGATGAGTAAAAAGCCATTAGCGAACCCAGAAACTGCGGAAATTAATAGGATTTGAGTTTTTGGTGCATCGGATTCTTGATTCAATAATTCGAGTATTTTCATGTTGTTTTGTTCTATCGGTTATCGTCTAATGTGATTCTGTTTTGAGTCAATAAAAAAAACGACCTATAAAAAAGGATTAAAATAATCTCGTCATGAGCATTTTTCCTGATTATAACGGATTTGGGGAGGGTGAACACGCAGGTTCTACCCTACAATATTCGGCGTAGGGCGAGCCGAAAGTGTTCGCCCTTTTAAATCTGGTGTCCCCAAAATCTCTTATAATCAGCCAGCAATTCTAATTTTGGCTTTTTTTAAAAATATCATATCGTTAAATAATTATTTATTATGTGGATAATTTTCATCCAAAAAAGGCTATGCTTGAAGCATAAATTTAGAAAAAGTCAAATGTGTTTTTCCTTGTTAAATTATTGAAATTTAAAGAGTTTCAAAAGGAGAAAGGCTGAATAGAAATGCGCCCATATCAATATTTGTTTATACGGATATCAGTATTATGTCACCTGAAAACTTTTTTCGTGCTTTAGCCGATGAAACGCGCTTACGTTGTGTGGTATTAATACAACAGATGGGAGAATTATGTGTGTGAATTGACTTGGGCACTTGGTTTATCGCAGCCTAAAATTTCTCGACATTTAGCCACACTGAAAGCGGCAAAAATACTGCAAGCTCGACGTGATGGGCTTTGGGTTTATTATGATTTACATCCTAAATTACCCTCTTGGGTTGTGAGCGTTTTACAAAAAACCGTTTTGGGTATCCAAAACATCGCTCCTTTTAGCACGGATAAAAAAAAATATCGTTTCAATATCCAATCAAAAAAGCGCACGTTGTGCGATTAAATAAATAAATCAATATAATGAATTGGCAATAGCGAATTATATTTTTTAGGAATTGGCAATAGCGAATTATATTTTTTAGGAGAAGAAGCTTGATTTATATATATGGGTATTTTTAGATATGAATATAAATTTCTATGTACAGGACAAAAAACATAAGTATTTGATTTTTATATTAAATATTAAATGATTAAATGTAGGGTGGGTAAACGAGTAGAGACGAAGTCTCTACTCGTTTGCCCACCATTATAGGCTATCATAGGCTTACTTTTGACGGTAGTTTTACTGTTCTGTTTTCAAGGCGAAACGATTCTAGCGCAACCTATTGTGATTTTATTGATTGCTATCCTATTGATTATTCAAAGTTTTGGTGTTGCAGCCATTGCCTATACATGGGCATGGTTGTGGCGTGTGCCGATTGAAATTGCAGGGCCTGTCGCGTTAATCGGTGCCTCCTGTTGTTGGCGTATTGGTAGAAGTAGCCCATCATGTTATTTATCGTGCATCTCGTTAATCGCACACGACATTGGTTTATTTGATCAAAATCTGAGAGTGGCAATAAGAATCCGATTGAGCGTTTGAATTATCTCAAATCAAAGCATTCTAAAATCTTATAAATAAGTTCTAACGGCCAACAGCTTTTCACGCCAAAATTTTTGCGCGCAAAAATTTTGGCGTGAACCTTCGGTGCGCTTCGCTAAAGCAGTTGTCTAAAAGCTGAAGTCAGGTGGTGGTGACTAAGCAAATACGCAGATTATAACGGTGGACAGTATAATAGTTTTGCTAACTCGCTGTTAATGTTAATATTTGAATTTTCCATTTCACACAAAAGTTGCACGCAACTTCTTAAGTGAACCGAAGAGAGGCTTCGCTAAATACCGTTTTTGCGTGAAATCTTGAATCGCATAAAAACATATTTTTAATAAGGAATAGTATCAATGCAAAAACAAAAGGTTTTATTTGTCTGCATACATAACAGTGCTAGAAGCCAAATGGCAGAAGCTTGGTTAAATCACTTTTGTGGTGAACAGTTTGAAGCAGAAAGTGCTGGTTTATCACCAGGCACACTGAATCCTTTAGTTGTCAAAGTGATGCAAGAAGTTGGCATTGATATTTCCCACAAGCAAACTCAAGCTGTTTCAGATTTAGTGGAGGCAGCTAAAAGATATACTTATGTTGTGACAGTTTGTGATGAAAGCAGTGCAGAGCGTTGCCCTGTTTTTCCAGGCATAGCGGCACAATTGCATTGGGGTTTCCCTGATCCATCCGCATTGACGGGTACAGAAGATGAGAAACTCGCGAAAACGAGAGAAATTCGTGATTTGATTAAAGCTCAAATTGAAAAATGGTGCCAAGAAAGGTAGCCCATAAAAAAAATATGCACGAAAAGACGCTATAGCGTTTCCCGATTGAATGAAGTACAGAATCAATCATAAAAACCACAGATAAAAACGCACAACCCTGAAAGGGTTGAATGTGAATAGCCCCAGGTGCAACCTGGGGTTGCAGATAAAAACGCTAAGGCCCCGTAGGGGTTGAATGTGGATAGCCCCAGGTGCAACCTGGGGTTGCATCAAATTTTTTGAATCTATTTTGGAACCCCAGGTTCCACCTGGGGCTATTCACATTTTCAGGTAAAAGTTTCGCTCCGCGAAACTTTTACCTGAAAAACCCTTTCAGGGCCTTAGCGTTTTAATTAATTTTTATGATTGATTCGCTTTTGTACTTCATGCAATCGGGAAACGCTATAACTAAAGTTTGCACTCCAATACGCAAACTAAAAATAAATCTCTTGCCTTTCGACATAACAAATCTCAAGCTTTTGATAATTGATATAATAATCACTAATTAACAAGAATTGACATGATAACTGATAACTGATAACTGACAGGTCAGAACAATTGTACGCAAGCGAAGAAGTTTTACGCACGCAGATCAATGCCTCTCCCGATATGATTTGTTTTAAAGATGGAGAAGGGCGTTGGTTGGAAGCGAATCAAGCCATACTGAAAGTGTTTCAACTTGAGGAGGTGGATTATCAGGGTAAAACGGATGCCGAATTGGCGCGGTTTACTCATCCCCTCTATCGAGAGGCCTTTCTTGCCTGTGAGGCCTCAGATAAGTTGGCATGGCAGAAAACGACACTCAGTCGTGCTGAAGAGGTGATTCCGACACGGCAGGGTTATCGCGTTTTTGATGTGATTAAAGTGCCTATTTTTGACACTGAGGGTAAACGCAAAGGGCTGGTTTTATTAGGACGAGATATCACAGAACATAAACAGGCGGAAGAAAAACGGCTCCGCAGTGAAGCTCGCCTTGCGGAAGCGCAACATATTGCCCATTTAGCATACTGGGAATGGAACCTGATTACGGGTCAGGAAGAATGGTCAAAAGAAATGTTTCGTATTCTCGGTTTGTCGCCTAATACCGAAATCAACCCTGAAATCTTTGAAGCGGCCCTCCATCCAGATGATCGCGATATGGTGTTACAGGCATTTGAACACGCTATTTATGACGGTCGATCCTATCAGGTTGAGTTTCGTATCGTTCGGCCTGACGGCACTATTTGCTATGTACAAGCTTTTGGCAAATTGATCAGAAATGCGGCCGGTAAACCACATCGTTTTTTAGGCACCGCGCAAAATATCACTAAAATCAAGCAAGTAGAAGAATCTTTGCGACAAACTAATGAACAACTTCAACTTCGACTGAATGAATTAGCTCAACGGAATCAAGAGATTAGTTTATTGAGTCAAATGGGTAACTTATTGCAAACTTGCTTAACGGTGGAAGAGGCTTATACGGTTATTGTTCGCTTTATGGGGCAGTTATTTCCCGATACTATCGGGATGTTAGCGATGTTTGAAGACTCTTCAGTGACATTAGAAAATGTGGCGACATGGGGACAATGCTCGACAAACACTGAGGAGGTAATATTTGCGCCAACAGATTGCTGGGCACTGCGGCAAAAGCGGCCGTATTATATGCTCAATAAACAAACGCATCCGCTTTGTAATCACTTATTTTCTGCTACATCCCCCCTTTATATGTGTGTTCCCATGATAGCGCAAGGCGAATTACTGGGCTTGCTACATATCGCTCAACCTGAATTGGCATCAAGTCACTTGAATGAGGCACACCAACGTTTAGCGGAAACCGTTTCTGAACAGATTGCATTGGCATTGGCTAATATTAAATTGCGTCAAACGTTTCAAGACCAATCTATTCGTGATGCGCTGACGGGCCTTTATAATCGTCGATACCTAGATGATACTTTGGAACGTGAGTTATATCGAGCGGATAGAAACCAAGTGCCCGTCGGTATTTTGATGGTTGATATTGATCACTTTAAACAATTCAATGATACTTATGGACATGCAGCAGGTGATGTGGTGTTACAAAAATTGGGTCAATTTTTAAATGACTATATCCGAAAGGGCGATATTGCTTGCCGGTATGGTGGTGAAGAATTTACGCTTATTTTACCCGGTGCGGCTTTAGAAGTGGTTGAAAAACGAGCAGAAGTCATCAAGAATAATGTGAAAAAATTGATCGTTAAACATGATAACCAGAATCTAGGGATAATTACTTTATCAATCGGTGTCGCTTGTTTCCCCGAACATGGCCCACAATTTAAAGAGGTGTTGCGGGCGGCCGATACGGCACTTTATACGGCGAAAAGACAAGGACGTGATAGGGTTGTTGTGGCAGAGTAGGGAAGGGTAGTTAAAAATAATCAGGATAATAATTTGGGTCAGCTAGGGATAAAATTTTCCTGATTCTAACTTTTTGTGTTGAAAACTCTAACGATATGAATTTTAAGAGATTTTATAACTCTTCCGTTTTTCGTCGTTTTTCGTACCCACTTTAGTTTGGTGTCGTTTTTCGTACCAACTTACTTTAGTTTATCGTTGTTCAGATTATACTTAGCATCGTCATATAATAGCTACCTATTTAACGTCTAAAAGCTCAAGTCAGGTGGTGGTGACTAACCAAATATATCCATTTCAGGCAATAAGTTTTGCGAGCAAAACTTTTGCGTGAAATGATAATGCGGACGATGTTGATGATTTGGAGAGTAAGGAAGCCAAGTACAAAACCCCAGAGTTTGTGTTTCCAAGGACTTTCAAAGGCGATAATGGCAGCCAATAGGAGCCAAGATGCCGATAGCCCCGAACATTCTTTCGCTACTTCCAATGCAAAACCATTGTCGCCATGTCGAAGGATTTGTTCGGTGATAATCAGAGTGTTATCAAAGAAAGAGATGAATGAAGAAGCCGCAAATTTTAGCCAGAATCAAACTTCAGGAAGTTGATTGCTGGTAGGAGGACATGCCATTGAAGAGCGGCAATTCCTATTATAGCAAGCACACAAAATATGGTGAGGAATTTGGTCATTGGGTTTTTATACAGAGAGTACAAAGAATTTTAAAAAAATCACAACGAATAAACCCAAATGGCCATTCGTTGTGAGTGGTTTAAATTCTTTGTACTCGTGCGTTTAAGGAGTTATTTGTGGCTTTTGTGTAGGTTTCGCCAAAGAGAAGTTATAGCACCGAGCCCCAAAATGATGATAAAGAATGCGGTTAGCGGAGCAAAGGGGACGAGAAAAGGCGTGGGCACTGTACTGGTATTTTGGACCGAGATTGGTGGAGGAGAAATTGGTGTATACAATTCGCTGGGTTGATATTCAGTGCCGCCGGTGGCGGCGACCCGGTTACACTTAAAGTAGATATTAGGTGTTTCGGATGTGTTTACGTAATAGTGAGGACCGGTGGCGGTGGTATTATATGGTGTGGAACAAGTTGCAGTGGTTAGTTCAGAGTCGCATTGTGTGACGTTTACCGAAGGCGTATCAATATCTCCGGTTAGAGTCCGGGAGACGTTGACAGATGGTGCGACCGAACAGAAACAGATGGCAGTTGAGGTGTTCAAGCCGATGTCCCAACAAGGGGTAGAAGATAGGGAATGGCTGAACGCAATGGCTGCCCACCCAAGCCACCGAGCGAGATATAACCCAATGCGCCTTTTAGATGCACTTTGCTCGTTAAGCCGAAGTAACGAACATTTTTTAGCATTATCAATGGGTTGAGGTGATCTCCCCCCCCCCATCAAATTTCATGCCAATTTTAGAAAGCATACGCTGTTTTCCTTATTGTTTAATTGAAAAATGAATTATTGAGTCCATTAAAAATACAGCACAACCCCGTAGGGGTTGAACGTGAAACTTCGTTACCGAGCGTAGCGAGATCATAGCCCCAGGTGGCAACCTGGGGTTGCCAAAAAATGATAAAAGTTTTTCAGGCAAAAGTTCGCTGCGCGAACTTTTGCCTGAAAGTTTATTCCCACACCGAGTATAACTTCAATTGTTTGTCAAGTTATTGATATCATTTATCAGTTTGTATTAATACTTATACTCTGTACTATTCTATGCTATTCTGTGAATTTTGTGTTGAATTTTTTTTATAAACTGATAGGTACATCAATAAACAATTGAGATAAACTCTTACTTAAAAACGCCAAAACCACCAAAAATCAGTAGAATTAGTTATGTTTAAGGGGTAAGCTCCCTAGGTCACAAAAACGACTTGTGACTTTTTATATAATACACAATAGATTTTGAA
>Ga0180298_1000327_pt1 | contig 11462 bp, 12 predicted proteins | sample GuaBasSediGuay13_FD_121800 | JGI IMG/M metagenome (GOLD analysis project Ga0180298, IMG submission 121800) | Subseafloor sediment microbial communities from Guaymas Basin, Gulf of California, Mexico - Guay13, Core 4488-10 , 4-6 cm | ecosystem: Environmental > Aquatic > Marine > Hydrothermal...
GTCCCAACTGAGCTTGCAATAAACATAATAAGGCAAATAAGGCAAAGAAAAGGCCTTAATCCAAATCCCCCAACAGAGAAGGACATCTGCCCACAACAGTGAGGCCTAGCACTTTTGTTTCCATAATTCTCTCTCCTGTTTTCCATAATTCTATATTAAAATATTGGGAGAGATCCCTCATTAAGAATGCTTGAGATTACTTGCCTATTCTTATTCGTCGTTTATTAACATCTTTTCAAATTCAAGGAGTATGAAAATCAAGTCGTCCCAGCTGAGCTTTCTTCCAAAGTTTTCTTCAAGTTTATTTTTTTCTTGTTTTAAAAGGAGATAGGTTTTGGGATAAAGGGGTATGGTTTTGTATTGACTTTTTCTTGTTTCTTTTTTCTCTTTTTTAATAGTGTACATGGCTCACCACCCATGTGTCATAGAAGGTATGACCTCTCGCAAATTATTATACAATATGATGAATAAAGATTAATAAATGTATCGTTTCACATTTTGATACTGTCAGGATAAGCATGATGTGAATATACTCAGAGAAAGCTCTGGGTGATTGTTGAAGTATTTTCTGGCCGTTTTCTGTTTTTGTATAATGAAGTCGGCAGTAAACTTCGGTGGAGTTTCTGAAGTTTGTTATTGTTTATAGGCCAGTGAGGTACTCTGAATGGGTAGCTCTCAGGATTTCAAGCGCTATTCTAATCGTGAATTTGAACAGAATATACAACTTTAACAAATTATAAAATTTCAGAAATAACTGGAACTAAAGTTATAACAATTAAATTTATTAAGTAAAATATGCTTAATATTTATAACAAACTTTATTGGAGGGATACTAAGATGAAGAAACTTATTAATAACCCCGAGAACGTTGTAAAAGAAATGTTAGAAGGGATGGTAGCAGCATATCCTGATCTAATAAAAGTGCATTTTAGTCCAAACTTTATTTATAGGGCAGATTCTCCAGTGAAAGGAAAAGTTGCCTTAATTTCAGGTGGAGGCTCCGGCCATGAACCATTACATGGAGGTTATGTAGGCAGGGGAATGCTTGATGCTGCTTGTCCAGGAGAAGTATTTACATCTCCAACCCCAGACCAAATGTATGAAGCTGCAAAGACTGTTGAAGGAGGTGAAGGAATCCTTTTCATTGTGAAAAACTATACTGGAGATGTCATGAACTTTGATATGGCCGCAGACTTACTAAAAGCAGAGGGGTATAAAGTAGAATCTGTTGTCATTGCAGATGACGTTGCAGTAGAAGAATCTCTTTATAGCGCAGGAAGGAGAGGAGTTGGAGGAACAGTTTTTGCTGAAAAAATAGGAGGAGCAGCTACTGAAAGAGGATGGTCACTTGAAGAGGTTAAAAAAGTCGTTGAAAAAGTAGCTAAAAATGTTAGATCTATCGGCATTGCTTTGACTCCCTGCACTGTTCCAGCGGCTGGAAAACCAACATTTGAACTATCCGAAGATGAATTTGAATTTGGAATTGGAATTCACGGAGAACCAGGTAGAAAAAGACTAAAAATGAAACCTGCTGACGAGATTGTGCAAATGATGATGAATGCAATTTTGCAAGATATGCCATTGGAGAAAGGAGACGAAGTTGCATTGCTCGTAAATGGAATGGGTGGAACACCGCTTATGGAACTTTTTATAGTAAATAGAAAAGTTTCTCAAATGCTTGACGGGATAGGCGTTAAGCGCTACAAAACACTAGTTGGGAATTATATAACCTCTTTAGAAATGCAAGGAGCTTCAATAACTGTATTAAAACTCGATGATGAACTTAAAGAATTGCTCGACGATCCTGCCCTTACGCCGGCTTTGAGATGGAAGGTTTGATTTTGGATTTTCTTACTTTTCCCTGGGGGAACAAAGATGGAATATGACGTAAAATATTTTGACAGGTTTGTGAGAATATTCGCAAAATATCTCACTGAGAATAAGGAGTACTTAACTCAACTTGATGCTGCAATAGGGGATGGAGATCACGGGATAAATATGGATAGAGGCGCGAGGACGGCACTGGAGCGGTTAGGTACTATGAATCCAAAAACTCCAAGAGAACTTTTGAGGATTGTAGGGATGGCTCTCCTTAGTAGTGTGGGCGGTGCTGCTGGGCCATTATATGGGACGGTATTTATGAAAATGAGTATGACAATTGGAAACAAAGAGAAAATCGACGATAAGGATCTAGTAAAGGCACTTGAAAATGCTCTAATTGGCATAAAAACACTAGGAAAGGCTGAAGTTGGAGAAAAAACAATGGTTGATGTATGGGAGCCAGTAGTGGAGTTCCTAAAAGAGAAAGTGCTAAATGAGGAAAATGAAATCTCCGAGATATGTAGAGAGATTATAAAACTTGCAGAGGAGAGAATGAAAGCCACTATACCTATGCAAGCTAAAAAGGGCAGAGCTTCATATTTAGGAGAGAGAAGTATCGGCCACCAAGATCCAGGAGCAACAAGCTCGTATTTATTTTTTAAGAGTCTCTGTGAAGCTTTATCGGAGTGATGATAATGCTTTCTCTTTTAATTCTTTCTCACAGCCCGGATGTTGCGAAAGGAGTTAAAGACATTTGCCTTCAAATGGCACCTAGTGGTGTTCTCATAGAGGCTATTGGAGGAACAAAAGATGGTGAATTGGGCATAGATGCCGAAAGAGTTTCTCATTGCCTAGAAGAATTAATAGAAAAGAGCGATGGCGTTATTATTATTGGGGATATAGGAAGCACAATACTAGCAGCTAAGAGTGCAATAAACCTTCTTGGAATGCCGAAAAACGTTAAAATTGCAGATGCCCCTTTAGTTGAGGGTGCTATAGTCGCGGCAGTTGAAGCTTCTCTCGGTTCTTCGTTAGATATAGTAGTAAAAAAAGCGGAAGAGTCTAAACACGTGAAGAAGCTTTAGGATCAAGAAATTCAGCTATTTGCTTTTTGATTTTGGGGATCTTAGATGGGGCAACAGATAGTTCACGAATTCCAATTTCAAGCAGCTTTTCTATAATGTGTGCTTTTCCAGCTAGTTCTCCACAGATTGAAACTGGAATATTTGCTTTTGAAAGTTTATTTACGGCCATATTTATAGCAGATAATACAATTTTGCTCTCATCATTATAGTAACTGGAAACGTTTACATTGTTTCTGTCTGCTGCAAAAAGATATTGGGTCAAATCATTTGTCCCTATACTGACAAAGTCAATATAGGGGATAAATTCCTCTATGTTAAAAATGACGGCGGGAACTTCTACCATAATCCCAAGTTTAATCTCCCCATACCCATTGACATCTTTTCTAAGCTTTTCCAGAAGTTTTCTGACTTCAATTACGTCTTTTGTAACGGTAACCATTGGGATTAATATCTTCAAATTTCCATATTTTGATGCTCGTATAAGTGCTTTTAGTTGAGTTATTAGTAATTCTTTGTTTTTTAGTAGCAATCTGATTCCTCTTACTCCTAAAAACGGGTTTTCTTCCTTAGGCATATCCAGATAAGAAATTTGTTTGTCTCCTCCAATATCCAACAGTCTGATAGTCACTTCATTTGGATAAAAGCTTTCTAAAACACGTTTGTATATCAAAAACTGTTCTTCTTCTGATGGAGGTGATCTTCTATTCAAAAAAAGAAATTCTGTTCTAAAGAGACCAATCCCATCAGCCCCTTTCTTTTTAGCCAAGTCTATCTCCTGCAAGAAGCCGATATTTGCCATCACTTTAATATCTTTAAATTGTAGTTTGGAGTACTGTTCCAGCTCTTTTTTTTCTTCTTGATACTTTTTGATAATTCGCTTAATTTCTTTAATTTTGTCAGGGGAAGGATCTATTATTATTTTTCCATAAAATGCATCTACAAACACTGAATGTCCATCATATTTGCTTAGCTCGGGTACATTGTAAATATAGGGTATTTCTAAAGACATTGCTAAAATTGCCGCATGGCTCGTGTGAGAGCCTTTTTTGCTTAAAATTGCTCCTACCCTACTTTTATATAGCTCTATTATGTCTGAAGGATACACTTCCTCTACATACACTACATCGTTGGGGAATAACTCCTTCTTCTCTTCCCCGACAATTTCCTTTATTAGAGCATTGAAGATGTCTTTTATATCGTATTGCCTCTCTATTATTAACGGATTTCCAGTGTTTATCAGCAATTCTATTATCTTGTCTCTAACGTTTAAGAGGCTTTCAATAGATATCTTTCCATTTTTGGCATTTTTCTCAATTTCTGACCACAAGAAAGGATCTGCCAAGATCATCTTGTGAATTTCTGTAATTTCCATGATATCTTTATTGAAACTCTTTTTTGTATGTATTTTATCAATTAATCTCTCTGCTGCAGCTTTTAGTTCTTTTAGATCGAGTAACATATTTTTGTCCACTTCCAACTTTTTCTTTATATATCTAAGGGTTCCATAACAATAACCCTCATAGACAATATATTGAGAGGGAACTTTAATTACCTCCAATTACGACACTCTCCACAAGCTTTAGTGCCTTTTCTGCATCTTCACCCTCTATTACAACTTCAATTTCTTCTCCAGGATCGACTCCCAAAGTTAAAAGACTAAGAACGCTCTTGGTATTAACCGTTTTTCCTTTGTAGTTTATTATTACCGTGCTTTTTGTATCCGATAATATCCTTACCAATTTTCCAGCGGGTCTTGCATGCAGACCTTCTGGATTCTTAACTACTAGTTTTTTAACTATCTTTTTCATTTTTGTCACCAAGCTAGGATTTATTGTGAGCTATATCAAATTATCAGTGATACGAGGTCTCTTATTGCCTTTTCTGGGTTTTTGGCCTTTGTAACTCCACTAGCAAGGAGAACACCAACCGTTCCCAATTCCAAAGCCTTCTTAACGTCCTCGCCAGTCGAGATTCCAGCACCGGTAAGAACCTTAACCCCCGGATTGACCTTTTTCACGAGCTCCACCGTGTTAGTTATCACCTCTGGTTTTGCTTTGCTAACCGGAATCCCAGTTCCTATAAGCTCAGGCGGCTCAACAGCAACATAATCCGGGTTTAGAGCAGCAACTGCCGCACTAACTGATGGATTATTGCTGCAAACCATTGTCATTAAGCCGACTTCCTCCGCCCTTCTTATAGCAGCTTCTAAATCCGCAAGAATCATTCTATTTTCCGAGTGATTAAGCAGAGTTCCAACGGCTCCAGCCTCTTTTACAGCCTTTGGTAAAACATGTCCCGTATGACTACCGGGCTTTATTGGATCTATGTGCTGGGCAAAGATCGGAATCTCAACCTCTTGAGCGATTCTGTAGAGGTCAGCCAACTGCGGAGCAACGACTATGGTTACTCCAGTCTCCTTGTAAACCTTTTCAGCGGCCTTAGCTATCCTTAAAGCCCCTTCTCCAGTAGCTTGGGCATATGTTTTAAAATTGATTGCAATAATCGGTTCCTTCAATTTCATGGGTATCACCTTCCTAATTTTTTTATTTATCAGGAGTTAATAACTTTACTGTTATAACAAAATAACCATTGCATAACGTAATTTATTTATTAAATTCTACTAGTCCTTACAGCACCTAAAAGAATTCTCTTGTGATTCTCATGTTACTATTGAACTTCCTAGAAAATAAAAAATTAAGACATGCTAAGAACCTAGGAAACTGGAAGAACCTTTCTTGAAGGTCTTGTTGCTATAATATTTGCTCCTGAATTGGCCACATTTCCTATTATCACTTGGCCAATCTTGACTGGGGCTTCCACTTCTATTTTGGCTAGCTCCTTCATAATTACTGGTATGAGCTCCTTAGGAACAGGCTTATCGGTTTTTACTGATACTGTCGGAAAATCACCTTTGTTGACCTTTATAACGCTCATAACCACTCTTTTAGGAGCAATAACTTCTTGTATTGCATAGTCTCTCCCTTTGGGACAACCGAACCCTGTAATCTCGACGATTTTGTCTCCTTCCATCTTAACTTCAATCTCGCAACCAAGTGGGCATATAATACACGTAAGTTTAAAGTGCCTGATCTCACTCATTGAGAACAACCTCCATTGTTATTTTGTCTTTTGCTTTTGTTATGTCCTCTTTTCTTAGTTTAATCCTTATCATCTCTGCCGGTTTAACAAAGGGGAGCTTTATTTCCTTATTTATCTCTGGGAAGTGCAGCTTTACGTTTTCTTCAGGCTTTTGAACTCTAGCGTATATTATAACATCGTTATCTCCGCTTAGATAGTGAGGGACGATCAGCCTTATGTTTCTGCCCTTCACAAGTTTCCTCCACTTTTTGGTTGGGATGCCCTTATTTTGAATGTAGAGGTAGGCACTCTCTGCCGCTAGTTCCCCTTGCTCGACAACATAGTCTACTAGATCGTTTATCACAAGGGCGTTGCCAGCCACAAATATTCCGGGAATGCTCGTTTCGAGATGCTCATTTACCACAGGGCCTTTGGTTGCTGGATCTATTATAACTCCTGCCCTTTCCAGCACCTTCAGATAGGGCACGAGCCCTGCTGCAATCACAACGGTGTCACATTCTATTTCTTTTTCTGTTCCAGGAACAGGCCTCAGATTCTCGTCAACTTTGGTCAAAATCACTTTCTCGACCTTTGTAGTTCCCTCAATTCTTGTAACCGCATGGCTGAGATAAAGTGGAATTCCAAAATCCTGGAGACATTGAACCACATTCCTTGTTAAGCCTCCTGGATATGACATTATCTCTATAACTGCTTTTACGTGAGCTCCTTCCAGAGCAAAACGCCTTGCCATTATAAGCCCAACGTCTCCTGAACCTACAATAACTATTTCCTTGCCGGGCATTATACCGTCAATGTCCATCATTGTCTGGGCTTCACCTGCGGTGTAAACTCCAGCAGGTCTGTGGCCGGTTATTCCTATTTCGAAGAGATGTCTTTCTCTTGCTCCAGTAGTATAAATGACGGTAGTGGTGGTTATATCAAGAACTCCTTTTGAAGTAACAACCCTTAGTCTCTTTTCTAGGTCCGAAAATGGCTCTATCGAGACCACATGCGCCCCTGTGTAATGCTCTATTTCCATATCCAAAAATTTGTATATGAATCTGTAAATAAATTCAGTTCCTGTGAGATCCTCTTTGAAGTAGTGAAGTCCGAATCCCGGATGTATGCACTGGAGGGGGATTCCCCCAAGTGTTTCCCTATTCTCTAAGAGCAATACCCTTAACCCGAGCTCTCTGGCTCTTATTGCCGCTGCCAAACCTGCGGGGCCACCTCCTATCACAACAACATCATAATCATTCTGCATTCTTATCGCCCCCATTACCTCTCAGTAGAACTTTAACGTCCCCTATTCCATACTCAGTTCCTTTTCCTCTGAAAGAAACCTCCCACAAAGGAATGCCGGTTTCTCTGGCTATTATCCTTGCAATCCTGATTCTGCAGTAAGAACCTTGGCAAGTACCCGCCATTGCGCCTGTTCTCATCTTTATTCCATCGAGAGTTATGATTTTGACACCCATACTTTTCATTCTCGTTATAACGTTCACTATTTCTCCTTCCGTGATTTCTCTGCACATACACACAACGTTTCCATAAGCGGGGTCTTGTTTTATCAGCTCATTCTGTTTTTCCGGAGGAAGATCCTTAAACCAATATGCCCTCCTGTAGGGATTCCAGTGGGATTTTTTGGTAAGCTTAATGTCAAGTTTCTTCTGTATGAGCTCTTCAACAATATAATATGCTATTGCTGGAGCAGATGTAAAGCCAGGCGATCTTATTCCAGCAGCATTTATAAAGCCCCATGGATCATCATATGCTTCTATAATCCACCTGCCATCCGGAGGTTCTGGTCTTAGCCCTGCGAATGTGCGTATGACTTTATTTTTCGGTGGCAATTCCTTTACAAGCTTTTGGGCCCATTCCCACACAAAATCTAAGCCTTCTTTTGTGGTAGAAGTGTCCTCTTTGGCATCCTCAGGTAAATCTTCAGCTGTGGGCCCTATCATCAATCCATCATGCATTTCAGTTATGACATAAACTCCCTTTGTCACGGGAGTGGGTGTTTGATGCAATATTCTTGTCACTTTTGGCGTGGCATCGTCGTCGAATACATAGTATTCACCTTTTCTTGGATGGACTGTGAAATAATCAATTCCTGCCATTTTTGAAATTTTATCTGAATACAAACCAGCGGCATTTATTATGATATCCGCTTCTATGAATCCTTTATTCGTTTTGACTCCTTTTACCTCTCCATTTTCAATCTTTATCCCCTGGACTTCTGTTTCTGGAAAGAATCTAACGCCGTTGGCAACTGCGTTTTCTACCAATGCTGGAGCTGCCATCGGAGAATCCATTACACCAGCAGTGGGGGCCCACAGTGCTCCAGCCACATTAGGATTTACATTAGGTTCAAGCTTTCTTAGCTCTTCATTGTCGACGAGTCTAACTCCTGGTACACCGTTTTTTTGAGCAAGCTCTAGATAATGCTCCGCAACTTTTAAGTCATCTTCTTCTATTGCAATCATTAGCTCTCCTGGGAACTTAGCGGGAATTCCGAGTTCCTTGACCCATTGGTGCCATAATCTGTTGCCCCTAACACAGAGCTTCGCCCTTAATGGGCATTTTTTTGGATCATCTTCATGCCCTGGATGAATTATTGCAGTGTTTGCTTTGCTTACGCCCATCCCCGCATCCACGTTCTTTTCTAACAGATATACATCAAGCTCATTGTACTGGCTTAAAACCCTGACTATAGAGGCTCCTACAACACCCGCTCCAATAACGACTACTTTTTTTCGTTCCATGTTCTTCTCCTCCAGATTTTTATAAATGTAAAGAATAAACTTAAAAAAGGTCTTTCTATGCCTACTACTCTTTCATACACTATAAAAGTAAAGGAAAAATTTCCAAATAATTTTTTATTCTGAGAGTCCAAGGTCTTTAAGCACTTTTGCCCAGCCTAAGGATCTCTTAACAGCCTCTCTCCACCCAGCATAAAGTTTTTCTCTAGTTTGCTCATCCATTTGAGGCTCAAACTCAGTCTCTACTTTCCACATTTTTGCAATCTCTTCCTGGTTATTCCAGTAGCCCACTGCAAGTCCTGCTAGGTATGCAGCACCAAGAGCAGTTGTCTCTTGAATAACGGGCCTAACTACCTTCGTGCCGAGGACATCAGCCTGGAACTGCATAAGGAAGTTGTTTTTTGTAGCTCCTCCATCTACTCTGAGTTCTTTTACTTTGATTCCGCTGTCTTTCTCCATGTCGATAAGAACGTCTTTTGTCAGATAGGCTATTGACTCAAGAACAGCCCTTGCAAAATGTGCTCTTCTTGTTCCTCTTGTAATTCCAATTATCAATCCTCTTGCGTATTGGTCCCAGTACGGAGCTCCAAGGCCAACAAAGGCTGGAACAAAGTATACCCCCTCATTGCTTGCAAGTGATGCAGCCAGAGGTTCAACTTCCGCTGAAACCTCAATTATCTTGAGCGAGTCCCTCAGCCACTGTACTGCCGCTCCTGTGATAAAAATGCTTCCTTCAAGGGCGTATTCAACTTTCCCCTTTAGACCCCATGCAATTGTTGTAAGCAAATCTTTGGATGGGTAGGGCTTTTCACCGGTGTTCATCAACATGAAGTTCCCAGTTCCATAGGTGTTCTTAACCATACCCGGCTTGTAACATGCCTGTCCAAACAGTGCAGCCTGCTGATCTCCAGCATCACCAGATATTGGAACTTCCGCTCCAAAGACTTTTGGATCTGTGTATCCGTAAATTTCACTTGAAGGCTTCGGTTCTGGCAGAATAGCTTCGGGAATTCCAAGAATCTCGAGAAGTTCCTGGTCCCACTCAAGCTTGTGAATGTTGAATATCATTGTACGTGAGGCATTGGAGTAGTCCACTACGTGGACTTTTCCTCCACTCAGGCGCCAGATGAGAAATGTATCTACTGTTCCAAAGAGAATCTCTCCTTTTTCGGCCTTTTCTCTAAGACCCGGGACGTTGTCAAGAAGCCACTTAATCTTTGGCCCCGAGAAGTATGAGTCTGGAACAAGTCCTGTTTTTTCCTTTATAACGTCATAATGGTCTTTTCTAAGCTCATCAACAATGTCAGCAGTTCTTCTACACTGCCAAACTATTGCATTATAGACTGGTTCGCCAGTCTTCTTGTCCCATATTATTGTCGTCTCTCTCTGATTGGTAATACCAATGGCAGCTATATCCTCTGGTTTTACATCTGCACTTTCGAGAGCAGTTTTGAAAGCTCTTACTTGGGCATCCCATATCTCGTTTGGGTTGTGCTCTACCCATCCGGGTTTTGGGTAGTACTGGGGAAACTCATACTGACCTACGCCCATTATGTTGCTTTCTCTATCAAATACAATGGCTCTGGCACTTGTGGTTCCCTCATCGAGGGACAAAACATATTTTCCTTCCAAATCGGACATTTTTTACACCTTCATTCTTTTTTTGGAACAAATGGACTAACTAAGTACTTATAAACAAGGACACCTAAGATACCTCCTATGGTAGCCCCAATAACAGGTGGACCTATCCAGTACCAGCCATCAAAGAGCCCTTTGGTACCTACAAGAGCTCCAAAGATGCGTGGAGGTAAGTCTCTAGCTGGGTTAATGGCATAACCTGAAGGCCCTCCTAGGCCAAAACCTATTACTGCAACAAGCATACCTACCATAAAGGGAGCCATGTTAGATCCGGGTCCTATATTCATTCTATCTCCTATTGCACACACACCTATAAGCAATACCATTGTTCCTATGATCTCTGCCATAAATGCGTTTGTTATAGAGTACTGCCCGACTGCTTGGACTCCTTCTTTTACTGCACCCCAAAAGGCCTCGGAGAAAACTGAACCTGGGCCGGTAGCCCACACATTTGGCATTCCTGCCGCTTTTAATCCTTCATAGTAAACTGCATAAACTCCTGCTGCTCCTAAGAAACCTCCAATAAGCTCACCGGTTAAATAGGCAGGAACTTTGCGCCATGGAACATCCCCTTTTACTGCAAGTCCAATGGTCACAGCAGGGTTTATATGCGCACCGGAAATTCCACCTACTGCATAGACAGCAATTGCTACAGCTAGACCCCATCCTAGAGCTATAGATGCCCATGTATATGCATTTGCCGCTAGCCTAGGGGCCAATCCTACATTGGCAACGACGCCATCTCCTAACAAAACCAAAAGAAATGTACCTACAATTTCTGCCATAATTATTGCAGTATCGGACGGTTCCTCAGACATTTGCCCACCACCTAGTAAAGTTTTTCAAAATATTAATTTTAATTTGGTCTTAATAAGTTTTTCTAATTATAATTAATTACACTAAGTATCAAATATTTTTATTACCTAACTCGATAAGTAAAATGTTATAACATTGCTCTTTCTTTGTCTCCTCCTATTTTGGCATTATGTTAAAAATATTAATATTTTTTAACATTAAATTAAAATAGAAAGGCAATATGCCGATATATTTACCAATTTTTCAAATTTTTTTGCATAAA
>Ga0180298_1000329_pt1 | contig 11428 bp, 11 predicted proteins | sample GuaBasSediGuay13_FD_121800 | JGI IMG/M metagenome (GOLD analysis project Ga0180298, IMG submission 121800) | Subseafloor sediment microbial communities from Guaymas Basin, Gulf of California, Mexico - Guay13, Core 4488-10 , 4-6 cm | ecosystem: Environmental > Aquatic > Marine > Hydrothermal...
TACAGAGCATATTTTATCGAATACTATTCTGCGGGCACGCATATACTCCGGATACATATCACGGAATCCCCTGAGGCGTTGAAGCATAAAAGTGGATGGCAATTCTCATAAAAAAGTTTATCCTTGGTTTTGAGAATGTGTGAAAAGGAGGAAAATGTTCTTGAGGGCATAGGTGTGTTTAAAAGAGGGGCTGGATCCTAAACATTTACTCAATCTTTAAGAAATCTCCATTTCTTTTTAATTGTGGCTATGGCAGGATTGCCACTGATTGTCATTGATTGGGCATTGTGTCTACCACCGGTAGACACCCTTTTTGGTTTGCTATCAAATCTTTCAAATACGCAGTATATCTTATCTCCCTTAATTGTATCGCCTGGACGGGTGTATATTCTATTTTGCGGGTGTTTACTCATTAGAGATCACCCAATATATCCTTCATCTTCAAGTTCATGAAGTATGCGAATCAATGTTTCAATATCCATTTTCAGATTTTTATGAAGCTCTTCTATATCCGCCTCCCCATGCTCTTTAAAATAATCTAAAACCATTCTCTTAGCGTCTTCATATTTTATCTCTTTAACAACCACTATTCCATTATCTATGGTCTCCGAAGAAATATTCTCAAGTAAGATATCAAGCTTGCGATCTATTTCCGAAATCTTCTCTTCTAACTCACTTAATTTTTCAAAATATGGCTTCAAGACACCAAATAACAGAAACATAACTTTCATATTTTCAGGGATGGGCAGCTCATGAGTCCTCTTGTTTTTCATTTTTAGCACCTCCTTCTTCAAATACGATATCTATATACTTAGCTAATGAATTTTTTGTTTTACTATCTATAGCAGGAACAGATATGTAGAGCCCTTCTTTATCTGCCATGTTATAAGCGATCATAATAGCAGAATCATTTAGGGTGAGAACCAAACCAAAGGTATCCGATCCCCATTTCTCTAATTTATTGATAAACTGTTTTTTGAATATCTTTGAAAAATCTATACTCTTGACAAACTCCACATCAACCAAATCACCAAAGTCCTTCAATATTTCATCTTTTTTTCTCTTAATCACGGCGGCATCTACCTCCGATTCCCTATTGGAATTGTAATATTTAAAAATTAGGGGAGAAGATGGTGGATTATTGTGGGGTTTGTAGGTTTGGTTACATTTATAATAGAAAAAACATCTTGGAGTAAGAAAAGAAGTGCAGGAATTATGGAAAGGCGAGGGGCTGGGAAGTCATAGATGTTTCCAAAGATGCAAACTCTGGAAAGAAAGTAGGGAACATATCAAGATGGATGAAAATCAAGATAGAGGAGAATCTTAGACATGAAATCAAAGATCTGCCAAAATTTTTGACAAAAATTATTTATAGGGAATGTTTCATAGAGTTTCAATCCCAAGGGGGATAAAAGGCATGAGCAAATCTGAGAAATTTAAGGAATATCTCAAAAATGCCCAATTCGCCGGGCATCTTCTTTTAGTTATTATTATTTTGGTCATTTTGATTATTGTCCAGTAATTGGACACACAGCATAGGCCCCCATTCTTCCTCCCCTGCCCCTGTGTTCTGGTGGGGATGCTTTTTTCATGCCTTTTTTCTCCCTTGGGGCACGCTATGGAGGTGTAAAAAATATGCTAAAAATGTCCGGAGCAAAGGCGCTGGTGAAGGCCCTGAGGGATGAGAAAGTGGATAAGATATTTGGAGTGATAGGCGGTGCAATAATGCCAGTATATGACGAATTTATAGACTCGGGTATAAGACCAATAAGGATGAGCCATGAGCAAGGTGCAGGACACGCTGCAGATGGCTATGCCCGTGTTCTTGGATTCCCTGGGGTTTGTATGGGTACCTCAGGTCCCGGGGCAACAAATCTCGTGACAGGTGTGGCCACGGCATATATGGATTCCTCCCCCGTGATAGCCATAACAGGGCAGGTAAACTACTACTCCCCCAACACACCATATATGATAGGCAGGGATGCTTTTCAGGAGATAGACGCTGTTGCGATAATGACACCCATCACAAAGTATGTTTTCCAGCCTAAAAAAGTGAGGGATGTGCCCTCAACTGTGAGAAGTGCATTTGCCATAGCCATGCATGGCAGACCGGGCCCTGTGCACATTGATCTCCCAAAGGATGTGCAGACAGGAGAGGATGAGGTGGATGATTCGAGAATACTGGTATCTCTCAGACCCATTCCAGAGCCGAAGATAGATGAGGTGAAAAGGGTAGCATCACTTCTCCTCAATGCCCAGAGACCTGTGATCCTCGCCGGAGGCGGTGTGATATGGTCCGGAGCTTCTGAGGAGCTTCTGAAGGTTGCGGAGCTCTTGTTAGCTCCTGTGATAACCACATTCATGGGGAAGGGTGCAATACCTGAGAATCATCCCCTATCCATAGGTGTTATAGGAATGCATGGAAACTCTGTGGCAAATAGAGTGACAAGGGAGGCAGATGTGATTTTAGCGGTAGGCACAAGATTCAGCGATAGGAGTGTTGGGACCTTAGATACCTTTGCCCCGGAGGCAAGAATAATTCATATAGACATTGATAGGAGTGAAATAGGGAAGAATGTAAGCCCCCATATCGGAATTGTGGGGGATGCAAAAAGAGTTTTAGGAATGCTTTATGATACCATGCTCTCACTTGCAAAGAAAAGTCCGGAAAGGTGGGAATGGGTAAGAAAACTGAGAAAGGAGGCGGAGGCTGTAAGGGATGAAAGAGAGGATACAGGTTTCACAGCAAAGAAAGTTTTGAGGATCCTCAGAAAGATTGTGCCTGGAAATGCGATAATAACCACAGAGGTGGGACAAAATCAGATGTGGGCCTCTCTTTACTTTGACATATATGAGCCCAGGACATTTCTGAGTTCCGGCGGACTTGGCACAATGGGCTCTGGATTCCCCATGGCCATAGGAGCAAAGGTTGCAAGACCCGATAGATTTGTTATGGACATAGCTGGAGATGGAAGTTTTAAGATGAATGAGAAGGAGCTTGCAACCACTGTGCTTGAGAACATACCTGTTACGGTTGTAATTCTAAATAATCACATGCTTGGCATGGTGGCCCAGTGGCAGAGAATGTTCTATGATTACCGTTACATAGGAGTAGAGCTTGAAAACATACCAGATTTTGAAAAACTTGCAAAGGCATATGGAGCCGAAGGGTTCAGAGTTGATTCCCCGCAAGAACTTGAGAAAGCGATAAAATTTGTCCTGGGCTCTGAGGTGAGTGTGGTTATGGATGTATCCATACATCCGGAGGAGGATGTTCTTCCGTTTGTTCCTCCGGGAAAAGGTCTCCACGAGGTGATTGAAAAATGAATGAGAATATGGTGGTTGTGGAATGTGAGCGAAATCTGGATACGCTGTACAGGATACTATGTGTGATGAAGAAGAGATATCCAGTGCTCAGAGAGATGCGTGTGAAGGAGAATGGAGAGAGATGGAGAATTGAAGCTCAGGTGAAATGCAGTGATATGGATTGTCAGTTACTGTGGAAGAAGCTAAACGCAATTGTGGGTGTGGAAGGGGCACAGGTCTATTCTCTCCGCAATGAAATGAACACAGTATCCATGGGAATGCAGCGTGTGAGGGAGGTTATAAGATGAAACTCTACATGGATGAGGATGCAAATATGCAATATCTCCAGGGAAAGACTGTGACAGTTATAGGTTATGGAAGTCAAGGAAGAGCCCAGGCCCTCAATCTTAGAGATTCAGGTGTGAATGTTATTCTCGGCCTGAGAAAAGGAGGAAAATCATGGAAAAAATCCTCCCAGGACGGTTTTGAAGTATACACAATCGATGAGGCTGTGAGAAGGGGGGATGTAATTATGCTCCTGGTTCCGGACACGGTTCAGCCAGAGATCTATGAAAGGTACATTGCCCCTAATCTCAGAGAGAGCATAGTTTTAGATTTTGCCCACAGCTTCAACATACATTTTGGTTACATAAATCCGCCCAGAGATGTGGATGTCATCATGGTCGCACCCAAAAGCCCGGGTCCACGGGTGAGAGAGAAGTATCAGGAAGGTTTTGGTGTTCCTGCCCTGATAGCGGTGCATCAGGATCACAGTGGGAATGCAAAGGATTTTGCACTTGCCATAGCGAAAGGGATAGGAGCAACGAGAGCGGGGGTGATAGAGACCACATTCAAGGATGAGACGGAGAGTGATTTAATAGGAGAGCAAACAGTACTTGTGGGAGGTCTTATTCAACTCATAAAATATGGATTCGAAAATCTTGTTGAACTGGGTTATCCACCAGAGCTCGCATATTTTGAGGCATGCAATGAGGCAAAGCTAATCATGGACCTGATTTACGAGAAAGGTCTCACAGGTATGCTCAGGGCAGTTTCTGACACGGCGAAATACGGTGGTCTTGCAGTAGGGCCACTTGTTGTGGATGAGAGAGTTAAGGAGAATATGAAGAAGATGGCAGAAAGGGTGCGAAATGGGGAATTTGCAAAGCAGTGGGTGGAAGAGTACCGCAGGGGAAGCAAAGAGCTCAAGAGGATGATGAACGAGATTGAAGAGCACGAACTTGAAAAGGTGGGTAGGAAAATACGGCGTATTTCAGGACTTGAGGAGTGATGCGGATGAGGTGGATAAGAATATTTGACACTACACTGCGAGATGGTGAGCAGACACCTGGAGTGAATCTCAGTGGAGAGGAGAAACTAAGGATTGCAAAACAGCTTTCAAAACTTGGTGTGGATGTCATAGAAGCAGGTTTTCCAGCCACATCGAAGGGTGAGCTAAATGCAGTGAAAAAGATTGCGGAGGATGTCCCTGGCCCAGTTATAGCAGCACTTGCAAGAGCAGTAAAAAGAGATATAGATGCCGCTCGCGAGGCCCTAGAGCCTGCAGAGAGGAAAAGAATACACACATTCATTGCCACATCACCTGTGCATATGAAACACAAACTTAGAAAATCGCCACAGGAGGTGAAAAGAGCCGCTGTGGATGCCGTAGAATACGCAAAAAATTTTGTGGATGAGGTTGAGTTCTCATTCGAGGATGCAACGAGGAGCGACAGAGATTTTCTTGTGGAAGTGGGTGAAGCTGTTATAGAGGCGGGTGCAACTGTGCTGAATGTTCCTGACACTGTGGGCTATGCCACACCAGAGGAATTTGCTGATCTGATTCAATATCTCAGAGAGAATCTGAGGATGAAGGATGTGGAGCTGAGTGTTCACTGCCATGATGATCTTGGATTAGCTGTGGCAAACTCTCTTGCAGCTGCAATGGCAGGAGCGGACCAGATAGAGGTCACGGTGAACGGAATAGGAGAGAGAGCAGGAAATGCTGCTTTAGAAGAGGTTGTAATGGCTATAGATACGAGAAGGGATTTCTATAAGATGAAGACGGGAATAAATCTGAGAGAGATTGCAAGAACAAGCTGGCTTGTATCAATTTACACAGGAATAGAAGTCCCACCAAACAAGGCTGTGGTAGGGGCAAATGCCTTCACGCATGAATCAGGTATTCATCAGGATGGTGTGCTCAAGGAGAGGAGCACATATGAAATAATGAATCCAGAAAAAATAGGGTTCCAGACAAAAATTGTGCTGGGCAAGCATTCTGGAAGGCATGCCCTTAGAGAGAGGCTCAGAGAACTGGGATATGAGATGGATGAGGAGAGATTGAACAGGATATTTGAAGCATTCAAGGAGCTCACTGAAAAGAAGAAGGTTGTAACAGATCTTGATCTTCTGGCCCTCATAGAGGGTGGACTGAGAAAAGATGATAAAACAGGTATTGAAATGGTGCAGATCTCTCATGGACTTGCAGTGGTTAGCGTGAGATACAGGAACAGGAGTATAACGATACATTCTTTTAACGGGCCTGTGGACGCTATATATCAGGGCATAAACTCTCTTATGGGCGTAGATGCGAAACTTGTAGATTACCGTCTTTATGGTGTAACAGAGGGAAGAGATGCTCTAGGAGAGGCAATTGTGCGCATAAGAATGGGAGATGGAATACATACGGGAAGAGGTATAAGCACGGATGTTCTCGAAGCAAGTCTGCTTGCATATGTGAATGCCATAAACAAGGCAAGGAGGAATGGCAATGAGTTTGACAGCAGCGGAGAAGATTATAGCTGAAAAATCTGGAAAAGAGGTGGTGCATCCCGGAGATATAGTTCAGGCCAAGGTTGATCTTGTGCTAATAAACGATGTGACTGCCCCTCTTGCAATAATGAAGTTCAGAGAACTGGGTATAAATAGGGTGTGGGATGAAAGAAAGATAGCAATAGTGCTTGATCACTTTACTCCAAACAAGGATATAAAGAGCGCGGAGCAGTGCAAATTTGCGAGAGAATTTGCAAGAGAGATGAATATACTGCATTTCTTCGAGGGAGGGAGTGTGGGCATTGAGCACTGTCTTCTTCCTGAAAAGGGTATAGTTGCTCCAGGAGATCTTGTGATAGGTGCAGATTCACACACATGCACCTACGGTGCACTGGGTGCATTTGCCACAGGAGTTGGAAGCACGGATGCTGGAATGGCCATGGCCACAGGAGATATCTGGCTCAGAGTACCGGAGACGATGAAATTCATTTACACGGGAAATTTGCAGCCATGGGTCACGGGCAAGGATCTCATTCTTCACACAATTGGGGATATAGGGGTGAATGGTGCCCTTTATCGCGTCATGGAATTCTCAGGTGAAACTATTGCACGGTTATCCATGGCAGAGAGGATGACAATGTGCAATATGGCCATAGAGGCTGGTGCAAAGACGGGAATGATGGATGTTGATGAAAAAACCATGGAGTATGTGAAGGACAGAGTGAAAAAAGAGTTCAGAGTTTACAGAAGCGACGAGGATGCTAATTATGTGGATTCACGTGAATACAATGTGGAGAAGATAGAGCCTCTTGTGTCATTTCCACATTTACCTGAGAATGTGGTACCAGTGAGCAGAGCAGCAAAGATGAACATTGCGGTGGATCAGCTCTTCATAGGCTCGTGTACAAATGGGAGAATAGAGGACCTGAGAATGGCAGCAGAAATTCTTGAGGGAAGAAAAGTTGCTAAGGGATTAAGGCTCATAATAATCCCATGCTCCCCTGGAGTTTACAGGGATGCTCTCAAAGAAGGTTTGATTGAGATATTTCTGGATGCAGGTGCAGTGATAGGCCCGCCCACATGTGGCCCATGCCTTGGGGGGCATATGGGAGTTCTCGCAAAAGGGGAGAGAGCAGTATCAACCACCAATCGAAATTTTGTGGGTAGAATGGGTCATCCTGAGAGTGAGGTATATCTTGCAAATCCCTATGTGGCGGCAGCTTCTGCCGTTTTAGGGAGAATTGCCTCTCCAGAGGTGGTGATGAGATGAAGTTGAGAGGAAGGGCATGGAAATACGGTGACAATGTGGATACGGATGTCATAATACCTGCAAGATATCTGAACACTTTCAATTCGAAAGAGCTAGCAGAGCATGTGCTTGAGGATCTTGACCTGGATTTCAGGAAAAGGATGAAAAAGGGAGATATTATTGTGGCAGGCGAGAACTTTGGGTGTGGAAGTTCCAGGGAACATGCACCCCTTGCAATAAAGGCCTCTGGAGTATCCTGTGTCATAGCAAAGAGTTTTGCAAGGATATTCTACAGAAACGCTATAAATATCGGACTGCCAATTCTTGAATCGAGAGAGGCTGCGGAGTCTGTGAAGAATGGAGATATTCTGGAGGTTGAACTTGAGAAAGGTGTGATAAGAAATCTGAGCAGAGGAGAGGAATATCGTTTTGCATCCTTTCCTGATTTTGTGATGAATATACTCCGTGCAGGAGGATTTGTTGAATACACACGCAAAAGATTGAGAGGTGAGGATATATGAAAAAAATAGCCGTTATACCGGGTGATGGTATAGGCAGGGAAACTGTGGCAGAGGCACTGAAAGTAATGGATGCTCTCTCACTTCCCCTGCAATTTGATGAATTTCCATTTGGGGCAGAGTACTATCTAAAAACTGGAAAAACGCTTGAGGAAGATGATCTGGAGGAGTTAAAGGATTTCGATGCCATACTTTTAGGCGCTGTAGGAGATCCTAGAGTTAAACCAGGCATTCTTGAGAGAGGCATTCTCCTGAAGCTAAGGTTTCATTTTGACATGTATGTTAATCTAAGACCTGCAAAACTTCTTGATGCGAGGTTCACGCCCCTCAAAAATAAGAGGGACATAGATATCGTATTTGTGAGGGAGAACACAGAAGGGCTATACGCTGGCTCAGGCGGATTTCTTCATAAAAATACAGAGTATGAGGTGGCAATTCAGGAGATGATAAACACGAGAAGAGGTGTGGAGAGAATAGTAAGATTTGCCATGGAGTACGCTAGGAAAAAGGGTAGGAAAAAAGTGACACTATGTGATAAGAGCAATGTTCTCACTTATGCCCATGACCTATGGCAGAGGGTATTTTGGGAACTGGGGGAGAGATATGAGGATATAAAAAAGGATCACGAATATGTGGATGCACTAGCAATGAAACTTGTGCGAAGCCCTGAGAGATTTGATGTTATTGTCACGCCCAACATGTTCGGAGATATCCTCACGGATCTTGCAGCCGAGCTAACTGGCGGGCTCGGGCTTGCAGCCTCGGGCAACATAAATCCTGAAGGATTGAGCATGTTCGAACCTGTGCACGGGTCGGCTCCTGATATAGCAGGAAAGGGTATGGCAAATCCCATGGCCACCGTTCTCGCTGTTTCCATGCTCCTTGATTTTCTGGGATTTGAGAGGGAAGCAAAGGTTATTGAGCATGCAGTCTCCATCGCTCTAAGGGAAGGTTTTCTCACTCCCGACATGGGTGGAGATAAAAGAACCGAAGAGGTTGGAGATTATCTTGCCCGACTGGTTGGAGGCGGTGAGGATGTATGGTTCTGAGATAGAGATATTTGACACCACGCTTCGTGATGGTTCTCAGATGGAAGGCATCTCTTTCTCACTGGAAGATAAGATAAGAATAACGGAAAAACTGGACGAATTCGGGTTCCATTACATTGAAGGTGGATGGCCAGGCTCCAATCCAAAGGACCTTGAATATTTTCGCAGAGTGAAAAATTTATCGCTTGAGCATGCAAAGATAGCGGCATTTGGAAGCACACGGAAAGCAAATACTAAAGTGGAGAGAGATGTAAGCATGAATGCAATTTTAAGCGCAGATGTATCTGTGGCGGTGATATTTGGCAAGAGCTGGGACCTGCATGTTAGGGATGCACTTCGCACAACGATGGAGGAAAATCTCGCAATGATCATAGATTCCGTGGAATATCTCAAATCTCATGGTCTCTTTGTAATTTACGATGCCGAACACTTCTTTGACGGATACAGAGAAAACAGAGATTACGCCCTAGCTACAGTAAAAGCCGCTGAGGAGGCAGGTGCCAAGAGAATAGTTCTAGCAGATACAAATGGAGGGTCGCTTCCATCCTATGTGAAAAAGACTGTGGAAGAGGTGAGAAAGAAAATAAAAAAGCCCCTGGGGATACACGCCCACAACGATGGTGAGCTTGCAGTGGCCAATACGCTCATGGCGTTTGAGGCGGGAGCCACTCATATTCAGGGAACTGTAAATGGATACGGCGAGAGATGTGGAAATGCCAATCTTATCTCCATAATACCTGCCCTGGAACTCAAATATGGTAAGAGGATACTGGGTAATAAGCTCTCAGGGCTTAAGGAACTTGCAAGATTCGTTGCAGAGCTTGCCAACAGAGATATCCCCAATAATCAGCCCTATGTGGGTAAAAGTGCCTTTGCCCATAAAGGGGGCGTACATGTGAATGCTGTGATGAAGAATCCTGCAACCTATGAGCATATAAATCCAGAGAGTGTGGGTAACAGGAGAAGAGTTCTGATATCAGAATTATCAGGAAAGAGCAATCTCCTTTACAAGGCAAAAGAGCTCAACCTTCATCTTGATGAGAATTCTCTAAAAAAGGTGCTTGAGATGATAAAGAAGATGGAGTACGATGGTTATTATTTTGAGGGAGCTGAAGCTTCCTTTGAACTTCTTGTGAAAAGGATACAGGGAGAATACAAACCTCCCTTTGAGCTGGATGTGGCAAGGGTGGTTATAGAGCTTCTTCCAGATAGAGAGCCCATGGCCGAAGCAACGGTAAAGATAAGAGTGCATGGCAAAGAGATACATACTGCCGCCTCAGGTAACGGACCTGTGAATGCACTTGATCTTGCTCTTCGCAAGGCCCTGGAGAATTTTTATCCCGAGCTTGAGAGAGTGCATCTGGTGGATTACAAGGTGAGAGTGCTCGAGAGTACCAGAGGTACAGCTTCCAAGGTTCGTGTTCTGATAGAATCTGCAAGCAATTCAAAGAGATGGGGTACGGTAGGGGCATCCACCAACATAATAGAGGCCAGCTGGAATGCACTTGTTGACAGCATGGGCTATTATCTCCAGAAACTGAGAGGTGAGAGAGATGAGAAGTGATATGATAAAAAAAGGGTTGGAGAGGGCTCCACATCGCTCACTTCTATACGCGATGGGGATGACAAATGAGGAGATGAAAAGACCATTGATCGGGGTGATGAGCTCCTTCAATGAGGGAATTCCAGGCCACATACATATCCGAAATGTTGCCGATACAGTGAAATCAGGGATAAGAATGGCTGGAGGCACACCAATGGAGTTCAACACCATAGGAATCTGCGATGGAATTGCCATGAACCATGAGGGTATGAAGTACTCGCTTCCATCGAGAGAACTGATAGCCGATAGCGTTGAACTTGTGGCAAGAGTTTACCATTTTGATGCCCTGGTGCTCATAGCCTCCTGCGATAAAATAATCCCGGGAATGCTAATGGCCGCTGCAAGATTGAATATTCCTGCCATATTCGTATCGGGAGGTGCCATGCTTCCCGGAGGATACAAGGGAAGATGGATAGATGTGAAGGATGTGTTCGAGGCTGTGGGTAAATACAGGGCGGAGGAGATCGATGAAAAAGAGTTAAAGGCAATAGAGATGCAGGCCTGTCCAGGATGCGGGAGCTGTGCAGGTATGTTCACAGCCAATACCATGAATGCACTCAGTGAAGCGCTTGGTATATCTCTTCCATATAACGGAACCGCACCTGCCGTTTATGCACATAGGATAAGAATTGCAAAGGAAACTGGCAAGATGGCCGTGAAAATCGCAGAGGCTAGGCTCAAAACTAGGGATGTGTTGACCCGTGAGGCTTTTGAGGATGCCATAGCTGTAGATATGGCGCTTGGTGGTTCAACAAACACCGTGCTTCACCTTACCGCAATAGCCAAGGAGGCAGGAGTGAAAATTGATCTCTCAATATTCGATGATATAAGCGAGAGAGTACCCACACTCTGCAAGCTCAGTCCTGCAGGAGAGCATCATGTTGTGGATCTTTACGAGGCAGGCGGAATTCTGGCGGTGATGAAGGAA
>Ga0180298_1000330_pt1 | contig 11422 bp, 9 predicted proteins | sample GuaBasSediGuay13_FD_121800 | JGI IMG/M metagenome (GOLD analysis project Ga0180298, IMG submission 121800) | Subseafloor sediment microbial communities from Guaymas Basin, Gulf of California, Mexico - Guay13, Core 4488-10 , 4-6 cm | ecosystem: Environmental > Aquatic > Marine > Hydrothermal vents...
ATTCTGGAGGAGTTCAAAAAGAGGCATATATTTTAAAAGTGCCATGTATAACCATGAGGGAGAGCACAGAATGGGTTGAAACTCTCCAAGATGGATGGAATATATTGGTTGGTAGTGATAAGGAAAAAATAAAGAATGCAATAGAAACATTTGAACCTTCTGAGAAAACTCATAAACAGAGGTTTGGTGATGGAAATACAAGTAAAAGAATTATTGGGGTTGTGATGGAGGTATGAGAGTAGTGTGGCCTGATGGAAAAAAATTCGGCATATGTTTAAGCCACGATGTAGATAGAGTTGAGAAGCAATGGTGGCACTGCATCACCCATTTCTTAAAGGAAAAGAGAATATACCATATTAAAACATTGTTGACTCGCTGGAGAGATAATCCTTACTGGAACTTTGAAAAAATAATGGAGATTGAAGAGAGATACAATGTGCGATCAACATTTTTCTTTTTAAATGAAAGTAAAAAATTGAAATTTTTAGATACATCCACATATCCTCTTGCTCTTGGCAACTATGATATAAATAAAAAAGAAATTGTTGAAATTATCAAGGAGCTAGATAAAAATGGTTGGGAAATAGGTGTCCATGGCTCTTATGATTCTTATTTAAGTGCAAATATGCTTAAAAAAGAAAAAGCAGTATTGGAAAATATTGTAGGTCATAAAATAATTGGAATCCGCCAGCATTACTTAAACTTAAAAATACCAGAGACTTGGATATATCAAAGAAAAGCAGGATTTAAATATGATGCCAGTTTTGGATTTAGAAGAGATATTGGGTTTAGAGAGAATAAAATTCTCCCATTCTCTCCTTTTGAAGATAATTTTTTGGTGATTCCTTTAACCATTATGGATTCTGCATTATTTCACCAATATCCCTATATGAAAGATGCTTGGAACTCTGTATTAAAAATAATAAAATTTGCAGAGAAAAACAGTGCTTTAATAACAGTTCTGTGGCATCAAAGAGTTTTTAATGAAAAAGAGTTTCCAAGATGGAGCAAAATGTATGAGAAGATAATTCAAGAAGGAATAAAAAGAAGAGCGTGGTTCGGGAGATGTGTGGATGTGTGGGAGGTATGTAAAAATGAGTGTAGAGATAATTGAAAGTAAAAAAGAGTGGGATGAATTTATCGATGACAGTTATAATGGTATGCTTTTTCATAAATGGGATTTTTTGAAAATAGCTGAAAAACACAGCAAGATGAAACTCTATACCTATGGAATTTACAAAGGTAATACACTGGTTGCTGTATTACCGTTGTATGTTATAAAAAAAGGATTTTTTAAAATTGCCTTGACACAACCGCCCAGAACGGCAATTCCTTATTCTGGATTTGTTCTCAGTTCTGATTTTAAGAACTTGAAACAGGGTAAGAAAGAAGGAATTATGGAACTAATAGTTACTTCAATAAATGATATATTGAAAGAAATATCACCCATCTATTTTTTTATGAAATTAACTCCTCAAATTTATGACATTAGAGAGTTTCTATGGTCTAACTATATGACAATCCCCCACTATACATACCTAATTGACTTGACTAAAGATTTTAAGGAACTCTGGTCAGGACTTATGAATACCACACGAAGAAGAATTAAGAAAATTGAAAGAGCGTATACAGAAATAGATGTTATAAAGAAAAACTCTGGAAATCAAATATATAATCTACTTAAAGAGAGATATGAATCCCAAGGACTATCTTCTCCCCTTCTCAACTCCTCATACATAAATGATTTGATTAAAAAATACCCTAACAATATTGAAGTTTATATTATAAAAAATGAAGACAATATATTAAGTGGCAAGATCATTTTGAAGTATAAGAAAATATATTTCAATTGGATTGGGGATGTAAAATCCAATGATCCCAACATAGCGGATTATATGATGTGGAAGTTTATTGAAAGGGCAAAGATGGAGGGGTTTGAAACATATGATATGTGTGGTGCGGATACCAAAAGACTATGTATGTTTAAATCAAAATTTAACCCATCTTTAGCCATCCATTTTAATATAATTAAAAAAGAGAAACTTATTGGATATCTTGTTGAATGGCTATATCACAAATCTAAAGGTGAGAGAAGATGGCGTTTGAAAAGATAAGTTATCCTATCTTAAATCTACTCTCATTATTAAAGCAGAAGATTTATTGTAATGTTCACAACATAATTTATATGAACGATAATCCGGAGAGGATAATTCTGAAAAATCCTAAAATTGAGATTGATATAGTCCGCATAAATAAGGTAGATAATCTTTGTGAATATTATCAGGTTCCACAGATAAGGAGAGTTTTTACTAAGTTTAAATATTTTATAAGGCAAGGTGTGGTTATATACTTGGCTATCCATAATAATAATGTGGTAGGTCATTATCTAATAACAAAACTTGTAAATTTTAAGCCATACTTGTATAACAACCACCAGATTTTTTCTAAACCACCAAATAAAAATATATATTATATTTTTTATTGTAATACCTTTAAAAAATACAGGGGAAATGGAATATATCCTTATATGCTCGCAAAAATGAGTGAAGATGTTTTCCAAGGTGACAAAAATGCAGTAGTTTACATCTCAACGGAGATAACAAATATTCCCTCTCAAAAAGGCATTGAAAAAGTAGGATTTAAAAAAGTAGCCAGATTAAAATATCTGCAGATAGGATTAATAACAAAAAAGGAGGTGGAAAATGTATGAGTAAAGAGCATGAAATGATAAAACTCCGCTACAATTATGGATATACATGGGAGCACTATAAAGATGTTTATGCTAAGGGATATGCATTTTTGAATAGGGAACTGTATGAGGGTAAGTCTTTAGCCAAGCTCTTTTCCGAGTTTAATGATATTCATGAAATGGAAAAATCCCTTCCAAAATTAAAGGGACTTTTTGCAATCATACTCCCCAGAGACGACTCTTTGTACCTTGTTGAGGACATAACAAGGACTTTCCCCATATTCTATGCTGTTAATGAGAATGAGATTATTATCACGGACGATACATTTTGGTTAAGGGATAACTCTGAACTGGATGATGATGCTTGTGCGGAGTTTCTCAGATGTCTTTATGTAACAGGCCCTTACACATTATTAAAAGGGGTACACCAAGTTCAAGCGGGGGAGATAGTTCGTATAACTTTGGATGGACAAATACACAGGAAGTTCTACCATGAATACGTAGTAAAAAGGAATGAGGTAAAAACTGAATCTTATGATAGATTAACTAAGGAATTTTATGAAATTATTGGCTGGGTGATAGATAGACTGATAGCATTTGCGGATGGAGACACGATAGTCATTCCTTTAAGCGGGGGATATGATTCCAGAGCAATAGCTTCTTTACTAAAGAAAAAAGGATATGAAAATGTTATCTGTTATACCTATGGAAAGCCAGATAGCACAGAAGTCAATACAGCCAAAGAAGTAGCCAAGGCTTTGGGGTATGAATGGTTATATATAGAAATCAATGATGAAGTTATCCCTCAGAACTATCCAAACGAAAAATGGTTCTTGGAGTTTTACAAGTATGCATTCAACCATACTTCAACAATACATCTTCAGGGCTTCTTTGTATTCATGCACCTACATGAAAACAACCTGATTCCCAAGAACTCAATTGTTGTTCCTGGTCATACTGGCGACTTCCTTAGGGGGGGTCATCTCAGAAAGCTCCCGTTGCCCAAGACAAAGGAGGATGTATGGAAACGGGTACTCGCCAAGCACTACGTGCTCAACGAGCATGTGAAGTTGCCGTATAGTATTAAAGAAAAATTCTGGGAGTATCTCAACAGGTATTCAGATGATGTGTTAGTATATTCAATAGATGACAACTGGAATATGAAAAATCGTCAAGCAAAATTTATAGTAAATTCTAACAAAACTTATGAATACTTCGGATACAGACACGCTATTCCTCTCTGGGATGCAGAACTTGTGGAATTTTTTAGGAGACTACCAATTGAATATAAATATAACAGAGTGCTTTACAACGAAGTACTTGAAAGGAAAGTATTCAAACCGCTTGGTGTTCTTATAACGCAGGCAGAAAAGGCAGAAGGATTAAGAGAGAAATTTTACCATAAAGTGTTTCACTCTTGGGGGATATATAAGTCAATGAGATACTTTGCAGAGTTGCATCTTCCGTACTGGATTAAGCGACCACTGCGTGATTTAGTAAGGCCCGATGAAAACAACATGTACTCTGTATCCAAGCCCATTTTAAATGAACTCAAACGTAAGTATTATTTCGTAGAGTTTTCTGATATCGTGGCTGAGTGGTGCCTGAAAAGGGCAAAGTGTCCTTATGGGGGTGCAAATAAATGAAAGTGCTAGTTCTTGTCAATAACTTTCCCAACAAAGATAACTCTTACACCGCGAACATAGTTGTAAAAGATCAAGTTAGGGCTATGTCAAAGCTCGTTGATGAAATCAACGTTCTCGTTCCAATACCCAAGGGCATTGAACTAAAAAGAAAAACTTCATATCGGGATTACGATATTGGAGAAAACGTCCACATTCATTTTGTGAAATATCTTAACCCGCTATTTCCTATAGCGTATTCAAAGCTCAGAAAAGAATGGGTATGGACAGAGTCAAGGGCGTTGATGGAGTTTATAGATAAACAAAACATTGTGTTCGACATTATCCATGCTCATTATACTTGGCCGAGTGGGGCCGTAGGAGTTAAGTTGAAGGAGAGGTATAATGTTTTGTTGGTTATTACCGAGCACACTTCCCAAACTTTGAGGAGGTTTATTGAAAAGAGGGACACTTTTATATTCAACGTATGGAGGAAAGCGGATGCAATAATTAGGGTTAGAAAGGGAGATGTTTGGTTAATTTCTCAGGCTGTCAATGAGAAAACTCCCGTTTTTTGCATTCCCAATGGATTTGACGAGGAAAAATTTAGAGTTATATCTAAGAACATTGCCCGTGAGCCTCTCAACCTTCCAAAAAATAAGAAAATTATCCTAAACGTGGCTGGAATGTATTCCCCCATCAAGGGACATGAATTCCTAATAAAAGCCTTCTCAAAAGTCTTACAAAAGCAGGAGAATGCCCTTCTCGTGCTTGTTGGCGATGGTAAGCTGAGGCCAAAAATAGAAAATCTAATTTCAAGGCTTAATCTCAATGATTATGTAATTCTTGCTGGTGCGAGACCCCATGATGAAATCCCTCTATGGATGAACTCTGCAGATCTCTTTGTTTTGCCAAGTTTAAGTGAAGGAAACCCAACTGTAATGTTTGAGGCATTAGGCGTGGGATTGCCATTTGTTGGCACAGCAGTTGGTGGCGTACCAGAAATAATAACATCAGAGGATTACGGCCTTCTCTGTCCTCCAAAAGATCCAAAATGCCTTGCGGAGAAAATTTTAATAGCCTTGGAAAAGGACTGGGATAGGGAGAAGATAAGAAGGTATGCAGAGCAGTTCACATGGGAAAATATAGCAAAGCAGATAATTACGATTTATCGGGATATTCTACATTGATTATCCCTTGACTTTTTTGTAGGATATAGAAAAATTAATTAATCTATTATGCATACTCCTGGAGGATGAGATTTGCATTTAAAGAGGCTTTAAAAGAGATATATAGGATCTCTAAGAGAAGAAGAAAGAAAAATCTCATCCTCTTGATTCTTCTCATAATAATTATTCTTGGTGTTGCTATTAATTTATCATCTAATATCCTTTGGGGATACGGAACATTATATAGTCCTGATGGATTTCGTCATTTTGCTAGAGCAAGACAGATGGCATATGGTAATATTAAAATAAATCAGATGTGGGATGATCCTCAACATTATGACCTATATCCTCCTGGCTTTCATATATTTATTGCATCATTTATGATATTAACTGGAGATTTTGATACATTTTCTGTGAGCATTATCTATCGGATTTTGTTTTCCATATCTATCTCTATTATTGTATTTTTAGTGGGTAGAAAAATTAATGATTATGTTGGTCTACTATCTGTATTTTTCTACAATACTTTCTTTTTTATTTCAACATATGTAGGAAGAATAGGTAGAGTCATATATACTAATCCCTACCCTCATATTGTCTCCCACCAGAGTTACCTTGCTACTTATTTAATTACTCATCTCCTTGTGTTCCTCACACTTCTTATATATATTCAGTTTATCAATAGCAGTTTGAGAGATGAAATAAAATTTGGGTTTTTATTTATAATAATCGCCATTGTGCATGGTATATCTCACATAACTACATTTATCGGATTTTTAGCTAACTTTGGATTGCTCTTTGTTTTAATGATCATTTATAATATGATGAAAAAAAATTGGGTATTGGTCTTTAAAAATATCAAACTCTTATTGTTATCATTTCTCTCTTTATCGCTTGTATTCTTCTTTTACTACTATCCTATATTTGATGAAATTATTGCTCAAAAATATAACCTTTCTGCGTATCTCTCCCAGATATTACCAGAGAAATTCATTCACATGATGCCACAGATATTTACTGGGTTAATGTTCCTATCAATAATACTTATTCTACTTCTCTATTTTATTCATATTTCCGGCAAAATAAATTTTTCCCATAGATTTTTGGTTAGTTTAAGCAGAAGATTCATAGTCCTAATAACACCCATATATCCACTTCTTTATGCCTCCATACTCTTTTTTGTCACTAAAAACCCCAACCATTATAATTATAGTGGATTTCAGTTAGTAAATGGAATATTTCCCACATACATTCCCCAAACATACAATTTTATATCATTTTACAGTTTGGTTATTGGTTTTGCCATGTTTATTATTTCATTTATTTCTGTATTCTTTGCATTGAGATCCCGTAATAAGTTATCGTTACACTTTATACTCATTTTTCTTGTATTTTACATAGTCTGGTATTTATTTGCTGTCCCAATACATTATTATGCAGATAGAATAATATATTTCATGTATGTGCTTCCTTTTGTTTATGCTATGGGTGCTTTTTACTTCTTCAAAAAAATTCATATTTTTAAAAACATAAAATTAGAAAAAATATCTAAAATGAGTGTAATCTCCTTATTTATAATCCTTGTTCTCTTTACAAATATAATGACTCAAATAAATGCGGATCCTGTGATAAGAGAGGAGATGAATATAAACAATCACTTAAGAATAGGAGTGAATAATCCTCCTGCCACAAGTTGGACCATGACAATAGTGGTAAATACATACACCAACAAAAATGAGTATATACTCGCAAGTATGTTGGTAGGTGAAGCAATTGCAGGGACTACGCACATTAAACCTCCCACATTACAGTACAATATTATGGTAAAGGATCATAAGAATTGGTCATTAAGACACAAGGCATTTTTTGGAGGAGATGAAAGTCGGAAAAAATTCTTTAATCAGTATGATGCCCGTTATTTAATAGTAGGAATTATGGATGTTACTACTGGTGGGGAAATTCCTGGCCAACTGGCGCCCATAAGAAATTATGATAGTAGTCCACATCTTATTCTCATATACGCAAAAGGAGATGGAGAAAGAATATATCTGTGGATAAACTAAATTATGGATTTTCCGTCCATATATTTTGGTATCTCATATTTCAGTATTTTCATTATCGTGGAAGTTATATTTACAATATGAGAGTCTTTATGAAAAGGTGTAATCTCATTATAATGAATAGCATAAATCCCATTCATCCTGTGTTCTCCACCATTTATAGGACCATCTATAATTTCTATAGTTCTATTTGAAAACGGTATTATGAAATCTGTTGGATTTTTAGGTTTTACAAAAATATCTGGTATACATGATTTCATATCTGTGCTATAATATCCAACATCTCCAAAAATATTAGCTCTTCTTAATTTTTCAATAATTTCTTCTGCATAATATTTTGCATCTCTTTCTGAGAGAATGCCATATTTACATGATTTTTTGTTTATTTGAATTAGAAATGGATGAATAGAATATGCAATAGTATTTTTCCAATCAATATTCCATCTTTTAACTGCAGGTAAATTTTTGCTAAAGAAATTATAATATATTTTTGATACAAAATTCCACAGTTTATATTTTTTTATTATTTTCTTTATCTTTGGATTTATCTTTTTTTTATTTTTACTAATTTTTCCTTTTATGGATATATAACCATTTTTATATAACCAGTTATTTAGCACTTTGCTACCCATCCCATGATCCGATGCAATAATCAATGCAGAATCTGAAGGTAAATTTTTAAATAGATAACCAAGAAAAGAATCTGCAAGTGTGTAAAAATCTAATATCGTGGACGAATACTTTTCAACAAGGTGTTCATCATAGAGTGGATGCATAGGATCTATAAACCTCCAGAATACATGCTGTATTCTATCTATCTCTTCCATCACATAAATAAACAAGTTCCATGGATCATATTCCATCAAGTATTTAACTAACTCTATTGAATTTTTCATATTATCCATATATGTGTTTTTCATTATATCTAAATCATCTAAAAGTTCCTCTTGGGGTATATCTGGATTTATACCATACTCAACAATTTCATCCTTTCTAGAAGAGGGGTACACAAAATTACTATTTATATCAGGTGTCCCCATTCCACTAACAAATAATCCTCTGACCTTAGAAGGGGGATATGCAAAAGGGATAAATAGAGCAACTACAAATTTTTTTGATGCTGTTAGGATATCCCAAATAAAAGGGTAGCCAACAGTATCTTTTGATACTCTTGGAGGTCTTATTGAGATAGGATCATCTGATACTGTAAAACCAAAAATTCCATGTTTTTGTGGATTCACACCTGAAAACATGGTTGTCCATGCTGCAGGAGTAACGGGAGGAATAGTACTTTCTAAATTTCCCCAAATACTTTGGCTAATTAGCCTCTTAAAATTTGGTAATGAATCAATATGGGGTAGGATAAAATCCCAAGTACCTGCATCTATTCCATATAAAAATACTCTATTAATCTCATCTCTCATCATAAGGATTGTAAAGAATATGTAAAATATAAAATTTGCTTTAAAGTGAGTTTTTAACTACTTAAACTTTCTATTCGTTCTATAATATATAAAAAATGTAAAATCAACAAACAACACTGCTAAAATAAAGCCTATAGAATATCCATAAGTAGCTCCAGTTATCCCATAGATAGGTATAAAAAGTAATGAGAATAAGGTAACTAGTACACCTGCAGATATGCTGCTTATCATGGTTATATTCGGCATTCCTATGCCATTCCAGAAAGAAGAAAATGCAGCTCTTTCTATAGAATAAGCAAATGTTCCAAAAGACATAATAATAAATAAGGGAAATACGTCTGCGTATTTTTGAGAGAAGAGTAGTATGATAACTTGTTTTCCTATAAACAATGAAACTATGAAAATCAGAACTTCAAGAGATAACATAAAAATAATGGAGTCACGAAGAGTTTTAGTAATATTTTTAAAAGATTTTGTTGAAGATATTTTAGGAAGGAGTACCACTCCAACTGCTCCAGAGACAAAACCATAAACTGCTTGCAATAGAAGCGCATTTTTATAAGATGCTACAGCCTCTTTACCCACTTTGAGATTTAAAAGATATATGCCTATATTGTTGGTTAGAGAATAAGAAGTAGTCATAATTATTAGGGGAATAGAAAAAATGAGAAGCTCTCTAAAAATAGTTGGATCGTATTTAGGCTTGGAGAGCAATTTTATATTATAAACATATTCTACAAAAAACACAATAAAAATTCCTGCTAGAGCATAGATCCATACTAATACTTCTTTTGTGACTATACCAAGAAACATGGCTATTAGGAGAAAGATTAATTTAAATAAATTTCGTCCAGAGGCAACTAAAGAATAAATTTTGAATTTTTCTTTTCCTCTTAAAATACCCAAATAAAAATTTATTAAAGAGAATGGAAATATAACTACTATAATTTCCCAATAAGGCCAAAAAATTATTACACTAGCAGTAGATGCGATAATAAATAATAAAGTAATTCCAAGTAATCCATTTTCTATGTATTTTTTTTCTTTTGTAGAATCCATTGCAATATATCGTGTGACAGCAATAGAAAATCCGCCAGAGACGATTGTTGCAAAAAATGTACCCATAGATATAATATAGGAAAAATAACCATAATCTGATTTACTTAAAATTCTTGTAGCGAGAATCATAAATAATAAACCGAATGATTGAGACATAACACTTCCCGTAAATACTATACCTGATTTTTTTGCCAATTCTTTATCCACCACTTTGTTCACCTGCTCTCTGTACAAATTTTTTATCTATTATATACCAGTAACTTAATATAAAGCTAAGAAATAATATATTTCCTAGCCAATGATGCCCTATATCTAAGCCCCTTTGACCGTAATAATAGCCAAAAATAAAAATAAGTGAAATACGTAATATATTGAGAGAAAAAATTATCAATGCTCCTATCAAGATAATTAATACTCTCCATCTATATTTTATTTGAGAACCTATCAATAATCCTATGATCATTAAGGTAAATAGAGTTACTCCCTTAATTCCAGAGCATGCCCCAGCAACTGTGGCAGAGATAGCTTCACCATTCTTGCTAATTATTGTTATAGTTGTCCCAGAAATGCTCACAGGATAGCCGAGGAAATTCAGAAAAGAATACGCAAGATGCGAGGATACCGGCGCGATATGCTTCTGGGCAAAATCATTCACAACGAATCCCCAGGTACCGTTGAGAGTCACCAATGAGCCATAGAAGATAAGAAATGGCATCACAGTTCTGTATTTTCTCAGCCCGTAGAATAGGAGAAAATAGCCGATTATGAATATGCCCCCATTGAATACCCCAAATACCCTTGTGTTTGGAACAAAATGCCATTTTATAGGTGTGACAATTGTGAAAGATGCAATTAATACAATTGCTCCAAGAATAAACTCCCATACCTTTATCTTCTTTATCTCATAAAATTTCTTATCATTAAGCATTATCGTTATGCCGAAAATGAGAGTGTAGGAAAAAAATGTGAGATTTGAGTGAATAACCAAAAAATCCAGCAGAAATGCAATGAGCAGGAGGGAATAAAAGAAAATATCAAACTTCTTTTTAGGAGATATTTTATATTTCTCTGATAAATAGCCCCACAAATCGAAATTGAGAAATCTGAGCAGGAAACTTTCTTCGGAATTCACATAGAGAGAAAGGGGAGGAGATAAATTAATTTTCCCATCAGATTAAAAAGATTGGATTTTATCCTAAAATGTTATTTATAAAAAATGTTCCATGGTTTTAAATAATATCCCCTAATATATCATCTAAGGAGGTGAAAAAAATGGATACAAAAGAGAGAATAACAAAGATGTTTGAAAGACTCTCAGAGGAGAAAATAGATGCAACCTCGAAGAGATTTCCAGAGATCGCAACAGAGCAGGGATTCGAGCATGTGCGTACCGAAGAGA
>Ga0180298_1000331_pt1 | contig 11412 bp, 10 predicted proteins | sample GuaBasSediGuay13_FD_121800 | JGI IMG/M metagenome (GOLD analysis project Ga0180298, IMG submission 121800) | Subseafloor sediment microbial communities from Guaymas Basin, Gulf of California, Mexico - Guay13, Core 4488-10 , 4-6 cm | ecosystem: Environmental > Aquatic > Marine > Hydrothermal...
GCTCCCTCAAACCCTTTCCGATGCCCTTAAAAAGTTGGCTGAGCTTAATCCAAACTTGCGTGGTGTGGTTGACAGGTTTGATTTCATGGAGTTTCTCCTTCATAGAGATAATGCAGAGATTCTTAAGCAGCTCTTTGAACTTTTCAGCGGCCTTGATTTGAAGAACGCCTCTCCAGACGTTTTGGGTGATGCCTATGAGTGGATTCTAAGGTATTTTGCCCCACAGAAAGCCAAAGAGGGAGAAGTATATACACCAAGAGAAGTCATCAAACTTCTAGTTGAAATCCTTGATCCAAGACCAGGTGAAGAAGTTTATGATCCCGCTTTAGGTTCCGGTGGCATGCTTATTGGCAGTTATCTTCACGTTAAAGAAAAGTTTGGGGAAAGTGAGGCCAAGAAACTATTTCTTTACGGCCAAGAAGTTAACCCAACCACTTATGCTCTGGCCGAGATGAACATGATGATCCACGGAATTAAAGATGCCAAATTAGTGGTTGGAGATACTCTCCTAAGGCCGATTTTCAAAGAGGGGGAGAAGTTAAAGCGTTTTGACGTTGTTATTGCAAATCCCCCATGGAATCAGGATGGGTATGGAGAGGGAACTTTAAAGAAAGCGGAATTTAAAGAGGAGCGCTTTAAGTACGGTTATCCACCAAACAATTCTGCAGATTGGGCTTGGATCCAGCACATGCTCGCAAGTGCTAAAGATAACGGCAGAATTGGAATAGTAATTGATAATGGTGCCTTATTTAGAGGAGGAGCTGAGAAGAGAATAAGGTCAAGGATTGTTAAAGATGATTTGCTTGAGTGTGTCATTTTGTTGCCAGAGAAGCTGTTCTACAATACTGGAGCGCCGGGAGCGATAATGGTCTTTAACAAAGCAAAGCCAAAGGAGAGGAAGGGGAAGGTTCTCTTTATCAATGCTTCTCTCGAATATGAGAAGCACCCAGAAGTTAGGAAGCTGAACCGACTGGGAGAGAAGAACATAGAAAAGATTGTGAAGGCCTACGAGGAGTTCAAGGATGGCGATGGTTTCTCCAGGGTTGTAAGCGTGGACGAGATAAAGGAGAACGACTTTAACCTGAATGTTACACTTTACGTCTTCCCAATAGAGGAAGAGGAGGAGATTGACGTTAAAGCCGAGTGGGAGGAGCTTAAGAGAATTGATGAAGAGCTTGTTAAGGTTGATGAGAAGATTGAAGGGTATTTGAGGGAGTTGGGGTATTAAGGGGGAGGGATTTAGTTGTTAGATACTAAAGACGATATTGAGGCAAGATTCAAAGAACTATGCAAAGATATAGATAATAAAATAAAAAATAAAGAATTTGATTCCGAGTTTGAAAATTTAATATTTTCCCTCAAAGAAGAATTCGAACTATTAATTAGGTACTATAACTTAATCAATAGAGAACTTGATGCGTTGTATATAACTCATAACTTTTACATTAGATATAGTATATGGGAAGCTTTAACAAACCAAGCATCTTTTATTGCATCATACTCAAAGGCATTAATGCTACTATTAGAACGGTATTTAAAGAGCCCATATTCCTATAAGAGCTTAACAAATCAAATAAAAATGTTCTCAGCATATATGATAAATATTAAGCGGGATATTAGAGTAGAAAAGCAAAAAATGAATCTAACTCCGAAAGACATAACCCAAAATGCAGAAATACTAGTTCAACTATGTGACACTCTTAATAAAGACAACCAGTTACGGGAAAAATTGCTAAAGGATACCCAACTAAGCTACATATTATACTGGATATTAAGATCTCAACTTTATTATACACTGAAAATAACCAACAATGAATACAATCTGGATAATCTTAATTTAATTGAAAAAACATTGAAAAAATTGCAAGAGTCTATTTCGTGTTTTTGTACTGAAGATTCAAATATTCTTTATGCTAAATCTCTACTTCATGAAGGATTTTTTAAAGCTTATAAACAAAAACTTTTTGCTGAACTCCGAAAAAAGGAGAAAAATGAGTCTATAATTAAGAATTTAGTAAAAAAATGCAAAGATCATTCAAAAGCTGCGGAAAGACACTATAGACAATTCAAAGGAGTTCTCAAAGAAGATTATCATGATTTTTCATATCTTGGTCATAAAATTGATATATTAATGGCCGAGTATTTTGAACGGTTGTATGTTAAAAAGAAGATTATAAAAGCTATTAAAAAGCTTGGTGAAGTTAGATCTGTCCTAATGGAGAAATCTTTTGAGAACTCCTTTGAGGCTTTGAAAAGTACGGGACATATACGATTTATATCCCAAGAATACCACTTACTACAAACCTATCTCAAGTTATTAGCGTTATATTCAGATATAGTCAATTTAAAAGAACAGCTACCTCCAACCTATGAGAAATGGATATTGGACTTATTTAGCACATTGGAGCAAGGACTAGCCAAATTAGTGGAAGAGTTCTATAAGTATCCAAGAACACTCGATACCCAACATGAATTGAAGCTATTCCCGCGAACATTTATTGGAAGTTTTTCTGAATATGTAGTTTATCAGCTCATCGAACGAATAAATTCAAAAGGAATCCAGCTAGAAGCATGCATTGGGAAAGAGTACTTAAGTGCACCTCTTATTGAGATTAACAACACTCTATGCGACCGTTGTAAAGTTGAATTTAGATATAGGCCCTCTAAGGACCCTAAAGACCCTGATATAGATATCGCTATACTTAATGAGACTCAGAATTTAATTGGTATATCCGTTAAAAATGGACATCTAAAAGGTAATCTCAGAGATATAAAACACGAGTTTGATCTTGCTAAAAAGCATGGATTTAGGTGCTTTATTGTAGTTATTAACTTTCTTAAAAACATTGATCTTGTTTCTGAGATCACTAACCTTAAACATCATCTACTAGCGGAGAAGGGTGGGATGTCTGTATACTTTATAGATTTAAAGGACTTTGTTGAATGCCTTATTGACAATGTCCAGAAACAAGATGATGAATTTTTACTTCCTATGCCCAAAGATGAACTGTTATATTCCCTAGATTATTAACGGAGGGATATTAAATGAAAGCTAAAACCAAGTTCAAAAAAACTCTAATTGGTGAGATTCCCGAGGATTGGGAAGTTATAAGAATTAGAGACATAATTATAGAAGTTAAACCTGGGTTTGCAAGTGGCAAAAGAGATGAAAATGGAATAATCCAGCTTAGAATGAACAACATAACGACGGATGGGAGAGTCGTACTTGATGAATACTTAAAAGTTCCAATACCTAAAAATGTTGAGAATTACCTTTTAAAACCCGGTGATGTTCTGTTCAACAACACAAATAGCGTAGATTTAATTGGTAAAACTGCCATATTTAGAGGTGAATGTGATTTTTGCACGTATAGTAATCACATAACAAGAATTAGGGTTAAACAGGATGTTGTAATTCCCGAATGGGTGATGTATTATTTTATTAAACTTTGGAGTGAAGGGTATTTTAGACAAATATGTGTCAGGCATGTAGGGCAAGCAGGTATTAGAAAAGAAAACCTGTTAAACACAAAAATCCCCCTCCCTCCACTTCCCGAACAAAAGAAAATCGCCGGGATTCTGAGAACGGTTGATGAAGCGATTGAAAAAACTGACTTGGCAATTGAAAAGACGGAGCGCTTAAAGAAGGGCTTGATGCAGAGGCTTTTGACCAAAGGAATCAAGCACGAGAGGTTTAAGAAAACAGAGATTGGGGAGATTCCTGAGGATTGGGAAGTTGTTAGGTTAAAGGACATTGCAGATAAGATGTACTATGGGATTACAGCAAAAGCAATAGAAAATATGTCATCTCTTAGAATGTTACGAACCACAGATATCAAGAATTATAAGATTAGTTGGAAAACTTTACCTTACTGCGAGATTACAGAGAAAAGAAAGGATATAAAGAAATACTTTGTTCAAAAAGATGATCTCATAATTGCAAGGGCTGGAACAGTTGGAGTCTCGGTTTTAGTAGAAGAGAATGTAAGCAACGTCATTTTTGGTTCATATCTAATTAAAGTTGTTCTGAAAAAGGATAAAGTGTACCCTCGATTTATCCATTATTATTTCCAATCAGATTACTACTGGAGACATATTCAAAACGCTTCTTCTGGGAGTACTCTGAAAAATATCAACTTGCCCATTTTAAGATCTCTTAAAATCCCCCTCCCACCCCTCGAAGAACAAAAGCAAATCGCCGAAATCCTCATGACAGTTGACAAAAAGCTCGAGCTCTTAAGGAAGCGCAAAGAAAAGCTTGAGAGAATTAAGAAGGGCTTGATGAAAGATTTGCTGACTGGAAGGAGGAGGGTGAAAGCGTAATGCTCAACCTCTCCTCTCTGACAACCTTAGACATCTCAGCAATAATCGTATTGGCGAGTGTTGTCCTTTATTATTTTGGTAGGCTAATAGCGGATACACATGTCGAACAGGCTGATAAATCCGCTCTTTATGTTACAGGGTTCATATTCGTAGTATTCTTTATTTTGATTCCAGGCATAGTCGTTTACTATGTTCGGGATTATCTTACGGGGATACCTTTAGGTGTACTATTATTCCTCCAGATTCTAATTTTCTCAATGCTCTCATGGACATTAAAGACATATGAGTATTTTCTGAAACATGGCTTGTCAAATGTATTTCGAAAGATGTACATTAAGAAATTGGAGGAAATTAAAAAGAACAACACCATGCTTGGAAGCCTCTTCAGAAACTACGAGGACATTATAAAGAGAACCCTCGGAGATCCAGTCTCTGTTTTCCTAAATGCGCTAGAGCTCAACCGAAAGATTTCTAGTAACTATACCTTTTTAATGTTGGCCTCGGCTATATCCATCCTTTCTATCCATAGAGCAATATCAAAAAACTCTCTAATCTTTACTGCGGTTACTTCAATACTCGGAGTCTTTATTTTCACCATGATAGCACTTGTTTATGGATTTAGTACTGCATATTATCCTCCAGCAGTTATTTATCTGAGAGATGGGGAAATTCTCCGTGGCAAGCTTCTGAAATTTGGAGATTTCATTTATTTGCTCGACGAAGATAGGAAGGTTAAGATATTCGTTAATAGACAGGAGATCAAGTATTTAGAGGAGAGTTTATTTAAAAATCAGTGGCCGGAAAAGTCAGTCTGAAAGCAATGGGGATTTGGCTTCAACATAACAAAAAGTATAAGTATTAGATAATCATACAAAATAATATACTGTCATATGTGGAGGTTGGGATGCTCCTCGCTCTAGTAGCCTCAGCAGATCTAGTAACTACAGTAATGCTGATACAACTTGTAAGGGAGGTGATAGAGATGGGCAAGTGCCTATCTACATGGTTGCAGAAGTATAAGGGTGGAGTGGCGGTCCCCCTCTGGGGTCGGAGGTACTAGGGGATCGTCATACAGGGTGAGGAGCATTTCACCCTCGCTCCCCAGAGGGTGTGGGGGTTCGACTCCCCCACCTCCGCCCGCATAGAGTCAAGATGAAAAGTAAGTTTTAGAATTTGTCTTAGGGTCTCCGCCTATCTGATTGATGTTAACCCCTTTAACTACCCACTCAAAAACAAACACCAAAACCTTAAATCCTTCAAGAATAAAATTTCTTATGGTGAGAGTTATGCAGGTTATTGAGGCCGTTTATGAGAATGGAGTTTTAAAGCCCCTGAAAAAGCTGAAGCTCAAAGAGCACTCAAAGGTCATCATCAAGATAATAGACGAGGAGGAGCTTGATAAACTTCTCAGCTCAATGGTTATTGAGAAGATTGAGAATATCGACTACAAAAAGCTCAAGGAGGCTTATTATGAGCCCCTCTAATGTGTTTATTGATTCTTCTGTGCTGGTTGGCTTAAATCTTGGAGATGAGAAAGCAAAAGAACTCGTGAAATCCCTCATAGAGAGGGGATGCGTCCTCATTATAAATCCCCTAGTTTTCTCTGAAACAGCGTATAAGGTTATGTTCACATTAGCCCTTAAGGATGGAATAAAAGGTGTCCATGACCTAAAAAAGCATCTGGACAAATATACCTGGGCCTATGGGAAGGTTAAAGACTCAATTACACTACTAATAAAAAATGAACTTTTAAAGGTTGTCGAAGTCAACTGGGAAATACTTGAGTTATCTGCAGAGATCGGAGAGAAATACACCCTTTTGACCAATGATGCAATAATAGCCGCTACATGTAAACACTATGGGATAAAGAAGATAGCAACTTTTGATGGGGATTTTAAGAAAGTTGACTTCCTTGAGGTTATTGATTCTCCATAATAAATTTGGTGTTAAATATGGTGGAGTGGGAGCAGTGTGAGAGGCCTATAATTGAAAGGCTCACCTCAGTAGGCTGGCAATATAAAAAGGGAAATGAAGTTCTTGAGGGGGAGAACGAACCTCTTCTAACCTCTCGATTAATAGAAGCCATCAAGAGAATTAATAATGTAAGTGACAAAGAAGCCCAAATGGCTTTAACAATATTAACTACTACCCCTACAAGCATTGAAGGTGCTAGAAAGATTTTACACTACATAAAAGAAGGAGTGCCAATAAAGGATGAAGAGGGAAACCCACAGCAAATAGCACTTATTGACTACAATAACACCGAAAACAATGATTTTCTAGTTGCCAATCAGGTTAGACAAACGGGAAAACAGCTTAGAATTTTAGACGCCATCTTGTACATCAATGGCATCCCCTTGGTCGCTGTAGAGTGCAAACAAATGAAAAGAAGCTGGAAACTTGCTTATCAACAGATAAAAGCTTATGAAGAGGATCTGCCAAACCTTTTCAAATACGTTCAGTTCAGCATCGCAATTGGAGATAGAGTGGTTTACTTTCCAAATGTCTCAGGACTCAAAAATGTTCCCGTGTACGAATGGAAAGGTAAATACTTTGATGATCTGGACAATCTGATGGAACTCCTAAACCCCCCATCTCTCTTAGACGCACTAAGATACTTCATTTTTTATAGAGAAGACAAAGGCATCATAACTAAAGTTCTTCCAAGGTATATGCAATACGAGGCCTCTAACCTAATAGTCGAGAGGGCCGTTAAATATGCCAGAGAGGAAAATTACAGAAACAAAGGGTTAATCTGGCACTGGCAGGGAAGCGGTAAAACTCTTACCATGATCTTCTCAGCCTATAAAATAAAGAGACTCCTTGGAAATCCAACCATATTTTTTATAGTCGATAGAAAAGAGCTTGAAGACCAGCTTGCAGGAGAGCTTAAGTCTGTCGGCCTGAGCTTTGAAGTTATAGGTTCAATAAACAAGCTCAAAGAAGTGCTTATGCATGCCGATGGAAAAAGAGGCATCTTTATAACTCTCATCCACAAATTCAGAGAAGAAGAGCTTAGAGAAGTTAGAGAAGAGCTCATAAAACTGAGTAAAAGAAATAAAACAATAATGACTCGAAAGGATGTTGTGGTATTCATAGATGAGGGCCACAGAACACAATATGGAGACCTTGCTGCAAGCATGCGCTCTATACTCAGGACAGCTTCTTTCTTTGCATTTACCGGAACACCAATATCTAAAAAGGATAGGGATACCTACCAAGTCTTTGGTTATCCCGATGAACCCTATCTTCACAGATACTTCATAACTGATTCTATAAGAGACGGATTTACAGTCAAAATCGCTTATCAACCAAGGCTCGAAAATGATGTGCATTTAAAGAAAGAAGAACTGGAGGCCTTTCTCTCATCAAAGCTAGAAGAAATACCTGAAGAATACAGAGAGAAGGTTAAAGCGGAGCTAAAAAAGAAGTTAAATACTATAAAAGTCTTCTTAAAGAATCCGAAGAGAATAGAACTCATTGTCAGGGATATAGCAAAGCATTACATAGAACACGTGGAGCCCTTTAAAGCGATGGTGGTTGCAGTTGACAGAGAAGCGTGTGTTCTTTACAAAGAAGCATTTGATAAGTTGCTACCTTCAGAATATACTGAGATCGTGATGACATATAACCCCAGTGACGCAAATGAACCAGAGAAAATAAGAGAGTACCATAAAAAACTTAGAGAGCGCTTTTTGGGGAAAGATGACAAAGAAATTACCGAAGAAATAGTAAACAGATTCAAATACAGAGACACTCCAAAGATATTGATAGTTACTGATATGCTCTTAACGGGATTCGATGCCCCAATTTTACAGACTATGTACTTAGATAAACCTCTAAAAGAGCATCGTCTTCTTCAAGCCATAGCTAGAACTAACAGGCCATATCTAAGAGATGGAGAGAATATAAAGTCCTTTGGACTTATAATAGATTATGTAGGAATCTTTAAAGAGCTTAAGAGGGCCTTGGAGATTTACGATGAGGTAGACATACGAGAAGTGGCCACTGACATCAAAAAGATAAAAGAAAAACTTAAAAGCGATATAGAAAAGGCTCTATCGTTTTTTGAAGGGATTGAAGTTAAGGATGATAGAGAAAATATAATGAAGGCTGTTGAAATTCTATTTAAGAAAGAGTCTTGGGATGAATTCCAGAAACTTTATAGAAGTATTAGATACCACTACAAGCTCTTAAAAGAAGATAGGTTGGAGTTTAAAAATACCTTTGCATGGCTGACTCAGGTTTATTATGCGTACTATGCCAAAGTCGAAGGATTGCCACCAGAAATTGAGATCAAAAAAGATGAATTTGTTGAGGATGCCCTGAAATTCATTCACGAAACCGTAAACCTCGGAAAGATCACTAAAGATTTCCCAATAATAGAAATCGATGAAAGATTTTTGGGGAAGATTACAAAGCAGAAACCAAACGAAAGAACGTTTACTGACTTGCTATTTGCTGTTAGGAGATATATAAACATTCATCGTGGCCCTCTTACAGAAGATCTCGTGGAACAAGTGGAAAGCATAGTAGAAAGGTGGAAACACAAAAAAGAAGAAATAGCTAAGCTCTATAAAGAAATATTGGACATTGCTCAGCAAATCCAAGAAAGAGAAGAGGAAAAGAAGAAATTGAATTTAAGCGAGCTAGAGTATTCCATTGTGACCATTTTAAAACGTCATATAGGCGACAATCCACAATTAATAGAAGATACAAAAACTCTTCTCAATGAAACTGAAGATCTAAGATTTCCAAGATGGCAGGAAAAAAGCGATATAATAAGTACTATCTCCAGAAAAGTTATGATATTCCTGGTCAGGAAGTATAAAGACAAAATAGATAACGTCATCAGGACCAGAGATGAGATCATGGAGGTGCTAAAAAGGTGGGGTTAAACTATAAAATCATTATAAGAAATGTAAAATACCCGAGAATCGAAATAACTCCTTTGGGTGAAATCAAGGTTATAGTTTCACCGAATATGGATCCTACTGAATTTATAAAGCAAAAAGAGAAATGGATAACATCAAAGCTAAAGGAAATTAGCGATCTAAGGGCCCAGTTTGCCCATTTTTCCACCAAATTTCTTTTTAATGGTGAATTTTATTCCATGATTAAAGGAGAAGAGTTTTATGTGAACACCAATTTCAAAGCGATCTCATTAAAAGAGGGAGATTTAAAACAACTGAAAATCTGGCTCAAAACCAAGCTTAAACAGGAATTAGACTTCAAAGTACGCCTATTTGCTTCATTATTGGGAGTCAAATATCGAAAAATATACATTCGTTTTCAAAAGACAAAATGGGCCAGTTGTTCCGCAAAAGGAAATTTGAGCTTCAATTTGGCACTAATGGCACTACCAGAATATCTCAGAGATTATATAATACTCCATGAGCTTGTTCATCTGAAAGTGGCTAAGCATAACAAGAGGTTTTGGGAGACAATTCAAGTCTATCACCCCGAATACAAAAAAGCAGAAGCTGAGCTAAGAAAATACTGGCTTCTTTTGGAATGGAATGAGATTTGGAAAAAACTAAGAGAAATCAAGTAAAGAGTTATTAAGGATAAGGAGCTTAGTCTTTTAATGGTGAGTCCCATGACCTACTGGCTCTGCATAACCAATAGGGATAATTGGAATGTGATTAAAAAGAGAAAGATTTGGGGTGTACCAAAGAGACATAAAAACACTATTACCAAAGTCAAGCCCGGTGATAAGCTCCTCATTTACGTGAAGCAGGAAAGGAAGGACAAACAAATTCTTGAGCCAAAAATCGTTGGCATTTTTGAAGTAGTTAGCGAGCCCTATGAAGACTCAAAAAGAATCTTCAAAAGCCCACCACATCTAAACGAAACTTACCCGCTGAGGATCAAGATAAAGCCCATGAAGCTTGGCGAAGTTGACTTCAAACAATTAATTCCAAAACTAAAGTTCATCACAAACAAGAAGAAGTGGAGCGGCCACTTAATGGGCAAAGCTATGAGAGGAATCCCGGAAGAGGACTACAAACTAATCGAGAAGCTACTTCGATAATCTCTTAAGATTCCCAAATATGGGTGATGTTAAGTAATTACCACCTCTCCATTTTTGTTTATCTAACCCTCCCTAAGGGCGATGCTTAAAAAGAAAATGTCAATCGTTAACCCCTTAACATTCCCCTATTATTTTCTCTTCTTTGTTAATCTATTAACTTGAGGGTTTTGTGTGGCGATTAGGGATGATGTTATCAGACTTAAAGAAAAAGTTGAGTGAGCTTGCCGAAAATTTAAGGAAATAACCTAAATGTCTGGGATATCATCCTCTATGGTTCTATTGTTAAAGGAAAAGAAGCCCCCAACGATATAGACGTGGCAGTTATCTTAACGAAGGGTGACCCCTTCAAAGGGGCATTTCAATTTAAACAAATGCTTGACAGTAATGGCTTTTCTCCGGAAGGACTGGACGTCAAAGGCTTCCTCATAGATGAATTGTTTAGTGAGAACAAATTAATCAGCTTTGCACTTCTTACCGAGGGTACTCTTTAATAGGAATAAATTCCTTTATGAGGAGCTTAACGCCAAAGGTTATACTCTCTTTAAATTCTCCTACTCTAACCTCACAAGCAGCGAAAAGGTTAGGTTCATATACAGCCTGAGAGGAAGGGACAAGCGTGGAGGGATCCTTAAAAAGCTTAATGCTTTGGAACTCGCCGCGGGAGTAGTCTTGGTTCCAGTAAATGCAACGTTTGAGTTTAAGGAATTTTTATTACGATGGAAGATTGAATATGAATGTGTCCCAATACTCATAGGTGAATTTAACGCGAGTTTGGAGGATTGTGATAAGCATGTCACCCACCTATCTACGACCACAAAGTAATGATCCATCACTAGTGAGTGGGTGTTCACTTTCATTTAAATAACAACCACTAACTTTTTATGGGTTGTTATTCAAAATGAATATCATGAGAGCAATTACTCAAATACTCCTGGCTGAATTTGGGGGTAAAGTCATTACAAAAGAAGAGCTGGAAAAGGTATCAACTTATTTGAAAGTAAACAATGTGGATTACCTTGTAAACTACCTCATTCAGTATGACTACATCATAAGAA
>Ga0180298_1000333_pt1 | contig 11400 bp, 19 predicted proteins | sample GuaBasSediGuay13_FD_121800 | JGI IMG/M metagenome (GOLD analysis project Ga0180298, IMG submission 121800) | Subseafloor sediment microbial communities from Guaymas Basin, Gulf of California, Mexico - Guay13, Core 4488-10 , 4-6 cm | ecosystem: Environmental > Aquatic > Marine > Hydrothermal...
ACATCATCCAAGTATATAACAAAATGCATTAAGAGCCATTCTGTAGCTTTGCTCACTGTCACAGAAAGAGTTATGTTCATTGTTTCGCCAGGTACATACGAATCTTTATCTGTCCCTACTATTTTAAAATCTGTAACTTCTGGATACAATTTTTCTATTGTTATGTCCTTAGTCGCAGTTTTTACTCTTGTCCAAACCATTCTTATCACCTCATTCAATATCTTACGCCACACTGTGCACTACAGCACCATGTGGCGTATTATATCCAAATACATTCACCTTATTTGCTTCAACTTTCACATCCTTTGCATAGAGCAGACTGCTTGCATACCATATACTAATGGTGTAAATCCCAGGTTTCAGTTCTATATCTTTCGATATTGACTGACCTGCGTTTACTGGAATACTTGCGATTTCTCCTTCCTCTTTACTGCTTATTTTTACTGTTACATTTTGGTTTGATTCGTTATCTATTTGTATTCTAAGTGTTCCTGTTTCCAGTTGTGGTTTCTTTGCCATTACATATCTTGCTATAAGGTACACTGCTATTCCTACTCCACATATTATTCCTATTTTCTCTACTGTCTTCATTTTGTTTCACCTCCAGTTTTATATATTTATTTCATCACCTTAACTATATCACATTATGTATTATCTCATTTTGTGGCGGTGGGTCGGATGGTGGGTCAGATGAAATGCATGGAAATGGTGTGGTGAATGGACTGGTTGGAGATGGAGATGGTGATGGTGGTGGTTGTATTTTCATTTTTACAGTTATTGTTATTATATTACTACTCACATTTTCTGCAAATAGCCTTATGTTATATTTGTCTTCACTGGTTCCACTGTATATCCTATCAAACACCAGTTCTATTCTTCCACTATTTGGTTTTAGTGTTACTTCTTTAACCACTGGTTTTGGAGTTTTGATTGCACCTGGGGAAAGAATGTTTACCACCCTCATCATTATAAGCTCTCCTGTTATTGTTTCTGGTGGTTCAACACCTTCGTTTGGTGTTATTTCATAATCTATATACAGTGGTTCATTTACATATACTGTTGTTTTCTCTGGTTTTATAGTTATGCTTTTTATGTATTTTTGTGGTTGTGTTGGTTGGGTGGGTGGTGGGGTTGGTGTATATGGTTTAGTTGGTTGGGTTGGATATGTTGGTTGAGTTGGTGTAGGAGTAGGTGCTGGTTTCTTTGCTGCAGTATATCTCATCAGTAGATATATCAGTATCCCGATTCCACCTATTATTCCAATCTTCTCTATTGTTTTCATTTTGTCACCATATATCTGCAGTATTATTATATATCTTTTTCTATTTAAATATTTCTGCCAATTTTTGGCAATTTATTTTATCATCCCTGAACCAAACAGAACCATCAATCCACCAATTATTGCACTTATTATATTTGCCAACACACCACGCCATGATACATCTGTTTTCCTTACTTCCTTTTCACTGTTACGGAACTCTTTAAATCTTCCTTTCAGGTATGATAAGTCATTGCCTATGCTATCCAGTTTGCTATCTATGCCTTTCATCCATGTATTTATATTATTCATCTCTGTTTCCAGTTTTGTTAGTCTCGTCTCGTGTTTCATTACTATATCTTTTATGTCATCATCCATTTTGCATCACCTCCTTACTTTTTCTATGTTAAACATATAAACCTCTCCATCAGGAGACACCAATACTAATGGTGAATCAACACCATACTTCTCACCTTCAGTTATCCTCCAACCATTGCTGAATACAGCATCGCCTTGATGGACAGTAACTGCGTAGAGAGCTTTCCATCTATAGGTTGAGCTACCTAAACTATATGCATTGTCATCAGTCGGTATTAAATTATGATTTACACTTTCCCATGGAATTTTATCTGGGTCAATAGTCCCGCTGACTATCCAGCTTGCATCAATGTTATGCAATGAAGAAAAAATATCCTGTTGCCACTCTTGAATTTGTAGAGCTTCTTTGAGGATTTTCTTCAACACATAAATCTTATCTAAATTCATGCCAACCACCTCCCAAGTCTTCAAGTTGGATTAACTTGCGGATGAGTTTTGCGAGCTTTGTAACATTCATTCCATATTTTGTATAATCATATAGATTTATGATTTCGCTCAATGTGTGCAGGTCAATTTCTTTTGATATTTTATCCTGTAGAGTTAATGTCTCTGCCAAGTTCTTCTGAATGTTGAAAACCCTGCTGAATGTATCCTTTAGCACCAATTCTTCAGTAAGAATTTTAATCAATGCTTTTATAGTTGATATACTGTCATAAAGTGCCAACTCTTCTGCAAAAGTTTTAGAGATTCCTTTAATAACAAAGTCTCTCAAACCAAGGATTTCGCTCAAACTTAAAGAGGGAGATTTAGCAATAGTATCAAGTATTTGCAAAACTTCTTCCAGGGAAATCATCTCATCTCTTGATATTGTATCTGACACCCCTAAAATTTCTACAAATGCCTTATCTGCCTCTTTTTGTAGAGTGTCTTGAAAAGCCAATGATTCAGTGTGAGTTTTGTATGTTGTTTTTGTATGTGTATCCAGCAATCCAATATCTTCAACTTTTAATATATTGGGATTTTTTGTTATTTTGTCTGATAACGTCAGAACCTCTGCTAGTGTCTGGAGTAATGTTCTCAATGCTGATATTGTATCTACCAGTTCCAAAATTTCACCTTTCTTTATTGATGGTGATTTTGTTATGCTGTCCTTTAGATTCAGACTGTCATATAATGGTCTATTTGCTGTCCAAACTCTTGTGTATATATCAAATAAACTTAAGCTCTCAGATAAAGATTTGTCTACTACTCTGCTAATTGCATCATTTAGACTTAAACTTTCACTATAAACTCTGTTTGCATTCCAAATTCTATTAAAGATGTCAGTTAGAGTCATGCTCTCATTCAATCTCTTAAATGCTGATTTTCTTATTGCATCAGCTAAATTCAGGCTCTCAGTATAAATTCTATTTGCTGTCCAGGTTCGTGAATAAATATCTGAAAGGGCTAAGTTTTCAGATAGCGAATGAGTTGCTGATTTGGTCATTGAATCTGATAATCCCAGGCTCTCAGTTAGAGTTTTAGTGTAGCCAACAGTTGGGGTTTCTTCGCTACCAATTATGTAACTTGGCTCGGGGTCGGCGAATTTGCGAATTCTAACCCAATCTATCATAAATAATGCATTCTTATACTGGTAATTTGGTGTCTGAAGTAGAATGTACATTGTTTCGGTGTCTGGGATATTTGTTGTCCTTGTTGCTTTCTTCACTCCATCAAGCCATACTGCAACCTCTGAGGGTTTGATACTCGCAGCATAAATGTGCCATTGTGATTGATCGCAGATATCTGATGCAAATTCATATCTTCCACCTGTTCCATTGCTGTATGATTGTATGTATTCATGATTCCAGTATTGGTTTGATACATAGCCGAATGAGTTGTAATCGCTTCCGTCTGCTTGGTCTGTCATGTAGGCTATTTTGTGATATACTGTGTCATCTGCTGAGTGTTTTGCGTATACTTCAAGGATTATATTTTGTGATGGCCACTTATCTTTTGTGCGTATATCTCCTGCGGTGCCTACCATTTTTAATGTCATAATGCTATTTTCACATGATACCGTTATGTCTGTATCTATTTTTGTCCACTTGTTCGTGTTGTCAAAGTGATCAAAGAAGTCAAAGACCTGCTCGGGGTTGCCTTCATCTGTAGCTGAGCTATTCCCATAATACATATAAATATCCACTGAGCCACTTGCAGGAATGCTTGGAACTTTAACCCAAATTTTCGCTTTACTATTTGCACTATCCCAGCTCTCAATCCAATAGCTGAGCAATGTTTCTCCATCGCTATCGGTGAACCTTATATCGCTACCGTCACTGTTCGCTTTTGAGAAGTCAAAGTTACTGCTGTCTAAATCTATTGCTACTTGGTAGTCTGTTAAATCATTACTACTATTATTCGTTATCGTAATCTTCCTTCTGTAGCTCCAACCTGAGAGCCACGCCATCTACATCACTATGTTCCCTGCTTTATTTGAATCTTCCAGGTAACAGTTAACGCATCACCAGCATCCCAATTTATATTTAACACATTAAATGTCTGCCTGCATAACATAGTTCCTCCTGTGTCTGCGTTGAATACTCCACTTTCTGCAATAGCGCTTGAGCCAGTCAAACCATCGGCATTTGAGAAAGTCGCCTGGAATTGCACTGTGTCCCCAGTTACAGTAGTGGTCTCATTACTAACAGTGGCAGATTTTCTGACTACTTCTGCACCTAATTCTGTTTGGTCAGCATCGTATACAGTCGTATCTGTTCCTATTGCTACATAACCAAAAGCTGTTCCACCAAGACCACTGCCAATTAGTTTTGCCACTTCTTGAAATCCAGCATTTGTAATTCCATTCTTGCTCCAGCCAGAGTCATGCTTGTTTATCAGATTTCCATTTTTATCCCTATGCTCCACAATTAGTCTATCACTGATTGTCATTGGCTCCTTTAAATTTCCTTCGTCTGCAAATTCCTTCATAGCTTTGATCAGTTTATCGTAGTCCATTCCCAGGTTTCTTGCTGTTCCTGATAGCATCACTATATCATTTCCCAATCTACCTATCGCTTCTCTAATCTCCATTGCTTTTTTATTCATTTTTATCACCTCCTGACATTAAGATGTTGTATAATCAACAAATACATGAGGAAGAGTAATAGATGATGTTCCCGTATTAACCACCTTTACCTCAATTCCTTCTCTACAGGCAAGTAATCTGATTGAAACTACATAATACCCAGTTGGGTTTCCATCATAATCCAGCTCTTCAACAGCGGTTATACAACTGCTATTTTGTCCAATTACACTAAACTCTGAATATGATTCATTTAATACTTCAGAGTCATCAATTAAGATAATTATGTTGAAATCAGTACTTGGGCTTCTAATTATTATCTCTTTCAAAATACCCTGTCCCATTGTAAACACAGTTTTTGTTTCCCCAGCTTTAATTACAATATTCTCTTGCTTTAGGAAGTGAGATGGCAAGTTTCCTGACGATGGTAAGTTTCCTAACTTATCAATTATCTCCTTCATATAGTTTATTATCTCAGTCTCTTTCATACCTTATCACCTGTGATTAATTTGTTTGTTTCTATATCATAAACTATTTCAACACTATCAACTTTAGTTGTATTTTTAGATATGGGAAATATTTTCACAGATGCTCTTGATGAGAAATTTATGTCAGATATAGTAAATACATAGTAGTTATTGCTATCATCAAAGAATGCATTATATAAATCAGTATAATCAGAGTTTTTATCTAATTCATCAAATGTTTCATTGATTATATCTCTTCCATCACACATTATATTTATCTTTATATCGTTACTTTTTGACTTGATAACGACATTCCTTATCTTACCTTTACCACTCATTGATAAGAGTGTTGTTGGCACATCTATGTCATTATATACTCTTCTGTATGTGTATTTGTAAATATCAGCTTTAATGCTATTTTCAGTACTCTTTTTACTCAATCTAGCTCTTTCTTCCTCCAGTAGTATGTCTTCCCATAATCTATTGCGGAATAAACTTTTATTTCTTAGTATTATTGTTTCCAACATTTATCACCCCTGTCCCAATATTCATCTTATTTACTTCAACTATTTGTCTTATGTTTCCATTTTCATCTCTGACTATATCAACATAACTTACCCTATTTGTCAACAGAAAAGATATTGCCGCACCTATAGCGATTCCTATCAGTATTCCAATGAACATATCTGAATCCATTGTAATCACCTAGCTTTTCTGTCTTTCATTGCCTTTCTCGCAAAATAGAAACTGATTATCAATCCAAATGATGTTGCCCACCACTGGGGCACATCTACCTTTAGAACTATGAATATCACTGTAGCAATCACCACAATCAATGCAATGATTTCATCAGCTATTCTTTCTAATGCATCTGACCACACCTTCATCACCACTCAAGAGAATCTATATCACCACTTCCACATACTGGGCATCCTTCAGGTCTTGTTCTATCGCCTTGCCTTATCCATTGAAATATATATCCACAATCATTACAAATCCATAACGTTTTATTCCACCTCCTTCCAGTCAAATATCACGCTTCCATAAGCCATACTGCTCCCGCTCACATTTTCAATACCAATGAGCATATCTTCACCAAGAATTCTGTAGCTGAATACCTCCTTCATAACTCTATCTCCTCTGCTCCCAGATGCTACATAAGTTTTCATTATCTCCGTGCCATTTGAGGAGATTGTTGGGTCTGCGTAGATTTTCAATTGATTTGTAATTTCACTCTTAACATTTGCATTCATTATGCTAATCTCTGTGCCTTTGTCAGAAATGTCTGGGTTTTTGTAGACATGCACTATTGCTTGGCCATCAACACTCAGATTAAAATCGTAGAACTCTATGAGCTTTGTAACAGAGGAAAAATCCACGAAGTAGTATTTTGCGTCTCCATTTGCTAAAGATGTGAACAAATCTGTTCCTATAAACCTTATTCCTTCATATGTAGCTTGTTCTTGAGGATCTCGTTTGACAGCAACCATAACATAGCCATCGTTATCAAACACGAATGCTGGCATATTCTCTACATACGCTTTCCATCTATCATTCGTATCATCGTATGCTATTGACGCACTGATATTCACCACTACACGACCATTTTCATCTATTATAAACGCAGGTGCTTTTTCAAGACTAACTATCAACCTGTTATTTTCTTCCAATTACACCACCTCACACAAGCTTAAATTCAATAGTCCAGGTAACAGATAGGGGTTTTGAAGGGTTAATTGTAAATTGCTGTAAAGTTCTGTCAGCAGCTGAGCTGCGGGAGACCATATTTTCCCCAGCATTACAATACCAACCACCATCACTCCATGAAAACCTGTCTGTGGTAGTTAAATACAAAGCAACCTCACCGACAGTGCCACTTATTGAGCCAGTAAACCAGGTTGCAATATATTCAACTCTATAGACACCAGGAGATGGGTTGTCAAGTAAACCTCCTTTGTAGTCTGGGGGTGTTCCTGGGGCACTTCCAATAGGTGATACAAGAGATGTCATATCATGAGTGGTTGGTGTGGAAGTATCTGAGCCAAGATAAATAGACCAATGGTATAGTGGTGCCGATTTTTGACCAGTCACAGTTATTTTTGCACCCAAGAAGCTTATTATCATTTTCATCATTCCATCTACGAAGTGATTCTTTCCTCTCACAACAGTATCTCCGTTTTTTATCACTAAATATCCTTTAACTTTTAGCTTCTCCCTCATAATCATACCCCCTTAAACTCTATAGTCCATTCAACAACAAGAGGTTTAGATGTGTCAATCACAAATGCACTGAAATCTCCATCTTTGGCACTGAGCCTCGAGACCATATTTTCCCCAGCACTACAACTCCAATACATATCACTCCATGAAAACCTGTCTGTGGTAGTTAAATACAAAGCAACCTCACCGACAGTGCCACTAATAGAACCTTCAACCCAAGTAGCTGAATACATAACACGCCACACCCCAGCAGATGGGTTGTTCAAACTACCAGATTTAGTTGATGGCCCAGTTCCAGGTGGGTCTCCTATCGGACTAACTAATGATGTCATATCATGAGTGGTTGGTGTGGAAGTATCTGAGCCAAGATAAATAGACCAAGAGTTTGTTGGTAATGAATCGTCCTCAAATAGTCTTTTTGCTCCAAGAAGACTAATAATCGTTTTTGCTAATGCATCTACAAAGTGATTTGTGGCTTTAACCACCGTGTCTCCGTTCCGAATCTCCACATACCCAGTTACCTCAATATCCATATTCACCACCTCACAAGTTTGTGAATGTTATGCTCTCATTTAATTCTACACTGTCTTTAAACGCATTCTGCTGATAATAAGGAGCCTCTTCAAAATTCACACTATCAGTAAACTCCACACTCTCTTTAAAGCTGTCACCCTCTCCAAAATTCACACTATCAGTAAACTCCACACTCTCTTTAAAGCTGTCACCCTCTCCAAAATTCACACTATCAGTAAACTCCACACTCTCTTTAAAGCTGTCACGATAAGGGTCGTTAACTGTTGTATAATTTTCATTAATTTCTGAATATGTAGTTGGTATTTCTTTACATATAGGTATTTGTCTTGCACTTTTCAATACCCTTACACTTTTCAGTAATCTTCTTCTTTTTAATACTCGAGATGAATTATTGATATCTATACATACTTTCATCACACCACCTCTGCTCTTACACTTAACCTGAATTCTGATTGTGCAGTTGAACCATTCACATAAAATACTCTCACGTATCTGGAATGTATCTTGACTGTGCCTACTTTTCCACTACCACCTGTATATGGTATGTGTTCTGTATAATCCCAGTGAGTTCCATCCATGCTCTCATCTATATATAAATCTCCATCCTGGTCTGAGTAAATGATATAGACCAGCTGTTTGTAATTTTCAGCATCAAATGTTGATGATGCATATGTTCCATTTACACCCAAAGTTGCTGTTGTTTCTGCAACTACTGGACGATATATTGCCTGAATATCCGATGGCACCATTATCTCGCTACTGTTTATATCTACACCCATATTTCCTCTAGTTACCTGCTTCAAATATACCCTCAATTCTCTTACAAGCAGTTTTGTGTATATATTCGCTCCTGTTGTGTGTTTAATTTCTATTTGAACAATGTTTGTATCTGGGAAATCTGTTAATGTCAGAACATTTCTTGTTATGCCCAGTATATCAATAGTGGAAGTTGTCGCTGTTAAATCATAAGTATTGCCATCTAAATCGGTTGCCACAAAACTTAGATTTGAAATATCACCTTCTTCAATATCATAATATATCAACACTTCTTTGATAATGAAACTCTCTCCACCAAACCATATATACACACTATCTGTATTACCAGCACTACCATTATAAAAGTGCCATATTGCATATGTATCAAGCTTGCCATCAAACATTCTTATGTAATCTTCCACTGTTGTCAATGATGCAAACCTATTTGGTAGTTCAAAAGCTCCTGTCGGACTGACCTGAACTGCACTTATTGTGAGTACATTTGAGAAGTTTGTATCAGCAGGTAAATGATGTACAACACTGAGAGGTATAAAATTGCCATTAGAATCCCAGTAACCTATTAATGCTCTTGTATGTTTAGCTTCATTGTGTCCTTCTCTCATACTTACACCTCCTTTATCTTATATGGTTTTATACCAACTTCAGTTGATTGAGGCTGATACTCAGCTAATTTTTCATACAGTATAGACTCAACAGAGTACATCGGATTCGCTGATTCTTTAATATTCACTGCTATGTTTAAGCTATCAATGAAATAATCTGTTTTAAATCCAATAACAAACTCATTTCCATCTGGTTTGAATTCTGATACGTTGTAATACAGCACAAATGGTACATAAGATATCTCAGTATTAAATGCTGACACTAAATCACTCATTACATATTTAGACTCATATCCATTCAGAGATACAACTATTTCGCTATCTTCTGATATGTTGAGTAATCTTATAGTGATTAACTTAACAATGAACTTTCCATTCTTACTGAATATGGTTGTATTATTGCTTTTTATTTTCGTAAGTTGATATATTGAACCATTCTTGATTATCATTCCCATTAAATCACCTTATTTTCTGTATGTTATTCAGTCTTTCTATATTCTTCCCACGCTCTTTTAAATGCTTCACTTCTTGAATAACCCTGTTTCATATATTTATTAGCCAGTTTTGGCACGATATCACTTTCCCTCTTTTCTCTCTTTCTACGCTGAACAATCTTAGACTTTGGTTTTTCTATAACACTGTACATTGCAAAGTGCAGTGGAGATATCATAAATGCTTTACTGGGTATATACTCTCTTTCATGTTCCAATTTCTCTTTTGCCTCTTCTGTGTAAACAACATCCCACCATTCATCTTCAGCTTCATCCATAGTTACCTCATCAACAGTAATTTCCCATTTTACAGCCTGAGATGATATCATGCGCAGTTTTCCATCTGGAGTTTTGATTAGATACCTTATATCATCCACAGAATCTCCGCACGCTGCCATCAGAGTTCCTTCTGAAGTGTATTTATCAACTTCAGACTCTGCTTCATGTCTATCACTTACAATCTCATTTTTTATTCTCCTACCCGTTTTAATCACCTCGTTACCTCATGCATACTTTTATTAATATCTATTTGATTATCTTGTTTCTCATTTATATAATTATGATTATTGTTATTCAATCCAAATGAGAACATATCTGGTCCTCTCATGAGTGATAGTATTATGTATGTAATTAACACACCAAAACCAAATGATATTATAAATTCAGATAACTTCATCTTACCACCTCCTTTGTTTTGGTAATTAAATCTTTATCATTGCTTCTTTGATATTCTCTTATTTTATCAACTAAGAATGTTGACGGTGTACATAGTGTACTATACTCATCCCCTGCAACCACCAAACCAGCTATCCTGTCTGAGAATATAACAGATGAACCTGAATCACCAGGTTGTGCAAATCTTTTTGAGTATACCACAAACTGATTTTTGAGGAATACCTCCTTATTTAACTCAGGATAGAAAACTTTTGCATCTGTGTGTGTTGTGTATATTAGTCCCATCGTCATACCAGTTGTCCTTCCCACCTTAACAACTTTCATGCCAACTTTTGGTATAACAAATGATTTTGGGATTCCTATACCATATATTATATTTTTGTGTTTGGCATTCATCTTAGCAGAAGCAACATCACCGTATGCTCCATCATTTAGTATTTCATAATAATTTGTCTTTCCTATTATATCATTGCTCATTCCACCATCAGCTGCTCCTGGTTGTATGACATAGTCATAACCATTGTAACCAATTGGGTTGGATGATAAAACATGAGATGCAGAAAACAGTATATCATCATATATAAACCCAACTGTTCCAGTAAGTCCATTTATTGAACCCACAGAAATGCCTGCAATCACAGGTCTGAACTTCGAACGCAGTATACTGTTGAGAGCGTGGGACCTAAATTCTGCTTTTGCAAAGACTACATTATCTTTAAAAGTTGAAAAGGATGAATAGTCCTCTGTATTATTCTTTGTGAAAACTATTACCTTATTGGACGATATACCAACACCAGTGAATCTATCATCATATCTTATCTTTTCGCTTATCTTCTCTTTAATTTCCAGTAACTTACCACCCATACACTATCACCAGAACACCCTTGATTGATTCAGATGTATTATTTTCCATTGTTATAAATATTCTATCTCCAGGTATCTGTAAATCTTTATGTGTGTTAGGTATAGCAGATGTTGGTTTATCTTTGAACAG
>Ga0180298_1000334_pt1 | contig 11393 bp, 13 predicted proteins | sample GuaBasSediGuay13_FD_121800 | JGI IMG/M metagenome (GOLD analysis project Ga0180298, IMG submission 121800) | Subseafloor sediment microbial communities from Guaymas Basin, Gulf of California, Mexico - Guay13, Core 4488-10 , 4-6 cm | ecosystem: Environmental > Aquatic > Marine > Hydrothermal...
GTGGTTTACACGGAGCCTTTCTGCCATTCAGCGCTTGCAACTGGACTCTAAGCGAACCAGTGTTTGTTGAAGGCAAAGACTATTGGTCTTTCAACTTCACATTGACTGAAGTTTACGGGCATCCGAAGTTTGCGGAGTTCGCGAAGAACAACATCGAGATAAGGTGCAGATTCTACAACACAAATACCACGGAAACAATTGACAAGAACCACAACTATACAGTGGCAGCTGGACATTTGAAATTTGACTTCGTTGTAAACCATGGGGAATGGAACATAGACAAAATAAACGAATTCCTCAGAAATCATGGACTTGAAGAAATACCGACAAACAGAACAGGACTAACCTTATGGATTAACATGGCTTCCATAACAATCCAAGACATACCACAAGAAAAAACCGTACAAGCCCAAAACCAATTCATGCAACAAGTTGAAAACAAATCACGAATGGGCGGTGCATTCATAAACGGAGAATACTACCGTGTGGATTCAAACGAAACCCAAAAGGGAGCAGACGAAAAACCAGTGTCAGCCTTACTGCAGCTTAGAGAACGTTTCAGAAAACGTGTACGAATACAGTTTGTTCGAAGAAACGCCACTTTTGCAGGATTTCTTGAATTTGTTCCATGGGCTAGATTGCTTAACAAAACAGGCGGCACCATCAAATTCGTTAATGTTACAGCTTCTTACATAGCTGCTGGTCACCACCTAAGACTGTTCCTTTGCTATCCCTACTTCGGAAACCACACACTAGAACACGACCCAACGATAGGACTCGCATCAGCCCCAACTATTCCAACACTGATAAACCCAATAACGCTAGCAATCCTAATCGGAACCACAATTGCAATAGCCATCGCAATAGCCAGCATCAAAATAAGGAAAAAAACAGTGAACATCGTAAACGTTCAATAACCCCCATTTTATTTTTGTCGAAATATTCTTTCGGAAGAAATAAAAGTTTATATGACATAGTAATATACGATATTAAGTTGAGATGTTGAACATGAATCAGAAATCAGATGAGGTTCGTTGGTTGGTTATTAAGGCTATGCTTGATGAGTTTCCAGCTTTGAGAGAGAAGGTTAAGGATTATTTAAAGGGGAAAGACTAGAAGCTTTTGCTGTTTTATCGTCCGCCTTATTTTTAGTTTCTTTTAAGAAGGTGGGAGGGTGGGATTTTGACGCCGTTTTTGGTGCAGTTTTCGGTTTTAAGCATCTCTGTTATCTCACGGTAACGCTGCAGAAACTCTAAGCCCTTATCTGTTGTCTTGTAAAATTCCTTATCGTTTCTCACAAGTTTTTTCAAAAGGTTAATCTTCAACATGAACCTAAGATAGTTATGAAGCTGTGTGAAGCTTAAGTTTGCCCTGTACATGATCTGGGTTTTCAATATTCCCTCTTTAGCTATCTCCAGAACCTCGGCTATTATGTAGAGTTTATCTCTTCTTTTAGGTGGGGGATCAAGACCCCATGGGTTCATTATTTTAACTCCTCTTTTAGGACCTTTCTAAAAAGCAAAGGGTGTGAGAACATTTTAAGTCGTGTTTCGCGAGCGTGATTATTTCCAATATGGGAATATTCTATAACAATCTTCTATTTCACGCATGAACCGTGGAAAAGCTTTACTTTTAAAGAAATGTTAGGTTAAGCGGTGAAAGATTTGATGATAGGTTTGATTGGAGATACCCATGACAACCTTCCCTTAATAGATAAAGCTGTGATGAGGTTAAATGAAGAAAAGGTGGAAATCGTGCTTCACGCCGGAGACTACGTGGCGCCCTTTGTCGTTCCAAGATTTAAAAATTTAAAAGCTAGGCTTATCGGGGTCTTCGGGAACAACGACGGTGACCGTGAAATGTTGAAGAAAAGGTTCAGCGAGTATGAAGGCTTGGAACTTCACGGAAATTTCGCCGCTATAACCGTGGAAAGCCTAAGAATCGCGTTACTGCATGGACATGAGGAAGAACTCTTGAAAGCCTTAATCAGCAGTCAAGGTTTTGATGTGATTGTCCACGGGCACACACATAAGGCAGAAATTCGTAAAGAAGGTAAAACTCTAATCGTGAATCCAGGTGAAGTTTGCGGATATTTAACAGGTAAGTCAACGATGGCGTTACTGGATACTCACAGATGCGAAGCGAAAATAATCGACTTGTAAATCAGAAAACATCTAAGCCGCTTATGTAAAATCTGTCGCCGTATGCTTCTTTAAACGACGTGTAGGTTTTGATTTTCATCGTTGGCTGCTCCTTTTCTCATTTTAGAGAATGAGTGGATAAAAGGTTGTATGGTTCTCTTTTTTGGTTTGCGAGTTTAAACAGTTTTATCAGTTCTTCGTCGCTTGCTCCGTTTCTCATAGGTGTTAAGATGTCCACCAAGTTGTCGTTTCTCATCAGACACGGTTTAAGTTTTCCGTCGCTGGTTACGCGTAGACGGGTGCAGTGCATACAAAATTCGGTGTTTTCTATAGGATGTACAATTTCAACGTTTACGTCTGGTAGATGATACACGCGACGGTTTTGCATGTGTCTTCTAGTTTCAATTTTTAATGCTTTTTCTTTCAGCAAACGTTCATACTCGTCTAGCGATTTGTGATGAGCAGCATAGTACGCATTATCTATGTTTATCGGTTCAAGTTCAATCAGCTGCAGAATCGTCTCGGTTTTTCTAGCGAAGTCTATCATTCTTAGAACTTCGTGGTCGTTTACGCCTTTTAAGATAAGCATGTTAAGCTTGACAGGGTAAAGTCCAGCTTCAACTGCGGCTTTAACGCCTTTCAGAACGTTTTCCAATCTGCCGCCGGTTAATTTCTTATAAACAGCTTCATTGAGTGTTGGGAGGTTTATGTTCACACGCTTTAAGCCTTTCGCACGAAGTTCCTCGGCTAATGAATCAAGCAGTGTTCCGTTCGTTGTCATGGATAAGTCTTCCAAGCTAGGTATTGCAGCGATTCCTTCAACGATTTTTGTAATGTCTCTTCGCATCAATGGTTCTCCTCCGGTTAGCTTAACCTTGGAAATCCCTAGGCTTACAGCGATTCTTACTATGCGGACAATCTCTTCAACGGTCATCTCCGCAGAATTTTCTGCAAGTTTTTCTTCACCTTCTCTGTGGCAGTATTCACAGTGTAGATTGCAGTTTTGTGTGAGCGCTATGCGTAGGTTGAGCAGTGGACGCCCATAATTATCTATTAGCACCATCGTTATTCCCGTGCATGCTTAACGATGTGAGCAGCTTCGGGTAATATAAGTTTTTCAAAACAAAGTTTAACAGCGTTAGGTGAACCGGGAATGCAAAAGAAAACTTTGCCTTTAGCTACACCTGCAATTGCGCGGGATAAAATCGCAGCGGAACCAATCTGGTCAAAGCTTAAACTTCTGAAAATCTCACCGAACCCTGGTAAAACCTTCTCCAAGAAGGGTGAAACCGTTTCGATTGTTATATCCGAAGGTGCTATGCCCGTGCCGCCGCAGAACACGACGACATCCAAATCAGACTTCAATGCTTGTCGCACACTCTTTTCAATTAAGACTTTTTCATCGGGTATTATCCTTCGAAACACTAACGTGTGTCCGGCTTTTTTAAGCATGGATTCTGTTAGGTCTCCGGAGACATCTTCAGGTTTTCCGCCTTGTTGTGACATTTGATAGCGGGATGTGCTGCAAATGAAGATGCCGAACCTCAGTTTTTTCGGTGCTTCTGCCTTGTGCCCCTTTGAAGTTTCACTCACTTAGATTTCCTTCTTTAACTTCCTTAAGACACGGATGTGTTCAATGACCGTGGATGGATATTGCCCCTTCTCGTCCTTCTCGTAAGCCTTAACCATGTCCCAGATTGTAAGCAGTGCAACAGTTGTAGCCGTTAAGGCTTCCATTTCAACGCCTGTTTGAGCCCTTGTCTTAACAGTTGAGGTAACTCTCACTCTTGAATCGGTTAGGGCTTCGATTTCAACCTTCACGTTTGTTAAAGGCAGCGGATGGCAGAGTGGAATTAAAGTGCTTGTGTTTTTTGCAGCTAGTATTCCAGCGATTTTCGCCGTGTGGAAGGGATCTCCCTTTGCAACTCTTCCTTTTTTGATTAGTTGCATGGTTTCCGGTTTCAGTTTGATTGTACCCGTTGCTGTTGCTTCGCGGAAGACTTTAGGTTTTGCGGATATGTCAACCATTGCCATGTTGAATCCTCTCATTACTTTTGAAGTTTGAGAGCGAAAGCTGTCCCTTCTCGCCTTTCTTTTCATTATGCCCCCTAGGTTGCGTTGGATTTTTGTCTGAAAGCATCTTTAGACTTTCCTCTTGAAGCTTTCGCATAATCTGTTTCATTTCACCAACCTTCTTTTCTAAACTTATCAATGCTAACCTAAACTCGTCTACACAACTTAAAATATGCTTAAGAAGAGGCTGCAAATCCTCTGATGTCTTTATGCTTATTACCTGCCCCTTAGTTTCTGAGGCTTTCTTAAAATTGAGTATCGTGTCAATAAGCGGAGAAGGATCATCCCTAACATCACGCATTAGAAAGAGCAAATCTGAACCATCCGTCACGATTTTCCTCAGCTGTTCAAATGCCAAGCGAGAGTTTGCAAGGGGATCTGGAGAGTTTTGAAGGAGAATTTCTTTAAAGTTTGTTATTGTTTGGATGAAGTTCTGGCACACGCGCTTGATGGTGTAGGTTTTTTCCGGCTTAAGCGTGAGCATTATTTCCTCGGTGTTCGCTGCCAGATCCTTTAAGCGAGTCACGTAGTGTTCTGTTTTGCTTAGCATCTCTGAAGGGGGAAGCTTCTCGAATAACACTCCACTTGCTATGTCGCTTGCGATTTTTTGCAGAACCTCTTCAAACTCACCTATTTTATCGCTGAGGTCTTTCTTAATCAAAAGTTTACACCACTCATTCCAGAATAATCTTGCCTTTCACCCTTATTTGCGTGTTCCCAAATCTCCACGAGATTTTGTACGGCTCTAGCCCTTGGAGAAGACTGATTAAGTCTGTACAAACGAATTCGACCGTACGTTTTATGCTGGAGAACCCCTTCGTCTTCCAGAATTTTTAGGTGCATACTGGTGCTCTTGTAGTTTGCGTTGATTCTGCGGGCGATTTCGGAAACGTTAAGCTCACCTACTTGAATGAGAACCTTTATGATTCTTATTCTAAGCCTCGACGACAAAACATCCTCCAGTTTCATGGCAAAATTTCACACATCCTTCTCTAGGAGAGCTGTTAACTCCTTCTCTAATTCGTGAGCAGAGATTCTAGGCAGATAAATAAGTGTTGACCTTCCACGTGAGCCGATGTTTTCTGAAACTTCGGTTTTTACAAAGCCTACGGCTGAAAGTGTTCGCAGATACTTCCAAAGTTGCGTGTGACTGCGGGGTTTAACGTTAAACTCTTCACATACAACCGCGTAGGCTTGTTCAGCCTCCGCCAAAGATGCATAAGCTCTCTCGCTTTCTTTGAAAAATCTGGCGATGCCCAGCAAGAACAGCTTCTCATGGAGACTAAGATAAGCCGCTTCGCTTTTACGCATCACCGCGTATATGCTTGACGCTGCCTTTCGAACACACTCAGGTGTAACAACGCTTAAATCGTCAGCATCCGCGTATTTTCCAGCTCTCCAGAGCAGTTCTATTCCAAAACGGGCGTTTCCACCCTCGGAAGAAGCTATGTCTGCGATTAAGCTCACCGTGTCTTCTGGAACGGTTAAGGGTTTAAAGGCTAGGGAGACACGGTCGCTGAGAATGTCTACAAGCTGTCTTTTAGAGTACTTCTTAAGATGGATTACGTTGGATTGTAAAGTACTCCTCGTGCTTGCATCCAACTTTTCTAGGATTTTGAGGTTTCGCATAACGCATATCAGGGAAAGCCTTTGCGGTTTGTTCACTCTGGTTTCTTGTAAGCGGGTAAGCTTATAAACAGCCTCTGTGCCTTCCCTTTCAATTAGGCTTTCAAATTCATCTAAAGTTAAAATCACATACGCATCTTGCTCATCGAGAATTTGTAGAAGGATTTGCAGTAGTTCCTCTGCTGAATACCCTCTTTTAGGAAAGCTCGGATGAAAAACCGAAACTGCATGGTACAATATAAGAAATAGGCTTCCACGGTATTCGCGACAGTTGACGTGAACGTAATGAAGGTTTATCCCGCGTTTTTCCGCTTCACGGGTCGCATTCATCCCAAAACGTTGAGAAAGCACAGTCTTGCCAGAGCCAACGTCTCCAGCTATCACAATCCTTTGAGCCATCTTCCCTGGAGCCTGCAGTATGAAGCTGAAAAACTCTGTTAACAAACGCAGCTCTCTATCTCTGTGGGGGAGCTTATACGGAACGTAGTTTATGTCAAGCTTTGTTTCGTCTTTGAAAACGCTTTTGTACCGTGACATCATTTTCTTCTCAGAAGAAATTGTGTGTAAGCTCTGTTATCTTTTTCTCTTGGCAGTCAAGGTTTTAACAAAACACTAATAAACCGATATGTTAATTCTATACGGCGAGATGATTCCAAAACATTTCTTTCTAACAAAAGGTGTGGGCAAACATAAAGAGTACTTACAGTCTTTTGAGTTAGCCCTAAGAAGCGCGGGAATCCAACACTGTAACATAGTAAACGTTTCCAGCATAATACCGCCGGGCTGTAAGCTAATCCCCAAAGAAAAAGGTCTCAAAATGCTGAAGCCTGGAGAAATAATCTACGTCGTTCTTGCTAAGAATTCCACTAATGAGCCGCATAGGTTGATTGCCGCTTCGATTGGCGTGGCTATTCCGTCTGGTAAGAACAACTATGGTTATCTTTCTGAGCACCATTCATTTGGACAGACGGATGAAGTGGCTGGAGATTACGCTGAGGATTTGGCAGCTACCATGCTTGCGACGACTATGGGGATTCAGTTTGACCCTGAAACAGCTTGGGATGAACGGAAACAGCTGTTCAAAACAAGCGGGTTAATCATAAAGACCACGAACATAACGCAGTCAGCGAAAGGAGATAAGAATGGTTTGTGGACAACTGTTGTTGCAGCGGCTGTTTTTCTACCTTAAAACGATAAATGATGTGGGGTTTTTGTTCAAAGTTTATCTTCTAAAACGACAATAACAATAAGTCTAAGGCTATAGGTGAAAAGTCTTGTTAGAAAAACTTCACACTCCGTTGATAATTGTGAATTTTAAAACGTATTTGGAGGCAACAGGGCGGAAAGCCGTTGAACTCGCTGGAAACGCTGAAAAAGTAAGCCTTGAAACAAACGTTTCCATAGGCGTGGCTCCTCAATTCTCAGACCTATCAACAGTTGCAAAAAACGTGGATATTCCCGTCTTCGCTCAACACATAGACCCCGTTAAACCAGGAAGCCACACCGGACATGTACTTGCAGAAGCCGTGAAAGAAGCTGGCGCCATCGGAACCATTATCAACCACTCTGAAAGGCAGCTTAAGCTTTCGGAGATAGATGAGATAATAAAGATAACCCGAGAGAAGGAGTTAGTGTCCGTCGTTTGTGCTAACAACCCTGCCATAAGCATGGCTGTCGCAACCTTAGAACCTGACATCCTTGCGATTGAGCCGCCTGAACTTATAGGCACTGGAATTCCTGTTTCTAAGGCGAAGCCTGAAGTGGTCACTGACACCGTTAAGCTCGTCAGAAAAGTCAATTCGAAAGTTACGATTTTGTGCGGTGCGGGCATAAGTCACGGAGAGGATGTTACGGCTGCTTTGAGGCTTGGAACTCAAGGTGTTTTGGTTGCAAGCGGTATAGTGAAAGCGAAAAATCAATATGCTGTTTTATGTGAATTTGCAGAAGCAACAAGAATTTAGGTGGAGTAACTTTGAAAGTTGAAGCTGAATGCGCCGCATGCATAGTTAACAGAGCCGTGGCTGAAGCAATGGAAGCAACGACAAATCCAGCCCTACGCTTCAGAGTGATGGTTGAGCTTTTCAAGCTGCTCAGCAGAGAGTTTAAACCGACAGCTGTTCCAGCATACTTGGGAACGAAGAGAGACCGTTTGATAAAGAGGATAACTGGAAACGATAATCCGTACGGGAGAGAGAAGCGGAGAAGCAACGAGAAAGCCTTGAAACTTCTGCCTTACGCGAGAAAAATTGTTGAGGAAGGGTACACACAGAGAGAGAGGTTCAAAAGAGCATGTCTGTGCGCCATAGTTGGAAACATAATAGAGTTTCACATTCCGGGACACAAGTTTACTTACGGCGGTCTCAGAAAACTCTTTAGAGACGCTGGGAAGGACATGGTTATAGACAACGTTAACAAGGTTTACGAATTGGCGAAGAAGGCACAAACGGTTCTTTATCTAACAGACAACGCTGGAGAAATAGTTTTTGACACCTTGCTTGTTGAACAACTGAAAAACATGGGTGTAACCGTTATCGTCGGGGTCAAAGGTGGACCGGTTCTTAACGACGCAACAGTTGAAGACGCAGAGGTTTCCGGGATGAGCAAAATCGCAGATAAAGTTATAACAACGGGAACAGACGCTGTGGGGTTGATGTTGAAGGAATTTTCAAAGGAATTCCTAGAAGTTTACGATTCCGTGGATTTGGTTTTCGCTAAGGGCATGGGTTACGCTGAGACCTTAACAGAGTACAAACTGAAAAAGCCTCATGTTTTGCTTTTCAGAACAAAATGCAACCCTGTGGCAAACTTTTTCGGGGTTCCAAGAGATAAAAACGTTGCAAAACTGATGATGTAAAATGAGGTTGCCAACGATAACTCTCAAAGAGGAAACCCTTTCAAACTTTGACGATGCCATTCAGAGAGAGTGGCTTGTAACAAACGGTTTGGGCGGTTACGCTTCATCCACGGTTTTAGGCATAAACACTAGGAAATATCACGGCTTACTTGTTGCCGCCTTTAATCCTCCGCTTAACCGCAAGGTTTGCTTAGAAAAACTGGATGAGGAGATACAGGTAGGCAACAACATTTATCCGTTGGGTTCCAACGAGTTCCAGGAAGGAGTCTTTCCGAAAGGATACATTTTTCTCAAGGAATTTTCTGTCTCTCCATTTCCAAGATACGTCTACGAGGTGGAAAATGTTCAGGTTCGAAAGGTAGTTTTCATGCCTTACGGGAAAAACGCTGTTGTGACTCTTTACAGCGTGCTGAACAAAAACGATTTCGACGTTAAAATCACAGTTTTTCCATTAATAAACTGGAGAAACTTTCACTCAGTAACGGATAAATGGAAGGTATCATGGAGATTCATTCAGAGAAAAAGCGACAAAAAGGTGAGTTTCCGCCCTGAAACGCCTAAATCTACGCTTATGATGATGACGACTGGTGGACGTTATTTTGCTGAGGATGAGAGGTGGATTGAAAAAATCTACTATCACGTGGAAGCCATGCGTGGAGAGAGCTGCATAGACAATTATTATCAGTTGGGACGTTTTGAAAGCAGTGTGAGGGCGAACAAAAGTGAAAGGTTTGCGATAAGTGTGGTTGCTGATGAAAGCGAGGAGAAAGCCAGAGAACTTTTGGCTGAAATGCCGCCTACAATGTATGATGCGGAAGCCTTGTATGAAAAGGAGGTTGAACGTCGAGAAAAACTGTTGACAAGATTTTATGGAAAAAACGGAAAGTTATCAGTGGAAGAATGGTTGAACTGGATTATCTCGGCAACGGACACGTTCATAGTTAAAACGTTGGATGGGCAAGGGTCCATGATTGCCGGCTACCACTGGTTTGGAGACTGGGGAAGAGACACTTTCATTTCCTTGCCTGGACTGATGCTTGTGACTCGAAGGTTTGATGATGCAAGGAAGGTTTTCTTAAGGTTTAAGAGGCACTGCAAGGATGGGTTGATTCCCAACTTTCTTCCAGAAGAAGCTGGACAAGAGCCGGCTTACAACGGTGTTGACGCCACCTTGTGGTATGTGAATGCTGTTTGGCAGTTTCTGAAATACACTGGAGATTTCGGTTTTGTACGGGAACAGCTTTGGGAGAATTTAAAATCGGTTATTGAACATTACGTGAACGGGACAAGTTTTGGCATACGTTTGGATGAGGATGGCTTAGTTTCTCATGGTCCTCAACTCACCTGGATGGATACTGTTGGCACTCCTAGGGGTGGGAAGGCTGTTGAGGTTCAAGCATTATGGTATAACGCCTTAAGGGTTATGGAGTTTTTGGCGAACAGGTTTAGGGAAGAGGGAAAGGCTGAGGAATACGCTCGGATGGCTGGTAAAGCCGAGAAGAGTTTTTGCGAGAAGTTCTGGAATTCGGAAAGGAACTGTTTGTTTGACGCCGTAAATGTTAATGGAAGCGACGCGTCGTTGAGACCTAACCAGATTATAGCTGTGGCTTTGGATTTCACGATGCTTGACGATGTGAAAAGTGAAAAAATCGTTGATGTTATACAGAGTGAACTTTTAACACCTTACGGTTTGAGAACTCTTGCGAGGAACGACCGAGGATACGTTGGAGTTTACACTGGCGACAGGGGTAGTAGGGATAGAGCCTATCATAATGGAACGGTTTGGCCTTGGCTTTTAGGTCCTTTCACAACGGCTTTCTTGAAGGTTAAGGGTTACAGTGATTTCAGACGTGAATACGCTTTGAAACGTTTTCTCAAGCCGTTGCTCACTAAGCAGATTTATACGGCTGGACTTGGAGCTTTAAGTGAAATCTTCGATGGAGAACCGCCGCACACGCCTAGGGGGTGCATAGCTCAAGCGTGGAGTGTTGCGGAGCCTTTCAGAGCTTATGTGGAGGATGTGATGCAGATAAGGCCGAGATATGAAAGAGAGGTTTTGAAAGGGCTTAAGGTGAGACGGCTTTTCTAAGGCTTTCAGCCGCAACCTCCGGAGTCACGGTGTTTATGTAGACTCCTGTGCTTTTCTCGAATCCAGCCCAAATCGCCAGTTTTGGATAGACCTCTAGGTGCCAATGATAGTATTTGTTTGCATCTGGGTTTATGGCTAGGTGGAAGCCAAAGTTGTAAGGTGGGTCGTTTAACAGGTTCTTTAATCCGGCAAAGCATGTTTTTAGGGTTTCAGCGAATGTTTTCACTTCATTTTTTGACATTTCAAGCGGTGTTGTCTCGTGTTTTTTGGGGAATATCCAGAACTCTAACGGGTGGACGCTTGCCCAGGGAGCGAATACCGTGAAGTGGGAGTTTTCCAAGATAATTCTGGGTTCGTTACGTTCTTTTTTGAGAATCTCGCAGAAGATACATTTTCCGTTTTGACGCCAGAATTTTCTGCTGGCTTCCATTTCTTCTTTTACGGTTCTTGGAACAAAGGGCATTGCGATTATTTGGCTGTGGGCGTGGGATAGGGAGGCGCCAGCCTCTAAGCCGTGGTTTCGGAAGATTGAAACATATTTCACGTATGGTTTCGCTGAGAGTTCACGGAGCCTGTCGATGTAAGCGTTAACTACGTAGACGAGCTGTGA
>Ga0180298_1000337_pt1 | contig 11377 bp, 17 predicted proteins | sample GuaBasSediGuay13_FD_121800 | JGI IMG/M metagenome (GOLD analysis project Ga0180298, IMG submission 121800) | Subseafloor sediment microbial communities from Guaymas Basin, Gulf of California, Mexico - Guay13, Core 4488-10 , 4-6 cm | ecosystem: Environmental > Aquatic > Marine > Hydrothermal...
AGTAAGACGTGTGCAGCTCGCCGTAAACGTGCTCGAATATCGCTACAGAGCTAGTAACGCTGTACACGAACAGCGCCAGCTCCTTTGGCATGAGCTCCTCAAGCTTACGCATCATGCGGGGGCTGACCATTTACACCGCCTCACCTTAGCTTAAGCTCGTCCGGTAGTTCATGCCTATTAACTACGTCTAGCGGGACGTGTATTAAATAGCCATGACCCAAGTCTTGTCTGTATACCTTCAAAATCAGTCGGTACGGCCCCATGTAAATCAGCCTAATGAAGACCTCCAAGGCCTCAGCTTCAAAGTCCGTCTCCGGGTACAGCTCAATGTCGTAAGCGTCTGTAAAATCTCTTTTGTCGTGGTACTTAGATACTAACACCTTCACCTAAACCACCTCCTTTTGTGTTTGTAGCCTACACACAATATTATGTGGTATCAAAATATATAAGGTTTTTTGTGCTACTTGTTGCCGTTGGGTATGTTAAAGTCTAGTAGAGTAAGAGACTGACACGTGGGGACTTCCCTCTCAAACCTCCTCTTTATTATCTCGCAGTAATCGGGGTTAATCTCAATGCCGACCCACCTTCTTCCCATTTTTTCTGCAACTACAAGCGTTGTACCAGCACCTGCGAATGGATCTAAAACTATCCCATTCTCAGGACACGCTACCTTAATGAGCACCTCTGGTATCTCTGGAGGAAAGACTGCGAAGTGGGCGTCCTTAAAAGGCCTAACATTTATCTGGACGACATCACCAGGGTTTGCTCCGAGTGGATGTGGACTAGGGATCACACTTTTATACTCCTCCTTAATGTAATCCTCATAGTCACCTAGCTTCAATATTGGCTTTAATATATTCCAAACCTCCCTTGAAGGCAAAGCGGCTCCACTTAGGTCAGTCCTAAAATAGTGTGCAAGCTGTGTCTCCTTTATACCTGTTATCTCCGACAACTTCTTCACCGTTAATCCGCTCTCTTTTAGTTTCTGTTTAAGGTATGCGTTTACATCACATACTGCTTTCCTAACGAGGGTTACTTGATTGATTTTGCCCTCAGCGATGATCTTTGCGAGCCTTCCGCCTGGTGAGCGAGTATTTTGAACCCCCTCGGATAGATACTTGCTTCTAATTTTCTGGGCAAGCTCTAAATTTATTACTTTGGTAGAGCGAGGATACTTATCTGACTTTGACTCAACATCTAAGTTCCATCCATATTTTGCCCTTTCAATTGTCTCAGCCTTAAGAGGAACCCTCACGGCGTCCAAGTTAAAGTAATACTTCGGACTCTTTGTGAAGTGATATATATACTCCCACGTGTGGCTAAACCTGTCCTTTACGCTCTCAGGCATAGCGTTGCCGTAAGTTGTCCTGTCCTTGTAAAAATGCACCTTCTTTGCCCAGATGATCTTTTCACGGAGTATCCAGCCCTCCTCGTATACCATCTTTATGGCGAAGAGTTCTGGGACTAGTGTTAAAGACTTTCTAGGGGCTTCGTTTTGAAACAATCCGCTCCATATATGTCCTTGTCTTCCATCGTATAGGTTATCGTTGCCCCTAGGACCGAATCCAGACCCACTCCAAGTGTCATCAATTACGACGAATAAGCTCCCCGTTGGTTTTAACACTCTTTTGACTTCTCTGAAGATTTCAACTAGATGATCAACAAACATCTGTGGCGTAGGCTCTAAACCGAGCTGCCCATACCACGCTCCGCACTTTTTGCAGAATCCCCTAATAACCTTAGACTTTGAGAGCATCTCCTTTAACTTAGGATTTGCTCCAGACCCACCACAGAGCGTACTCTTATCTGATGCTGTTGTAAAAAGATTTTGCTCTTCAAACTCCCACTCGTGCTCACAGTTTGGATCTCCTCCCCCAAACTTTGCAAGTAGCCTCCCCATAGTCTCTTTTTGCCCAGTAGGGGGGAGATGTAATAACGACATCAACACACTCGCTAGGAAGCTTCTTTAACACTTCCAAGGCATCCCCACAGTAAAGCCTTCCACGACGGGTCTTAAAGTACGGTTCCACATCAAGCATCACGACCACCAAACGTGTAACGTGCCTCCACAAATGTGATAAGGTCCTTGATTGCCCTTACGGCCTCCGGGGAGTAGTCCCTAGAACCCCATATAGCACGTTTCCAGTCCGTGAACTTTCGCCTGTGATAGTACTTCGTGTATATCTCCTCGTAGAAGATCTGTTTTAGTGTGCCGTCCTCGATGACACGCTTAGAGAGGTACATCTTTTTCTTGTTTTTGCCCACGGCGTATATTGTACCGTCGAGCTTCACGATAATTGCCTCGTGCCAGCCGTCCATAAGTACGTACGCCGTAACATAGTTTCCATTGCTCAGTAAGACCTTTCTATCCACGATAACGGACTTCAGAGGGTCTATAACACACTTGTACATGCTCTCACCCCACAATTTTTACTATGCCTGAGACCTCCAAAATTTCAGCGGTCTCCTTTGGGAGCTTCATTTTACGGCCTTCAATAATTGCGTAAAACTCCCCGTCCGTGCCGAGGATTTCCTCAGGTAGCGTCTTGAGACACTCAACACGGACGTACTCTATACTATCATCCTCGTTGTCCTTGCTATCAAAATAGTCGAAAAGAGTACGTCTCACGAACCTCATACTACCACCTTATACCTCGACTTCCCATCAACACACACTATTTCACCACGGTCCTCAAGCATGTTTTTAACCTTATCAAACACCTCGTCCGAGATGCCGTGCTCATCAGCCCAGACCTTGAACTCACGGTAAACCTCGACAATATCCGCTCCCTCACCGTTGTCCAAGCGCTTTATTATCCTTATAATGGCTTCCTCTGGCGTCTGAGGCTCTTCTTGGACAAACTCCTCTTTAAGCCTTATGCCGACAAAGTACAACGCCCTCTGCTTCTGTTTCTTCACTATCTTGCCCATGCCGTAGTATATCACGTCCTCGTAGAAAGCCCTCATGCCCAGCGCAGACTCGCCGTTTTCACCACACCACTTGAGGTAAGCGTCGTATAGCTCAGTACCCTTGATCTCAGCCGAAGCGTCGAACTCTACGGCCGCCTCAAGGAACTTCTTTACGTTGCTCCTACCAGAGAGAAGCGTGTCGTACACTTCATCCCTGTCCTGTGGTATTATAAAGCCCGTGTCCCTGAGCTTCTTATAGCACCATATGATGTAGTGTAAGATCTTACCCCCCTCTTTCTTCATCCTCTCCAGAAACATCGGATCCTTTTCCTCCTTCATCAGCGGGTTTGATGTTCGAACAATTATGACCCTATCAACGAGAGCATCGTCGAGCTGGCTGAACTTTGGCGGGTCGTTCATAAGGTGGATAAGCACGGGGTTTATCACCGCCGGGTACTGCGGCCTGTACTTCTCGTTTACCATAAGGACTTCACCGCCCGTTATCCTCTTTATCTTCTCCGTGTTTATCGTCAGCGTCGGCTTCTCAGAGGATATGTTTGCACGCTTTCCCACCAAGGGCGCTAAGCCGAACTCCTTTACCATGTCGTCTAGGGAAAGCGACGATATGAACGGCGACAGCACGTACTGCAGTATTTCCTTCAGCGTACTTTTTCCCGTATCCGGCGGGCCTATCACGAGGACTATGGGCTTCTTCCCTTGGTAAGGGGATAGTATATACCCGAGTGCAAGCTGTATCTTCTCTAGGTCTTCGCCCTCGTAGAACCTCGTGAGGAACCTGTGGAACTCTGGGGCTATTTCTTCCGGTGTAATATTACCTTCCTTTATTTTATTAATAATATCTAGATCCAAGTCATACCTTAACTGCGACGTGAAGAACGCCTTCCTTTTGGCAAGTTCCTCGTAGCTCACGGGTTCTAGGGTCTCCAAGTCAAGCGCCGTGTTCTTGAGGGGTAAGTACCTCACGGGGTCTAACTGACCACGGGGGACCTCTATCGGTGCAAACGCCATGACGTTGCGTATTGTCTCGTTCACGACGTTCACGGTAACGGCACGGTACGGTAGAAGCAGCCTCCTAACAATTATGTTTATCAGCTCCTCAGACCTAGGGCAAAGGGTATAGCCGTCGAAGTACCACAGCTTGGCGTCCTCCCCGTATATCACCCTGACAAAGGTTATAACGGCCGAAATGGCACTTGCAAGTAAATAAGCCTTCTCGCTGACGTTTGTCTTCATCCTCGCCTCCGTGTCCTCCAAAATAGCTATGAGCTGCCTTATGTCGCTTGTCTCAGCTATCTCGCTGACAATGGCGTCGTAGTTGTCCTCGATGCGGACAAAGTTTATGGTCTTTCCCTCCACCTCAGCCCTCCCTAGGTGCGTCCCGTCCAAGAGGTCTATGCCGAGCGCCTTAGCGAGTTCCTTGAGAGTATATACCGTCCACAAGCCCTTATCGTTCGGATGAAGATCCACGGCAAGGAACGAATCCTTGTATATAATAAAGCTCGGGTGTTCATCGGGCGGGTGAAATGGGCAATGGATAAGGTAGTACTTATCCGTTTCCTTGGCTATTTTTAAGTGCGGCTTTATCTTCTCGAACCAGAGTTCAAGCAAACGCCTAGGGAACTCCTCCTTTTTTTCTACCTCAAGCAGACCAAGCTCGTGTGCCACCCTACTTGCAATGGCGTTTAGGTTCTTTACCACAGCCAACGGCTTCGGGACAACAACCTCATAGTGCTTACTCGGGTAAATAGTACACAGCTTAGGCTTGCCGTTTGGCGACAGACCTAGTACTGCAAAGACCTCACCACGCTGGCCCTCACGCCTGAACGATATTAACTTCGGCGGTTCCTCACACAGAAAAAGCAGGTGATAGCCTCCACGGGGGGTCCTTTCCACGTACGTCTCGGGGATAAGGTGCTTTACCTTCTCATATGCCTTGCCCTCGTCGAAGTCAAGAGCACCTATGTAATATTCCTTGCCACGGAGCTTTATGCCCGTGAGTATAGCCATACCGTCGGCAAGATCCCAGTTGAACTGCATTACCTCGGTTATGCTCTGATCCTTAGTGCCGTACTGATCCCAGCCCTTTATAAGCGGTACCTTCCTCCACTTGTCCCCCTCCTTTATTAGTTTAATAGGTATTACTACAAAGCCCATATTATATAGATCTACGGCCGTGCTTACGCTAACTTCCTTTGGGAGCTTTGATATGTCCGCCATGCACCTCACTCCTCGTTATTAAAAAGCTTGGAGAGCGGGCATTCATCCGTGCCGTATAGACCGCAGACGCTGTTGTCGCTTATACAATGCTTTCTTACCTTTATCCACAGCCTCATGGCCTCCTCATACGCCTTGGACAACGCCCCCCTGTGGTAACCGAAGACCTCTGACACCACCTGTCTGAACTCCCTCTCAAGGTCCTCATCGATGAAAATGAGCACCCTCTTCTTGGCCATGTCATCACCTCCGCTATATAATTATATAATCATGTAAAGTATATAATCCTTGCGGTACTAGGTGAACCTCACGAACCTCACATCGTTGGTGAAGTTCGTGAGGTTCAGAGGGCATAAACCGTACTCTCGATTTTCTAGAAGGGCTGCACAAAATATATATACCTGTTTACATGCCTAACAAACCTACTCCTTGCTATGCTATAACGTATAACCTCTATTTCTATTGCATACCCTTTATATATTTTTTGTTAGGTAACTGCACAGCTATATATATCTTTCCCTATACCTCTGATTTTGTGCCTCCGGGGGTAAGGGGGCGAACCTCACGTACTTCTTGGAATGCTATAACATAGCTAAGAAAGACTTTTAAGGGCAAAATTGTCGGTAAGTAACCCACCTTTCCATTGGAGATGCTGAGCGAAAGGCTTATATACTTGATACCACATACCTAATAACAGCCCCCTCAGCCTTAGGTGTCGCCCTCCGATGCCCCCCGTTGGCCGTGGGAGGCACATGACACGCTCTGTTTTACCGGGCCTCCCACAGGCCATTGTTCGATAACCCTAATTATAATAATTAGGAGTATCATACTCACGGGTATATTATTTCCAGCCGACCGAAAAGTATATAAGCGTGGTATCACATTATTGTGTGTAGGATACAAACACAAGTTGGAGGGATGGACCTTGACCATATACTTCCTATCCACGCCCATAGTAGTGCTCCCCGAAGGTAACATGTCCGTAGCGGTCATCGTGGATAAGTACGACGTCAAGAACAGGGCGGATTGGGACGTCGCAAAGGCCGAGATCAGAAAGGTCGTGAGGAAGGAGTTGCCCTCCCCCATCATCTGTGCCGTTTCTCACAAGGCTACCGTGGATCTGTTGAACGAGGCGTTGTACGATATTCTGGGCGTTATGCTTGAGCCTTCTAGGCAACCCGTGACCCTCAGCCGTGGTGACGTCGCAATAGCGATAAAGCCCAACGGAAGACCACAGCCGGGCAAGGAACTTACCGTAGATGACCTATTTAAGCTCGGCTTCTCGGTGTACATAATGAGCGTTACGGCCATGGTCCGTGAATGATGAGCAGCGCCTGTCCTGACCGTGAGGGATGATGAGCAACGACTCATCTGACGTGTGATGAATGATAGCCGCTCTGACCCAATGATGATGCTATCCCAACCTGATGTATGATGACAGCCCGCCAGTCTGAGGCGATGGAAGTGATTGAGGTATACTTTACATTCAATACAAGGTCAGAGGTAACTGACTATGAGCGATACTGGTACAATGCAAGCCCAAGTAAAAATCCTTGGTGGGTAGTGATAAAGATTAATGGCAGAGTGGTGAGGTGGTAGTATTGACGAAAATAGAGGAATTACACAAAAAGGCTTTAGAAGCGGTTGAAAAAATCAACAATGAAGAGAAGAAGCTAATCAGGGAAATCGTTGAAACATCGCCAAACAGCATTATGTACCTAGGGTATATCCCCGTGCACATTAGAGGGGTTATGCCCGATGAAGATCCTTAGGCAATTTTAGAAGTTGAGTGTGGTGATGTGCTAAACGTGTCACAACCTTGAATTAAATCAAAGGTTATGACACAGGTGGTGGTGATGGCGATGCCGAAGTATAATAAGGAAAAGGCCTTAAGGGAGATATATGAGCTTGCCAAGGAGAGGGGCTCGCTGACGATAGACGACGTCCTTGCCCGTTTTGGCTGTGCCTACACGACGGCCATGTACTGGATGCGTGAGGTAGCGGCGAGGCATCCCGATGAACTTGCATACAATAGGGGTGTGTTGTATGCTAGAAGAAGAGATTAGGGATGCCTTCTACAACATAGAAAATAACCACAAGGAGAGGTCCCCGAAGGAGATCTACGTTACCGAAGTGCTTTGGTGTCCGAGGAAGGCGTACTTCAACTACGTCTTCAACGCTAGGCCTAGGAGGAACTTGGCAATGGTCCTCGGGACGATATACCACGGGGCAATACAGAAGTTGCCGTTCTGGGAGGGCAAGTCGGCTAGGTTTGAGACGGGCACTTTTCGCTATGAGTACCGAGGCTTCTACATCACGGGTAGACCAGATGTAATTACGGAGGACCCGAAGGCGATATGGGAGTTCAAGTTCCCGTACAAGGTGGGCAACGAGGCAACGAAGCCCAAGTACCTCATGCAGCTGAACACGTACTTGACGGTCTTGGACTATGACCTCGGCTACCTCGTTGAGGTCGAGTTCTCGTGGAAGGACAAGGACATTGTCGTTGCGGTTACCGAGCAGAACCGTGATGACAAGTTATTCCACGAGTTCCTCAAGCGTGCCGACGTCATCATAGACGCCATCGAGAACCAGAAGATCCCGCCGAAGACCGAGCTTTCATGGGAGTGTAAGGATTGCCCGTACAAGATTATATGTGATATGTTCGACAATGAAGAGAAGGGGTGATGTGTATGGTATCTATGACGTTGGGTGGAGTTTCGATGAGTGTAGAAGCATTCCGTGATGGTGGCAAACTTGTCTTGGTGCTCAAGGGGACAGTAAATAACCCCTGTGAGGTCTTGGACGACGTGAAAAGGATTTTCAGTAACAGTTCAATAGCGTACTTTTACCACGATAAAGAGCGCCTCTTGAAAGTTTATGTTTGGTGATGGCAATGATATGCCCGTTCTGTGGCCACTTAATGGACGAGATCGAGGAGAACGGAAGGAAGATATACTTCTGCCCCTCGTGCGGCTACTACTACGAGGTGCTGGACAATGTCGGTAAGAAAGGTTCTAAGAAATAAGTTTGTCGTGTTTATACTAGCCGTGAGCATAATAGTAAACGTTGGTACGTTTGTGCAAGAACGCACGAGTCCCGGTAGTGCAGAGCATTGGCAGGTCGGCCTTGGGTTACTTTTAGTAGCCGCCGTAACATACGCATGGCACGTCTTTGAACCCGACGACATAAAGCTATTCGTGCTGCTAATTACGAGCGTTAATGGCTTTTTGGCAATATTGTTAGACGTACTATGGGGCTAACGTGGTGAGAAAAATGGATAAGGAGAAGCTCGAAAAAATAAGAGCTAATGGTATACAAGCACAGAAGTTATTGCTTAGTGCGTTGACGTGGTTACACAGGGACGATGGCATAGTCCTTGAGTTCATGCGTAAAGCGCTAGTGAACCTTTTTGAGATAGTTAGTATAGTTGCTGAGGAATTAAATAAGGAAAGCAAATAGTGTTTAGACGTGGTGATGTGGTATGGCCGAGCAGCGGGTAGAGAGGAATGAGGAGGTTGTGTGGTTTACCATGCGTTTTAATAACGAGACCAAGGAATACAGGACCCTTAGGCTTAAGAAGACGACCGACGGTGCAATAATGTTTGAGGTCCAGTACGGCGTTAAGGGGCAGCCAGCAAACTTTATACGCTTCAAGATGGCAGACCACGAGCTGGCAGAACTAGCGATAAAGCTACTAAAAGTGCTGATCAAATAAAAGATGCAAAGTGAGGACGAATGGTAACACCGGCTTTACCTTTCTTCTCTTTCTTTTGTTGTTTTTCTAACCAGAGGAACAGCTCGTAGTAGTCGCACATGGTATCACTTTACGATATACCGTACTTCCTGAATATTCTCTCACACATTCTCCTCTTGAACTGCTCTAAGACATCCCTTGGCACATCGCCAAGTAGTGCCCTAGACCAGTTCTCCATCCACTCCGAGTGCATACATGCTTCGATTGCCTTCTCTATTTCTTCCTCGGTCTCTGGGGAGTGTGGTGAGTATCCTATTTCCTCTATGGCCTCCTTTGGCATCCAGATCATGAGTCCGTCCGCAACGGGTATCGTTACCATTGTACCGTCAGCACATGCATGCTCGGCAAGTATTTCTGCAGCGGCCATGATTGCCCTCTTACATGACCCTCCTTCTTTTACTTCAGGCTTTTTTACCTTGAACTCTACCATGGTTATCACCATATTATTTATTCCTTACCGTACAATATAACTCTTATTCCCCTCCTGACACCCTGTGCCCACTCGATGGCCTCGTCCATTCTCCCTTCTCTAGCGGCATCTAAGGCAGCAGCTAGATATTTGTTACACGCTGGGCATCCAGACTTAAATGAGAGCCTATATGCCTTCTCCAAGAACCGTATGTCCTTCTTGTTTATGAAGTACGTTAGTGCACGCTCCATTTCCCTTTCCACGTCTCCCTCGCTAGAGGCTTCACCCGATAGTTCCCTCTGCTTTTCGAGCTGTAGTATCTCCACGGCTCTGTCGAATAGCCTCTTTGCGTAGTCCATGGCGTCCTTTAGCAAGTCCTTCCTTGACGGGTCTGCAAGTATGGGCAACAGGTACTTCTTCCTAAGTTCACGGACTTTAGCCCTGAATTCATCTGTCCAGTCTGTCTTCACGGCACCCAAGTCATATAGTGATGTCTTTAGTTCCTTTAGCGCCTCCTTTACCCTGCTCAGCGACTCGTTGTTTAACTTGTCTTCGTTGATCGATAGTCTATATGCTTCCTCAAGCAGGCCGTACACGGTGGAGTAGTGGGAGACCAGACACTCAGCACAGTAAGATTCATCGCTTTGCCCCTCGTAACTCTTTGTCTCACCGGTATATCCAGCAACGCTCTCGGTTTCGTATGTGCCGAACATCTCCTCGGCGGCGCTTATGACATCTCCTTGAAGAATATTGTCGAGCTTCCTAAACGCATTGTCCAGCTCGTATATCTTTCTGTCAACATCCTTTATGACCTTGAAAAACCTAGATATCCCTTCTACAACTTCCTCGCTTGAGATCACGTCGAGAATTCTTGTCGGTGATGGCAAAGGAGGGAGTAATCTAATCCTCCTTCTCTTTCTTTCCATGAGCATCACCGTGTATTACTATTCGCTACTCAGTATAATTAACTTTCCTCCTCTACTTCCTCCTCTTCTTCGCCGACTACGTATGGTACTAACTCTTTTATTTCGTTTTCAAGCTGTGCTTGTTCTTGAGCTTCTTTTATAGCCTCAGACACTTCTTCTATCTTCTTCTCCCTTTCCTCCGGTGAATACTTAGGCACTTTTGGAACTTCTGGCTTTATCTGTTGCTTTAGACCTATTTCAATGATCGAAAGTATCTTCTCCAAGTGTTTGTTTATATCCTGTCTTGCCTTGTTTATCAAGTCAAGCGTTGGGCTTGGAGACCTCTGTAGACTTGATTCTTCGATTGCCCTTATCACCCTGTCTGGTGAGTACCTGTCTATGATCCTCTTCGTGGTCTCTTCAAGTAACCTTCTCTTTTCCTTTTCCGACTGTGCAATGACGTAGTATGCGGCTTGGCTTGCGGGCATTTCAACGACTTTATCACCTAGTGGTATCTTGACCATTGGCTCCTTGTTCTTGTCCTCTGAGATCTTCTTAATTTCTTCCATTATCGTGCCGAGCGTGTAGTAAAGCCCCGCTTGAGACGCTGGAACTTTTATTGTCTTATCACCAAATGGGACTTCCACTAACGGCTCCTGCTGTTGCTTTTCTAACCTATCGAGCACTTTATCAATTATCCCCTTGATCATTGATACAACGTTATATCCTTGGTAGTACATTGGCATTGGCTGGTAGTACGGGTTCGTCGGGTACTGTCTTGGATAAGCGTTTATACCCCTTGTACCGTGTTTTGGCGGCATTATTTCAAACCGTGATGAAAACTCGGGCAACTGTGGCGGTTCTATTGGCATACTAAACGTCGGCTCTTGCTCGTACGCTGCCTTAAGCTCGTTGAGCTTTCTGTACAGCGTGTTTAATATCCAGTCGAGCATATACTTGTTTACCTTGGGGTTTATCTGTATTATGTGGTATCTAAGCATTTGTGGATCCCATACTATATCGGGGTTGTCCTTGAGGGTCTCTATGACCAGCTTGGTGGTCTTGTTACCCATGATGTTACCGAGTCTTTTTTCGAGTTCCTTGATAAACCATTCCTCTAACTGCTCCTTTGGTGACTTGAACATGGGTTCTTCACTAGAT
>Ga0180298_1000339_pt1 | contig 11343 bp, 11 predicted proteins | sample GuaBasSediGuay13_FD_121800 | JGI IMG/M metagenome (GOLD analysis project Ga0180298, IMG submission 121800) | Subseafloor sediment microbial communities from Guaymas Basin, Gulf of California, Mexico - Guay13, Core 4488-10 , 4-6 cm | ecosystem: Environmental > Aquatic > Marine > Hydrothermal...
CTCTTTATTCGGAATCTCTTGAAAATTATGCTCTTTCAGGTTTTCCACGTTGAAGTACTCTTTTTCTGGAGGGCACATAATCACTCTCTTCAATCTTCCCCCGGAGTGGAAATATTTCATAAACGTGGATGCATCTTTTTATAGAAATATTTAACGGCAAAATTTTTCAGAATTATATAAATTTCAGAAAAGGTTTTATATTTCCTTGAAAATATCGTAATTTATGAAAGTGGATACATTTTTGGTGGAAGAATTTATGGATGCTTGGGAACACAAGGTTGAACTGAACATTGCAGAGACATGCGTGGCGCCATTTAAACTGAATGAGTTTCTCTCACTTGTAGGGGAAGAGGATTATCTTGAAAAACTTAGAGATTTGGAGCTTACATACGGTTATCCGGGTGGTTTGCCAGAGCTAAAAGAAGCCATCGCAGAACTGTATAAAAATGCTACCGCTGACAATATTTTGATAGCCCATGGTGCAATAGGTGCAAATTTCTTGACCTTCTTCAGTCTGGTGGAGCCTGGAGATACCGTTGTAGCCGTATTTCCCACATATCAGCAGCTTTATAGCGCACCAAAGCCATTTGGGGCAAAGGTAAAGCTTCTCCGTCTCAAAGAAGAAAATGAGTGGAATATTGATTTGGATGAACTGAACGAGCTTGTGGACAAAAAAACAAAGTTAATAGTTATCAATAACCCTCACAACCCTACGGGAAATGTGGTAGAGGAGAGAATATTGAAGGGGGTATGCGAGATAGCAGAAGATGTTGATTCTTATGTTCTCTGCGATGAGGCATATTATGGACTGTGGTTAAAACCTGAATACGCTGCACCTTCTATGGTGGACATTTGCGATAGGGCTATAGTAACACGGTCTTTTTCAAAATCTCTGTCTCTCACGGGATTGAGATTGGGATGGATTGTGGCAGATAAGGAGGTAATCAAGCAAATGGCCCCTCATCGACAGTATACAATTCTGAGCTGCAGTATTCTCTTGGAAAAATTAGCACTCCTTGCCGTTCAAAACATAGAAAAAATATATGAGAGAAGCCTTGAAATTATAAGGCGGAACTATGAGATTATGAAAAACTGGGTGGAGAAAGAACCATTAATAAACTGGATACCGCCTAAAGGAGGAAGTACAGCGTTTCCAAGATACCATCTGGATATGCCATCGGAGGAACTCGCAGTAAGGCTTATAAAAGAGACGGGGGTGTTCATAGTTCCGGGATCCTCATTTGAAATAGAAGGGCACTTCCGGGTAGGGTATGGAAATAAAACGGAGACTATAAAGGAAGGCTTGCGCAGATTCTCAGAGTTTTTGGAGAAACTCACTTGATTTCTTTTTCCTTTAATTTTTCATAGACCACTTTCGCAATTTGAAGATCCTGTACGGCAACGCCAGTTAGATCAGCCACGGTGATCTCATCCTCGGATTGTCTCCAGAGCTCTCTGGAGGGTATTACTTTTCCCAGCTCTAGGATTTTTTCTTTGGAAAGATAGCCTTTCTCCACAGCGTGATGTATTTCTCCCCTCTCTATGCACTGGGAGATGCTATCTGCCACAACTCTATCTGCCTTTAGGAATATTTTTGGATCTATTTCATTCTTCTCAGGGGTATCTGCGCCCATGGCAGTTATATGCGTGCCTTTCTTTATATCTTCAGCCTTTAAAAGAGGAACTGTTGAAGGAGTGGCCGTCACTATCAGGGGACATTCTGCCACATCTCTTGGATTGGTTGTTGTTTTTACATTGTATCCAAGATTTTCCATATATTCTTTATATTCTTTGAGACGCTTTTCTGTTCTGCTCCATACCACAACGTCCTTGGTGGAAACTATCCCGTCAAGGTAAAGAACCTGCATCTTCCCTTGGATTCCGGCGCCAAGTACTCCTATGCAGGAGACATCTTTTGGAGCAAGATATTTAGCGGCAATTGCTCCTGCCATAGCGGTTCTAACATCGGTCAAGTATCCTTCATCGAGAAGAATCGCTTCAGGTACACCTGTTTTCTGACTAAAAAGAAGCATAAGACCCTGAGTGCTCGGCAGATTGTACTTATAATTTTCATAGAAGCCGGAGGCTATCTTAATCACATAATACTTACCTCCTACTATATAACCGTATTTTATATGCACATCTCCAGGGGGATCTTTGAATATCAACTCTCCCACTGGCGGAATCACTGCTTTACCCTGAGAATAGGCTATGAAACCTTCTTCGATAGCTCTCATTATTTCCTCTCTCTTCATTTCTTCCAAAGCTTTCTTTATCTCCTCCAATTTATATATCTTCATTTTTATCACCACACATTATCTTTTTTAAAGTATTGGAGCTTAACCTGCATCCACTCAAAACAAGAACTACATTTTTGCCCATAAACCTTTCCTTTTCCTTAAGATATGAGGCAACGGAAAGAGCTGCAGCTCCCTCCACAATCATGTGATGTTTTTCCACAACGAATCTAATTGCATTTTTTATTTCTTCCTCTGTAACAAGAATGAAATCATCCACATACTTCTGGCATATTTCAAAGGTGATGGCTCCCTTCTCTATTCCACCGGCGGTGCCATCTGAGAGTGTGGGCTTTGACTCCATATCCACTATTTTTCCTGCTTTTATCGATTCATACATTACAGGGGAATTTAGAGGCTGGCATCCAATTATTTCTATGTCAGGATTGATAGATTTGAGATAAAGGGCTATGCCTGAAATGAGGCCGCCACCTCCTACAGGAACTAAAACGGAATCCACATTTTTTATTTGCTCTGCTATTTCCACTCCCACAGTACCTTGACCGGCAACAATTTTAACATCATTATAGGGAGGTATATATGTCATTCCCTTTTCCGATGCGAATCTTCTGGCGTAGTTCTCTGTTTCCACACAATCCTTACCGTGAAATCTCAGCTCAACATCATAGAATTTGAGATCTTCAAGCTTGGCTGGAGATGCGTTTTCAGGGAGAAATATTATTCCTCTATATTTTAGCTTCTGAAGAGCGTATGCTACAGCAACTCCATGGTTTCCTGTGGATGCAGTCACCACACCTTTTTCTTTCTCCTCATCGCTGAGAGAGAGAATTTTGTTAAAGGCGCCTCTTATTTTGAAAGACCCTGTAACCTGAAAATTCTCAAGTTTGAGATAAACTTTCCCACTTCCCAAAAAGCTGAGATATGGCGAATATTCTAAGGGTGTCATTCGGATATATGCTCTTATCCTTTTGCTTGCTTCTAAAATTTCCTTCGGAAAAAATTCAAAGCGCATACGGTATCTTTATGTGGAACTGAGTATATAAAATTTTCTAAATTTTTCTTAAATTACTGCCATTTTTAATTCATTTTCTGTGAAATTTTTTAAAGCCTTAAAAAATTTATTATAGAGAAATAAAATTCACCCATATGAAAAATTTCCAGAAGTCATATATTTCCCATCGTGCAAGGAGTACACCTCCTTCAGGAATAGGAGAGATATTCAACAGGGCAATTATGCTAGAGGATGTCGTACATCTGGAAGTAGGAGAGCCCGATTTTGATACTCCACAGCATATAAAGAATGCAGGCTGTACTGCAATTCAGGAAGGATATACCCATTATACCCACAGCAGGGGCGATTTGGAACTCAGAGAGGCTGTGGTGGAGTATTATCGCAGGGAATATGAAGTGAATATATCATCGGAGGATGTAATTATAAGTCTTGGAGGAATCGCCTCCCTTATGCTTTCTCTTCTAGCAATAAGTGATGTTGAAGACGAGATTCTCATTCCTGATCCTGGATATCCGCCTTATGCATCTTTAGTAAGGATAATAGGTGCAAAGCCTGTGAGATATCCTGTTTATGAGAAAAATGGATATCTTCCCAGAGTAGAGGATTTGGAGAAGAGAATTGGAGAGAAAACGAAGGCTGTTATAATAAACACACCAAACAATCCTACAGGGGTTTCATATCCCATGGAGCTCCTTGTTGAAATAGCCTGGCTTGTAAAAAATTATGATATATTTCTCCTCTCTGATGAGGTTTATGAGAGATTCACATATGATGGTATAAAACATCACACCACTCTGGAACTCCCAGGGATGGAGAATAACCTCATAGTGATAAACAGCTTTTCTAAGACATATGCGATGACTGGCTGGAGATTAGGATTTTTAGTTAGCAGAAATGAGGATATTACTCAAACACTGGATGGTCTTCAGGGATATACCCTAATTTCCTCTTCCTCTATGGCTCAAAGAGCAGGGATAGCAGCACTTCTCGAATCCCAAGAAGCTACTGAGAGGATGAAAGAGGAGTATGAGGAGAGGAGAAATCTTTTAATTTCTCTTCTTGAAGATATTCCCGATATTGATTTCGTTAAACCCACCGGAGCTTTTTATCTTTTCCTGAACATATCAAAATACTCGATGGACAGTTATTCCTTTGCAGATGGTTTGCTCAGATCGAAAAAAGTAGCTGTAGCTCCCGGTGCAACCTTTGGAACGCATGGAGAAGGGCATATAAGGTTATCCTTTACAACTTCAAAAGAGAGAATAAAAAAAGGCGTGGAAAGATTGAAAGAATATCTTTTAAAAATGAGCTAATTGAGAACCTCATAACATTAAAATACCAAAAAAAGATATAGAAAAAGTGGTGTTAAATAATGGCAAAGGACGAGATAGAGAGCAAAATATTGAGTTACGATTATGATCGTGATGAGCTCCTTAGGCAGATTAGAATACTGGAGGATGAAAAAAGATATCTGGAGGCTGAACTCCGAAGATTGCAGAATGATGTGGAGCGTCTGCGAAAAGAGATAAACAGGATGAAGGCTCCTCCTCTGCTCGTGGGTATAATTGAAGATGTTCTGGATAATGATAAGATTGTGGTGCGGAGCACCGCTGGCCCTTCCTTTGTTGTGAATATCTCTCAGTATGTTCCCAAAGATCAGATAAGACCTGGAGTTAAGGTGGCGTTAAACAAACAGAGCTTTGCTATTGTCCATCTTATTCCTGAGGCTTATGATCCTGCGATTGCCGCTGCGGAGATCATAGAAAAGCCAAAAGTGACATACAACGATATAGGAGGACTGGAGAAACAGATAAGAGAGATAAGAGAGGCGGTGGAGCTTCCCTTATTAAAGCCTGAACTTTACAAAAAAGTTGGAATTGAGCCGCCTAAGGGAGTCCTTTTAGCTGGAGCCCCCGGTACGGGTAAAACACTCCTGGCGAAGGCTGTGGCGCATCACACCCATGCCACATTTATAAGAACTGTTGGAAGCGAATTAGTAAGAAAGTACATAGGAGAGGGGGCAAAACTTGTGCGTGATCTTTTCAATCTTGCAAGAAAGAAGGCTCCCACCATAGTATTCATTGATGAAATAGATGCAATAGGAGCAAGAAGGCTGGATCTTGCAACTTCTGGAGATCGCGAAGTGCAGAGAACTCTTATGCAGCTTTTGGCCGAAATGGATGGTTTTGAACCTCTCGATAACGTGAAGATCATAGCAGCCACCAATCGTCCTGATATTTTAGATGAAGCCCTTCTCAGACCAGGGAGATTTGATAGGATCATAATAGTGCCCCATCCTGATTTTAAAGCAAGGATTGAGATATTAAATATTCACACTTGCAAGATGAATCTAAAGGATGTTAATCTGGAGCTCATAGCGAAAAAAACAGATGGATTCACTGGTGCAGATCTTAAGGTAATATGTATGGAAGCGGGCATGTTTGCGATTCGAGATGAAAGGGATTATGTGACTCAGGAAGATTTCGAAAAGGCAATAAAGAAGTTCCTCCACTCGGATGAGATGAGAAAGGAACCCTCGGGAGAGATGTTTGCCTAAAGGGATTGAAATGGAAGAGGTAGTGGAAAGCAAATCTACTGATTTATCTTATACCAGAAAAGAAAAGGAGAGCCTAAGAAGAGTTGGAATAATATACGGTGAAGTTGGAACCACGCAGTTCACCTTCTCGGTCACTGGAAATGTTGAGCAGGGTGATTATGTTCAGGTTCTTCATGAAAAATTTGGTTGGGCTGTCGGTCGTGTAGACGACACAAAGAGGACGACAAACTTGAGCGTGGAAAAAGCTAGGGATATTGTATTTGGTAAGGATATAGATGTCAAAGAGGTGCTCTCTGCTACAGTAGTTGTAATTGGCTATCGCGACAGTAAGGGACTTCTTCAGTATCCGAGAATACCTTTCAGGGTAGGTACCATCGTTTATCTCGCCCAGGATTCCTTTATAAAGAAGGTGATTGGGATAAAAGAGATAAAAAACACAGGTGCATACATTGGTCGTCTTTATCGCTATAGAAGTATCCCTATTTATCTCGATATAAATGCTATGGTGCAGAAACATGTAAGCATTCTTGCAAAAACAGGCGCTGGAAAAAGCTATTTAACAGGCGTTTTGCTGGAAGAATTCCTGAAGCATAGGGTAACCGCGGTGGTGATAGATCCCCATGGTGAGTATTCCTCACTTCGTTTTCCTGCAAAAAAGAGCAGGATGCATGATGAGTTTAAAGTTAAACCCAAAGGATATGCTTCGAAGATAAAAATATTCAGCCCCGATGTAGAGTTAAATGAAGCAAAGCCTTTGAGATTCACCCTCGCATCCATGACTCCACGAGAACTGCTAAATCTCATGAACCTTGATGCCAGGCAGTATCTCATACCGCTGAGAAAGACTATGGATCTTCTTAAAATGTCCCGAAAATATTTCACAATAAGAGACATAATAAGGCTTTTAGAATCAGAGGAAAATAATAATGCTGGTCCCCTTATAGCTCAGCTCGAGTATCTTGATGAAATGAGAGTCTTCGACAAAAAGGGGACGAGAATAGACGAAATAGTCGAGGAAGGGAAAATATCGATAATAAATTTAAGGGGCGTGCCTCCGGATATTCAAGAGCTCGTTGTACAACGCTTATCTATGGCACTTTTTGAACTTCGTAAGAGGGGAAAAATACCACCTCTTATGCTGGTTATTGAGGAAGCTCATAACTACGCACCTCAGCAAGGTATATCTTCTGCCACAAAGATTCTAAGAACGATTGCTTCGGAGGGAAGAAAATTTGGACTTGGACTTTGCATAATATCTCAGAGACCGGCGAAGGTGGATAAGAACATACTTTCTCAGTGCAACACTCAGATAATTCTGAAAGTGACAAATCCAAACGATTTAAAGGCTATAGGAAACTCTGTAGAGGGTCTCACAAAAGGATCTCTGGAAGAGATACAGCGTCTACCAGTAGGTGTGGCTCTCGTTACGGGAGGAAACATCTCCATGCCTCTATTTGTAGAGATAAGACCCAGAGAGACAAAACATGGGGGAGAGAGTGTAAAGGTGGTCTGATGAGAGAAATAACAGATGAACTTCTTGATCACTATTTTGAGATTACAAGAAAAGCTCTTGAAAAAATAAAAATTGCATCTCCAGAGAGTTCTCACCTCTATTTAATAGCGAAAGATTTTCTAAAGATGGCAAGAGCTTATTTCTCAGATGCAGAGCATTTCCGAAAAAATGGAGATTATCCCCGCTCTCTGGGTGCACTCTACTATGCCCATGCATGGCTTGATGCAGGTGCAAGACTCGGATTATTTGATGTCGGAGATGATCATGATCTATTCACCCTGGCAAAATGACTAAAGAGAGGAAATGGCCACATATCCTTCTCTTTTTCTTATAACAATGCCCTCCTTTAGAAGACTGTCAAAAATCTTTGTGATTCTATCTTCCACACCCCTCTCTATCATTTTCTTCTCAAAGTAATCATAGCTCCACCCCTCTGGTCTAAGCGTGTTGAGTTCCCACAGCACCCTGTTTATTATTCTTTTCAGTCTCCTTTTCTCGCTAATGGAGGCTATCTCTCTTTTCAATTTATCTCTCAAAACATCTTCTATTCTCTCAAAAACTATGTCATAAAGAGAGTACACCCCATATTCTGAATTTCTTACCTGAATTCTATCCCACGAGTTTATGAGACGAGCAAGATGCTCCCCAAATCCGTTTACATCAGCCATATCCATAATCACGCCCATCTTCATGGCCTCGGAGATCAAGGGAAACTCCCTATCTATCCATCTTATAAATTTTTCTTTGACTCTCAGAGCATCTTCCATTATAGCTGGTTTCTCAAGATGCCTTTGAAGCGCAAATATGGCGATGTCAAATGCATATTCTTTAAGCTCCTCTCCATACACCTGCATCTCCTCTTCTGTGGGTATAAATGGTATGTCTGAGAGACCTATTATTTTCTCCATCTTAATCACGCTTTGGGTAATGGCATTTTTTTCCCACTCTCTGCCTTTTCGGTTAGAATAAAAACTGAGTGCTTTCTTATCCTTCATCTCTTGATATTTTATTTTGAAATTTACAGGGATATGAATTTCAACATCATTCCCGTAAAGAAGTCTGACTTTCACCCTCTCTTTTCTGAGAATTGGATTTATTTCCCTAAGAAGTTTTTGAATTGGGGAAAAATTGGATGCATAATATTTGGACATACTATCGAGAAATGTCACGGTGCAACCTCCCAATCTTGAAAAATACTGAGAGGTAGAAGTGAAATATGGAAGCATCACATATTTCATCTTCTCCGGAAAGGATAGTTCCATAATGTTGTAAATTTTTCTTCCATCCAATCCGGGTTTTTCTGACAGTAAATACCTATGGATTGCGATTCTCTTTAACTTTTCTGCCAGTATAAATCTTCCACTTAAAGATGAGAACTGAGATAAATCGTAAATTTTTCCTTCAACTTCCACCACACCACCCTTTTCCCTTATCCAGTAGGGAATTACAGCGGGGAGAAGAGGAAAACCATCGTGAGGAAACGGGGTTATACCTGCCACTCTAAAATTTCTAATAATGGGTGATAGAGAATTCCACACACTCCTCTTTATCTCATTTTCATGAGGAAACTTCACAAGGAAACCCTGAAGTGTAATATCTTCTCCTATTTTTAGAGTCGGCTTCAAAAATTTTAATCGAAGCTTTTCGCCCAACTTTTGTGGTAAGAGATAGGACTCCATCATCTGTAGACACTGTACTTGTATAGAAGGTCTATAAGTTTTTTGGCAAGCTTTTCATCTATAAGACCCTCTTCTTTCTTCTGCAACACAAAGTTCTTTGCTTCCCTTATACCCATATTGGATGCCTTCGCATAAATACTTCCTTTAAGAGACCCCTGAATACCCTCTGGTAACTCCTTAAGAAGTTGACTTAAGAGATATCTGAACTCATAATCTTTTCTCATATCTAGCTTTCTCTTTTTCACACACTAAGCATGGGCTACGGGATAATATAAGTTGCGGTTCTTAAGAGTATCAAAATCTCAGAAACTAAAACTTCTCTAGGTCACTCTGAAATCTTATTTTTTCACCCTCTATGGGGATTGGGTATTTTCCTGTAAGACAACCAAGGCAGAGGTCTCTACGGGGTAATCCTATAGCTTTAACCAATCCCTCAATACTAATATATCCAAGAGAATCCGCACCTATGATCTTTGCAATATCCTCTATTTTTCTTCCTGCTGCGATGAACTGATCTCTTGTTTTCATGTCAATTCCTAGATAGCAAGGTGCGATTATTGGTGGAGAGCCTATTCTAACATGCACCTCCTTTGCGCCAGCGTCTCTCAGCATTCTCACAATCTTCCTCATGGTATTTCCTCTCACAATACTGTCATCCACCAAAATTATTTTGTGGTTTTCAATCACCGATTTAACGGGACTTAATTTCAAATTTATCTCCCTTACCCTGCTCTCCTGAGAGGGCATTATAAAGGTTCTTTCCACATATCTGTTTTTCATCAGTCCCTCTGCGTAGGGTATTCCACTCTCCTCTGCATATCCTAAAGCGTGAGCACGCCCGGAATCTGGAACTGGTACTATAAAATCAGCCTTAATAGGATGTTCTCTTGCAAGTATACGTCCTATTTTTCTTCGGACCTCATATACCGAGCGACCATCAATTATGCTATCTGCTCTGGCAAAATATACATATTCAAACATGCAGTGGGCTTTATTCTCCCTTTCAAATACATAATGGGTTATTATTCCATCTTTCGTAATTTCAGCTATCTCACCCGGGTACACATCTCTAAGGAATTCTCCTCCAAGAGAGTGAAATGCTGTACTTTCAGAGGCAACTCCAAAGCCACCATTTATCTTTCCAAGAGCAAGAGGTCTTATGCCCAGAGGATCACGAATCGCAAACAGCCTCTCATCTATTAGAACTGCCAGGGAAAAAGAACCTCTGAGTCTGAGTATCATATTTTTCAGGCCTTTAACTACCCCATGCTTTGTTATTTCATAGGCCAGTAATCTTGCAATCACCTCACTATCACTCTTGGTGACAAAAGCCGAGCCCAGGGTTCCGAGAAAATTTTTCAGCTCTTTCACATTAACGATCTCCCCATTGTGAGCTACTGCAATTTCATGTTCTGTAGTATAAATATGAATTGGTTGGGCATTTTCTTCTCGGGATCCTCCAGTTGTGGAGTATCTCACATGACCTATGCCTACATTGCCCTGCAAAGAATCCAGAATTGAGGAGTTAAAGACCTGATGAACTAAACCCATTCCTTTATATACCGAGATTTTACCATCTTTGTAAGTGGCTATTCCAGCGCTCTCCTGACCTCTGTGCTGAAGGGCACGTAAGGAAAAATATAGAAACCTGGATACATCTAATGAAGAAGAAAAACCTGCCACACCACAGTAATCATTTCTTTTTCTTGGCCCAGGAATAGGATCTCCATCGGGGGGCAGGGTATCCACAGTGAGAGCACCTCTTAGTATGAATATTATAGCTTCTGTGACCACATCTTCTACATACGATATGCGTATGTTTTTTATTTTTCTTTCCCATTGACGCTGTACCTTTGCTCATTCACATCACCTCAGGGAGAAATATATATCACATTATCTCCTCTTACGATTATCAAATTATGCACACCTTTCGATTCTCCGTCTATTATTTCTTCCACATTTTTAAGCACAAGATTTAAATGCTGATCATAACCGTCCAAAACGCCTCTATACTCCTTATTGCCTTTCATGGCCACGAGTACCGGTTTGTTGAGACTTTCGTGTAGAATATGAAGAGGCTTTAACTGATTTGTCATATTTACCACGCACTTGTATTCCATTCCTGTATTTAAAATTTTGGCGTGCTCAAGCACTCTCGCATAATTTAAGGAAGGAAAAACATGAAAAGTTCATTGAGAAAAAGATGCTTTACCACCAAATAAAGAATAAATATAAATCCCAAATGGGTGGGGCACAATGATAAGCTGTGAGGCGTGGAGAGATACTGATAGAGCTTGAGTTTCTGAGTAACAGGGGAAAGAAAG